>Ga0187827_10007523_pt1 | contig 12077 bp, 6 predicted proteins | sample ETNtaG_39_FD_167969 | JGI IMG/M metagenome (GOLD analysis project Ga0187827, IMG submission 167969) | Marine microbial and viral communities from oxygen minimum zone, Eastern Pacific Ocean - ETNP2014_SV_150_PacBio MetaG (Illumina Assembly) | ecosystem: Environmental > Aquatic > Marine > Hypoxic... | reverse complement strand
CTCGGGTCCGGATCTGGATCTTCCCGGTTATGACTTTATGATTCAGGCTCGGGGCGGGTTTATGTCCATTACGGGGGAACAAGATGGCCCGCCAATGAAAGTGGGTGTGGCGATTGTGGATATTGCTACGGGAATGTTTGGCTGCAGCGCGGTTTTAGGGGCACTCTATGCGAGAGAGAAAAGTGGACAGGGACAGCATATTGATATGGCTCTGTTGGATTCCCAAATTGCCCTTTTGGCCAATGTTGGAAGCAATGCACTGTGTTCAGACGAGATCCCCGGACGTTGGGGCAACCAGCACCCGAGTCTGGTACCGTATCAGGCGTTTGAGGCTTCAGATGGATACCTGGCGCTGGCGATTGGAAATGACGGGCAGTGGGAACGGTTTTGCAATGCAGCCGGCGTACCAGATTTGGTAACGGACAAGCGATTCGCCACAAATCCACAGCGCGTTGTGAATCGCGAGACGCTGATTCCATTGTTAGCTGACGTGTTCCGAGAGAAATTAGTGGATGAATGGCTTTCTTTGTGTGCAAAGGCAGATGTGCCGGCCGGGCCGGTGAATACACTCGATAAAGTGTTTCAAGATCCACAGGCGCTACACCGGGAAATGGTGAAGGAACTGCCCCATTCTTCTGCGGGAACTGTACGGCTTGCCGGTACGCCCTTGAAGTTTTCGGACACACCTGCTGAAGTCAGGCTGCCCCCGCCAGTGTTGGGCGAACATACTGATGAAATTCTGAGGGAGAGGCTGGGTTATGATGATGAAGCGATCAGGCAATTTCGCAGGGACGGAGTAATCTGAAGGAAATCACGAAGGGCATTTACCTGTTGTCGAACTTAATTCCTCAGGAGTTTGTTCTGCGTTAGAATACTCTCGATCCTCGCCTGTGTTTTTTCTTCGCCCAGTAGCGAAAGGAATACTTCTCGCTCCAGTTCCATAAGATAATTTTCGTGCACATAAGCCGAGTTGGTCAGGTCTCCACCTGTCATGATCCAGGCAAGTCGTTCGGCGAGATATCGGTCAAATTCAGAAATGAGCTTGTCCTGCATCATGGTCAATGTCGTCGCCTCGAAATGCGCGCGGCCCGGTTCACCCAATACTTTGATCGCATTCCGCTCTGGAGGAGGGGCATATCCCTGATTCGACAGCCGAATAACTTCCTCTTTGGCCACATAAAGCCTGCGATCTGTGTTCATAACAATTCGCGTGTGGTTCGGTAGAAGACCCATTTCCTGCGCCTGATGGGCGCTTTCCGAGACTTTGGCCAGACGCAGAGTTTCGAGGTAGCGATCAAGATAGGCCTGAATATGGTTTTCATCCTCATCCGGCGCTTGTTCGTGTGCGTACGCTGCGAGTCTCATCGTTCCACACCCGGCGGGAATAAGCCCTACGCCCAGCTCGACGAGGCCTATGCAGGATTCTGCGTCGGCAACCGGATGTGTGCTGGCCATCGCCATTTCACATCCACCTCCTAATACGAGGCCGTGTGTTGTCACAACTACGGGCTTGCCGGCATAGTGAATCCGCTGGATCATCGTCTGGAATCTCACAAGCAGCTCACCCATCTCGTTCCACTTTCCTTGAAGCGCCATCATCTCTTTAAGATTCGCTCCAACGGAGAAGTGCTTTCCCTGATTGCCAATCACAAGGCCTCGAAAGTCGCCCTCCTCGATCATGTCTATTACTTCCAAAATGCCACCGACAACCGCATGACCCAATGAATTCGCTTTGGACCTGAATTCATAGAGTGCAACTTGATTTCCCAGATTGAGCAAAACAGCATCGTCATTTTGCCACAGTATCTGCTGTGGATTGGACGCGATAACTGAAAGCTGAATTTCGTCCAGAGGCTGTGGGTTCGCAGCGTATCCTTTCACTGGTACGTAGACCGTTCGATCCTGATCCTTCCCGCAGTAAAATGATGGCTGTTCCTCTTCGGCCATTGCCGTTACCCATTTGGGAAGGTCGATGCCGTTGGCAGACATGTCTTCTACCACCTGGGCGATTCCCAGCGCGTCCCAGATCTCGAAGGGGCCAATTTCCCAGCCGAAGCCCCAGCGCATCACGCGGTCGATATCAGCCGGACTGTCGGATATTTCGGGTATTCGTCTGGCGCAGAACGCAAGTGTTTTTAGCACATGATTTCTGGTAAAGGCTCCCGCTCTTCCCTCATCCTCGTAGAGAGATCGAATGCGATCCTGCACTGCTATTTGCCTGCTGATTGTAGACAGATCACCAAGATCAAGTTCTGTTGCGGATTCATAGGCCATTGTTTTGGGGTTTATGGATAGGATTTCAGCACCTTCTTTTTTATAAAATCCTCTCCCGACCTTGGCTCCAAATGCGCCATCGGCTATCAGGTTCTTCATCAGCGCAGGCACTACGAGCACGTCGCGACTTTCACCCTCTACAGCGCTGTGGAGATAATCAACAATATGAACCAGAGTATCCAGGCCAATAACATCTGAAGTTCGGAAGGTTGCGGAGGTGGGTCGGCCAATTAGCGGGCCGGTCAACGCGTCGATTTCCTCTATGGAATACGCTCCTTCCAGCCAGGTGTGAATGCTGTGCATGAGTTCAAATGTTCCCACGCGGTTGCCCACAAAGCCGGGCGTATCTTTTGCGATGACCACGCCCTTTCCAAGATTTAGCCTGCCGAATTTTACGATTCGCTGTACCACATCCGATTCGGTCTCTTCTCCAGGAATCACTTCCAGAAGATGCAAGTACCTTGGTGGGTTGAAAAAATGTGTGCCCAGGAATCGACGCTTGAACGCATCTGATCTCCCTTTCGATATCAGGCGCATCGAGATCCCACTCGTATTGGTCGAGATCACTGCATCCTCGCTCGCGACTGCTTCTACGCGAGACATGATTTCCTGTTTTACTTCTACTTTTTCCACCACGGCTTCGATGACCCAATCGGCAGCCGCAATTCGATCCAGGTGATCTTCGAAATTGCCCACCTGAATTTGTCGTGCGGTTCGCTCGGAGAAAAAGGGATTCGGTCGAAGCTTTAAAGCTCGCTGAAATGCCTCTTCGACTACACTGTTGCGATTCTCGTCTGTGCCGGCTATGTCTAACAGTTCAACGGAGAGCCCTGCATTTGCCAGATGCGCCGCAATTTGCGCGCCCATTACTCCGGCCCCCAGCACGGCGGCCTTCCGAATGGGCTTCGTTTTTAGATTTTGCATGTCTAACATGGCCAATGAGTTCCTTTCCAAATCACGGATTATCTACCCCGATCACCGAACTAAGTGGTTTTTCAAAGAAATCAGTTAACATACCTTGCTTGTCATTCCCGAGCGTTTTTGTCGGGCACAGGCGCACGGGCGAAGCCCACAGCGAACGCAGTGAGCCCACCCTACAATAAGCTTTACATCATCCAGCCTTAAAGCAATGGGTTCCCAACAGAACCATTCGGGAACGACAACAGAAGCGACAATAAACTTATTTGAAAGACCACTTATAGCTTTTTTATGTCCCAATTTCAAGCACTAACTGGATTGACCTGTGCCCTTTCAGGTTGAGGATTTGAAAGAAATAGAGCGTCTATTTAAGAAAGTAATGACTCCGACTACAAGCAGAGCCATGCTTTGCAAATAGATGCGTGTATCTCCAGAAGGTGTGAGGAATAGGAGAAGGGCAGCGGTGAGGAGCAGGGTGCGTTGATAGGTATTTAGAGGTGCGAAGGCATAACCAGCGATGGCGGCGGATAAGGGGAAGATGCCCAAAAGGACGATGAGGATGTTGGCGATTGTGGTGGTGAGGTCAGAGGAGAGGAGAAGGAGTTCAGGGTGGAGGACAAAAGCGTAGGGGAGGGCGAAACCTACAAGGGCAAAGCGGAAGGCTGCGACGCCTGTTTGCATGATGCCTGCGTTTGCGATGGCGGCAGCGGTGTAGGCGGCCAGGGCCACGGGTGGGGTGACCATGGACATCATGCCGAAGTAGAAGATGAAGAGGTGTGCGGCTAAGGGAACAATGCCGAGGTCACTCAGGACAGGGCCAACGAGGGTGGCCATGAGGAGGTAACAGACGGCGGAGGGGAGGCCCATTCCTAAGATGATGGTTGAGATCATGAGGAGGATGAGAGCCAGGATGATGTTGTTTTGCGCTAAGGGTAATAAGGTGCTTGGAAGTTTGGAGCCAATGCCAGTGAGAGTGACGACGCCGATGATGATGCCGACACACGAAGCGGCTGCGATGAGTGAGACCCCGCTGTGAGCTGCGCTTTCTAATGCTTTGAGCAGACCCCGAAGACCAACCCGCGTTGTGGGGCTGAAGGCGCTGGCGATAAGGACGAAGAGCAGGGCGATGCTTACGGCTCGGAAGGGAGTATAACCGATTACAAGGAAAATTATAAGTGTGATGAAGGCGATGAGAAAAACGATGCCCTGCGTTTTGGGTGGACGCTCAGATGCATCCTGGTCTTTGGCAGCTGCGCCAATGCGTTTGGCGTGAAAGTGAACGATGAGGAGGAGTGCGGCGTAATAAAGGATCGCTGGGATGATAGCAGCTTTGATGATTTCGATATAGGTGACAGCAGGTTCAACGATTTCGAGCATCATGTATGCGCCCGCTCCCATGATGGGTGGAACGAGTGCACCGCCTGAACTTGCAGCGGCTTCAATGCCGCCAGCCACTGTGGGGCGGAATCCTGCTGAGCGCATCATTGGGATGGTGAAAGTGCCAGTGGTTGCTGTGTTGGCAACGGCGCTTCCCGAGAGAGAGCCCATCATGCCTGAGGAGATGACAGCAATTTTAGCAGAACCTCCGGTACTGTTGCGAAAGAGGCGGCGAGCGGTGTTGAGGATATACCCAGTTGCGCCGGTTTGTTCGAGGATGGTGCCAAAGAGGACAAAGAGGAAGACGTAGGTGAACATGACTTTTAAAGCGATGCCAAAGACGCCTTGAGAGTGGAGAAAGGTTTGGGAGACGATGCGATCCCAGTTATATCCACGATGGGGAAAGAGCCAGTCGGGCAGGGAGTATCCATAGGCGGCGTAGGCCAGGAAGGCGAGTGCAAGAAGGGGAAGTGTGAAGCCGATGGCGCGTCGGGTAGCTTCTAGGACGAGGATGAGTCCGATGAGTCCAATGGCGTGATCGAGCGGATGCTCTAAGCCAGCGCGATTGCCGAGGGATTGCCCGTTGAACCAATAGGATTGAAACAGGGGTTCGGTTTGGATGAGGATGTAACCGAAACAGAAGAAGATCGCGGTGGCAAAAAAGAGATCCAGACCTTGAAAGATGCTGTTTTTAGCAACACTTTTATGGATCGGATATTTCAGGATTACAAGACTCAAGCCCAGCAGTGCAAAGACTGATAGCTGGGCCTGAGGTGTGAGATGAGGATAGTTGACCTCAAACAGGATGAAGAGACTGAGGATTGAGGCCAGGATACGAAAAAGCCAGGAAGTAAATGACATCTAATTCGGCCAGATTCCGATTTCTTTGAAGTATTTTATGGCACCTGGATGGAAAGGCGTGCCGGTGTCTCGAACAATGTTTTTGGGATTGATGGCTTTGCCCGCCAGGTGTTTTTTGACGACATCTGCCCGGTTTTCGTAGAGGGTTTTGGTAAAGTTGTAAACGGTGTCTTCATCCAGACCTGGTCGGGTGATGAGTTGCATGGAACCAACGTTCATGCCCGCATAGGCTTCGGCTTGTCCCCGGTAGGTGTTGGCCGGGATGGTGGCAGCAAAAAAGAAGGGGTAGTTTTCAAAGAGGCTTTGTTTGGCCGATTCTTCAAAGGGAATGAAGTAAATGTCTTGAGATGCGCTGGCCTGGGTGATGGAGGCGGTGGGTACGGCACCCCCTAAGAAGGCAGCTGCGGCTGATCCATCGGCGAGCATGTCAACGGTTCCGGCCTGGGTGTTGTGGAGCGGCGTGAAGTCGTCGTAGGTAACGCCATGGGCTTTGAGGATGGGTTGTAGAAAGTATTCAAATCCTGCACCGGCGGGGCCGACGACGACGCGTTTGCCTTTGAAATCGCTGAGTTTCCTGACATCTGAACTTTTGGGGGTGATGAAGAGGGCGACGTTGGGGGCCAATGTCATGACGGCGCTGATTTCTTGTTTTTGTCCCCAGGCACCTTCACCGCGAACCGCAAAGTAGGAGATGGCAGCGTTTGCAAGGGCAAAGTCCAATTCGCCACTTGAGAGACGACGGATATTTTCCTGCGTGCCTTTGGTGGCTTCGGCAGATACCTCCCAGGGCAATTCGCCTTTGTGGTCGTTGATGACTTGAGCGACTGCGCCACCAAAGGGGAAGAATCCGCCACCTGGCGGGGCTGTACCTATACTGAGGAATTGGCGACTTTTGCCTGCTTGATCCTGGGGAGCACCACAGCCGATGGAGACGAGCAGGGCGATGGTGAAGATAAGCCCCTTCTGGAATGTTTTTGTGAATCGGTGCATGAAATAATCCCTTCTATCGTCTTAAAGATCCAATGTATTCATTAGGCGTAGGGGCACGGTTCCCGTGCCCTGCGATTATTCACGTAACAACAGGAGGGCAGGGGAACCCTGCCCCTACGAAAGGCATTCACATCGCAGAATATGGGTCTTTAATACATAGCGCCATGTTCGAAATTGCAATGGCGTTTTTTATTCTTCTGAAATGCAATAGAGATGTTTATCTCCACGCAAATACAGCTCGTTGTCTACAACAACGGGTGATGCAGCAATGCCTTCGTCGAGTGAATTTTTGGCCAATACTTCATATGTCGAGCTGTTTTTGATGACCAGTGTGGTGCCACCAAGCCCAGAGATGTATATACGGTCATTTATGCCGACGAGAGAAGCGTATGCACGTCGCATGCCTTCGAGGCGTTGTGGACCGTAAAATGCTTCGCCGGTTTTGGCATTATAACAGGATAAGATGGCGTTTCGATTTTTGAGGAAATAAAGGTTGTTGCCATAAAGTAAAGGAGAGGATACATAGGGGGTATTATCAGCGATGGACCAGAGTATGGCGTCTGTGTCTGTGATATCGCCTTTGGCTTTGTCAAGTGAAATGGCTTGCATAGCTGGATTGCGATGGCCACTTGTGACATAAACGATGCCGTTGGCATGTACGGCCGTGGGAATAACATTTGATCCCAGACCGCCACATTCCCAGATGAGTTCGCCGGTTTTTAAGTCATAACTGCGTGTGCGCTTGGTTGCGGGGGTGATGACCTGGTGTCGGCCTTTGTGTTCAACGACAAAGGGTGTGGACCACGAGGTCCCTTCTTTTCGTTCTTTGCGCCAGAGTTCTTTCCCCGATTTTTTGTCCATTGTGACAATAAATGAATCACCCTTGTGATCCCAGTTGAGGATCAAGTTATTGCCATAAATCGTTGGTGATGTCCCTTCGCCAAAAGTGCCTGCAATGCGCTGATCGCCAAAATCTTTTTCCCATTTTAAATTGCCATCTAAATCAAAGCAATAAAGACCCCATGAACCAAAGAATGCATACAGATTTTCCCCATCAGTGACACCCGAGGTTGAGGCAAAGGAACCTGTTTGGTGCATACCTTCATGTGGATGTTCCTCGCGAACGGTTTTTTCCCAAACCACTTTTCCGCTTTTGCGATCCAATGCGAGAACTTTATATTGAAAGATATAAGGCGGAGCTGCTCTATTGCCCTCCTGAGCAGATTCTACGGCTTTGTCTGTTTGAACGGCTGTTTGAACAAAGATGCGATTACCCCATACAAGGGGTGTAGAATGACCCAGACCGGGAATTGCCGCTTTCCAACGGATATTTTTGCTTTCGCTCCATTCTACGGGCGGATTTCCACTATCGACCAGGCCATTTTCATTTGGCCCTCGCCAATGGGGCCAGTAGGCATTGTCGTTTGCCTGAGCCAGAGCTGGGAGCAGGCAGATACCCATACAAATCCAAAACCATTTTTTCATTATAAACTCCTTTCCATTATATTTTGCAACTGAGTGTGCAAAATATTTGTTCTATGAAGGGTTGTCAACTCGTGTTCATCTGTTTAAAATGAAGCCTTACTTACTTTGTTCATTTTATGGATTTTTCCACAGAGGAATATATGTCTATGCCTACTGATTCCAAACCCATTCGCTGGTGGCCTGCCATTGTGATCGCAGCACTGGTCATGATCAGTTTATTAATTATCTGGATTCCTGACAGGCCAAACCGCCAGATGCAGGTTATGCCAACGATGCTGGTCAGTGTGGTCAGTTTTATTTTAACCAGTCTCTGGTTTTTTGCTTTTTCCCGGCTAAAAGGGAAAATCCGTCTGCAAGGTTTGGGTGTTCTTATTCTCGTTTTCGGTCTGTCAGCTTCCTTATTTCGAATCCGTGGTTTTACAGGGGATCTGGCGCCCAATGTGGAATGGCGCTGGGATTCCACAACATCTGTGTCTGTGCGGGAACAATCTTCAGGTGTACTCGGTATAGATTCTCCTCAATTTTTAGGGGTTCATCGCAATGCCACACTGACAGGAATTGAATTGGAATCCGATTGGGTTCAAAATCCACCCAAACTGCTTTGGCGTCTTCCCGTTGGTGAAGCCTGGTCTGCTTTTGCTGTTGTTGGACGTTCTGCTGTGACTCAGGAGCAGCAGGGTGAAGATGAGGCAGTGGTTTGTTATGATCTGTTGACCGGAAAAGAGAAATGGCGGCACAAAGACAAAGCGCGTTATCAAAATCCCATGGCAGGAGTTGGGCCACGCGCAACACCAACCGTGTTTGGCAATCGCGTTTATACTTTTGGTGCAATGGGTATGCTCAATTGTTTGGATTTGGAAACAGGTAAAAAAATATGGTCTCGAGATGCCGTTGCAGAAATAGGTGCTGAGATTCAGGAATGGGGTATGACGAGTTCTCCTCTTATTCTGGATGATAAAGTTATCGTTAGTTTGGGCGGTCGAGATGATCGATCTCTGATGGCCTACAATAAAGATACAGGTGCTGTTGTTTGGGGTGGGGGAAATAAAGGCGCTGGGAATAGTTCACCCAATTTAGTGACCATTGCCAAGGTGAATCAGGTTCTTATTTTTAACCACAAACAGGTTGCAAGTCACGATCCGATTTCTGGCACTTTGTTATGGGAGTATCCATGGCCGGGTGGAACCCAGCATGTTGCCCAACCCGTTCCAGTTCCCAGGGATCGACTTTTTGTTTCTACTGGTTATGGCACGGGGTGTGAATTGATCCAGATTCGTAAAAGTGATCAGGGCGAATTTACTGCCACCAGGATCTGGAAAAGCCCTCGTCTCAAAGCCAAGTTTGCTAATATGGTTTACAAAGATGGATATATCTATGGTTTGGACGATGGTATTCTTGTGTGTTTGGATCTTGAGAATGGCCAGCGCAAATGGAAACGAGGCCGCTATGGTCATGGACAACTCATTTTGGTGAACGACCTTTTGCTCATTCAGGCTGAATCTGGCGAGGTGGTGCTTGTTGATGCTTCACCAGAAGGTCATACCGAGCGTGCTCGATTTCCTGCTTTAGATGATCATACCTGGAACAACCCTACACTTGCTGCACCCTATTTGCTTGTGCGCAATGATAAGGAAGCCGCTTGTTATGAGCTTTCGCTCAAGGCGGCGAACTAACGAGACTAAAATCTATTCTTCCACATTTACGCAGATGAGTTCTTCATCGTTTCGCACAAAGATGTGTTTGTAAGCATAGGCTGGATGCGACCAGCACACGCCACCTCGGCGATTGAGCTGACTTCGGGTTGGTTCGATGAGTTGTACACGGCTGATGACTTCTAAGCCTTTTGGCGATAATTTTGTGATCATCAGTTCGCCACGCTCGTTGAACATCCACACCCGATCTTCATGTTGTGTGAAGTGAATGGTGCTCCACCGCGCTTTGGGTACGGCTGTGAGGTCTTCCCATACGCGATTGCCTGTCATCAAATCTAAGCATCGAAGCTCGCCATAGCTGTCTACCCCGTAAATATAAACTCCTAAAATAATAGGTGTGGAGATAATGGAGTGGATGGCATCAGTTTTCTTTTCGCTTTCACCTATCCGTGACCATACGGATTCTACTGCTAATTGATCAAGGTGTGCTTTTAATAACAATGCGCCGTCGTAAAACCCTGTGAAGAATAACAGGTCTTTGTGCACGACAGGTGAAGCTACGCCCAGCACCATTCTTGCTGGTGGTCGAGGGTGTTTCCAGTACAGTTCGCCGGATTGAGGATTTAAGCCGACGACGTTATCGCCTGTCCAGCATACCATGACGCGTTTGCCTGCTTGTTCGATGATAATGGGCGCTGAATATGATGCATGGTCGTCTAGGGCTTTCCAACGCTCTTTGCCTGTTCTGAGATCGAATCCTACGAAACACGCGTTTTCTCCACCGACTTGTACGATCAGTAAATTGCCTTCGATCAAAGGGGCTGATGCGATTCCCCAAATGGGCATTTTGATTTTGTATTTTGTGTTTAGATCATCCTTCCATTTTACCTCGCCGGTCGCTGCGTCAAAGCAGTGCAGATGTCCCATTGAACCCAGTGAATAAGCCAATCCTTCGTGTACGGTGACGGATGCGCGTGGCCCCACGCCATAACCAACGTCGCGATATTCGCAGTCGTATTCAAATGACCAGATTTGCTCTCCAGTTTTCCAATCAAAGCAGTGTACACGTTCAGTTTGTTTTGGTTTTGTCAATCGGTCTGTGACATAGACGCGTCCATTGACCACTGTTGGGCCGCTGTATCCACCTGCGATGGGTGCTCGCCAGCGAATGTCGAGGGTTTCTTGTGTCAGTGTTTTGACAATGTCTTTCTCGCGCCAGATGCCATCCCGTTGAGGGCCTCGCCACTGTGGCCACTCGTCTGACAGGGCGGGCGTGGAAAGCAGTATGGCTAAAATCCAAATTTTGAGCACATTCTAAATCTCCTGCTTTAGTGCGGGTAATAAGGGTGCCCGAAGTGCAAAATAGACAGCTATGGAACTTGCGATTAAACCTGTAATATAAATGACACTGAGAGTGAGTCCCAATGATTGCCAGGGTACTGAAGTGCCGTGGCTGATGATGTGCGGGGCTACGGCTATGAGTGCTGATACGGTGCCGATTACGAGGCCCGTGAGCATGGTGAATCCATTTTCTGCAAGTAACATTTGGGATATGACAGATCGACGAAAGCCAAATGCGCGTAGTGCAGCCAATTCGCCGCGTCGTTCAATGACGTTTCTCAGTAAGACGATTCCCAGACCGAGTGTGCCCAGCAATAGGCCGAGTCCACCGAGTGTTTGGAAGGTGGATAGGTAGGTGTTTTCGACGGCCTGGAAGTGGGCGAGTTTTTGGGTGGTGGACATGGCGTCTAATCCGACGTCTTTTAAATGGCGTTCTAAGAGGGTGGTGAGCTGGGTTGTTTGATCGGTTTCAAATAGGAAGTATCCATATCCGCTCTGGTCGGGAAAGTGTTTCAGGAAGTTGGCTTCAGATATGAGCAGTTCGCTTTGAAATATGCTGGTTTTTAATAATCCGACAAGGCGGAGTTTTACGGGTTCCCCCGCTTCATTTTGCAATACGATGTCATCGCCGAGTTGTTTGTGCAAGATCCACATGACCGAATTGAAGTCGCCGACTGCTGGGATAACGCCGGGTCCGAGGTTTTGTTGGAGCAGTGACCAGGGGTTGTCGGTTTCGCTTAAGGTCTGTTGAAATGTGAATCCTCCATGGCGAATCAATGCGTCGGGTACGCCTAAGACGCGCGGTGTTTCAGGTTGGTAGAGGTTTAAGCAACTGACATCTTCACCGGGCAATGCGCGAAAAGGCATGACCTGCGTTTGATTTAAGATCGCCATGTCGGTATCTGAAAATCCCAGTTCGAATTGCCCCTCTTCTGAATTGAGGTCATGGTAAAGTGACACGTCGACTTCTGCCATGAGTGCGTATCCACCTGTGCCGGATGTTTTGTCGTGGGCTATGCCTTCTGTCAGGTCTGTTCGTCGATTTGCACCTACTGCCACAATTACAAAACACGCGCAGCCAATTAAGGAAGCACATAACAAGCTGCGTCCGGGTTTTCTCATGCTGTTTTGTATGCCCATGCCGATAATCGTGTCTTGTGCGGTGTGTTGTTCTCTTTT
>Ga0187827_10007521_pt1 | contig 12078 bp, 10 predicted proteins | sample ETNtaG_39_FD_167969 | JGI IMG/M metagenome (GOLD analysis project Ga0187827, IMG submission 167969) | Marine microbial and viral communities from oxygen minimum zone, Eastern Pacific Ocean - ETNP2014_SV_150_PacBio MetaG (Illumina Assembly) | ecosystem: Environmental > Aquatic > Marine > Hypoxic... | reverse complement strand
GATAGGATTTATTATTGTCCGCATCATCCCAATGGTGATCTAAAAAAATATAGAGAAATATGTGAATGCAGGAAGCCAAAACCAGGTATGTTAATCAGAGCTTCAAATGAATATGACATTGATCTAAACAGAAGTTATATGATTGGAGATAGAATCTCGGATATAGTTGCTGGTCATTTAGCAGGCTGCACCACAATACAATTTCTCAGTGGCAGACATCACGAAAAGGAAATAGAAAGTGATCTGGTGCTGGGCAAGAATGTTGAACCTGATTTTACCATTAAAAATATTTACAACTTGGAAAGTATAGTTTTATGAATACCGCAATGATTTTAAGTGCAGGGCATGGAACACGACTGAAGAAATATACAAAAAAAACCCCTAAGCCGATGATTCAATTGTCTGGGAAGCCTTTACTGGAATATACAATAGAGCATCTATTAAAGTTTGGTATAAACAATATTATTATTAATTTGCATTATCTATCAGATGAGATAACATCTTATTTTAAAGATGGGAGTAAATGGGGAATAAAAATACTGTACACCTATGAAAAAATCCTTTTAGGAACAGCTGGAGCAGTGAAGAATGCAGCAAATTATTTAAAAGATTCAGATGATTTTTTGGTACTTTATGGTGATGTTATCTGTAATGAAAATTATAAAGATTTTATAAATTTCCACAAATCAAAAAAAAATGCAGTTGCAAGCATCATGATACATAAAAGAAAAGGGTCAAATAGCATAGTTAAAATAGACCATGAAAATAAGATTATAAAATTCCTTGAAAGACCTGATGGAAAAATTAATGGGATAGGGCAAAACTGGGTAAATTCAGGCCTTTACAGTTTCAATAAAAAAGTACTGGAGTATATTCCTCCAGAAGTGTTTTGTGATTTTCCCAGGGATATATTCCCAGTACTGGTATCCGAGGGTAGCCTGTACGGATATAGATTAAAAGGTTATAGATGTTCTATTGATTCACCTGAGAGATATATGAAGGCTCAAAATGATTTAAGAAAAAAGATATTCGATTAGAACTGGAGGGTATGGTAATTATGGAACTAAAAAGGGTAATTGATAAACATTGGGGCAGTATAATTGAAGTTATTAAGACTGCTAAATTCACTATTGGTGATAGTTTGGTAGATATAGATAATTGGGTAGAAAAGGTTCTAGATATTTTTGATGACCTGAAAAGTAACCATAAAAGTATTTTCTTTATTGGTAATGGAGCCAGCTGTTCAATGGCATCACATTTTGCTACTGATTTTACAAAAAATGGTGGTATTAGATCCTATGCATGTAATGAAGGAACACTTCTTACCTGTTTTAATAATGATTTTTCTTATGAAAGCGCTTATTTAGAGATTATAAGGAGATATATGAACAAGGACGATGCTTTGATTGCCATAAGCAGTTCCGGAAAGTCTGAGAATATCTTAAATGCTGTAGATTTCGTTAAGAATCATTATATTAAAAATCCTGTGGTAACTTTAAGCGGTTTCAATAAAAATAACCCTTTAAGACAAAAAGGTAAGTATAATCTTTTTTTGGGTATAGAAGATTATGGATTTGTAGAATCAGGTCATGCCTATTACCTTCATCTTCTGATTGATTTGTTCATACAGAGACAAAATAATTGAACTAAAGGTATCACAGGAGATTTATGAATAAAAATATTTTAATAACCGGGGGAGCGGGATATGTTGGAGCAGTTCTTGTCCCTAAAATGTTATTAAAAGGTTATAATGTTACTGTTTTAGATTTGATGATCTATGGCGAAAATATCTTGTCAAATCATAAAAATCTGAAGAAAGTCAAGGGAGATATTAGAAATAAAGAATTATTAAAGGAAATTCTGCCTGGACACGACGTGGTTATACACCTAGCCTGTATTTCTAATGATCCAAGTTTTGAATTGGACCCACAGCTGGGAAAGTCTATTAATTTAGATGCATTTAGACCTCTGGTAGATTTCAGTTTTTCTTCAGGTGTGAAGCGTTTTATTTATGCTTCTTCATCGAGCGTGTATGGGATAAAAGAAAAGAAAAATGTAAATGAGGCTACTGCACTTGAGCCTTTGACTGACTATTCGAAATTTAAGGCTGACTGCGAAGTTATACTTTCAGAATATAATTGTACTGATTTCATTACAACAACAATCAGGCCTGCTACTGTTTGTGGTTATTCTCCTAGGCAGAGGTTGGATTTAGTTGTCAATATTCTTACAAATCTGGCATATCATAAAAGAGAAATATCTGTATTTGGAGGAGAACAATTAAGGCCAAATTTACATATTGAAGACATGACTGACCTGTATTGTCTTCTCCTGGAAGAACCAGATCATAAAATAGCAGGGAAGATATTTAATGCAGGAGATATAAACCATTCAGTTAAAGAGCTGGCTGAGATAGTTAGGTCTGTTATTGGAAATGATGTAAAGTTGGTGCAAACTCCTTCAGATGATAACAGGTCTTATCACATTTCATCTGCGAAAATAAAAAAAGAGATTAGTTTTGCACCCAAGTATGGGATCCGTAGAGCAGTTGCAGATTTGCAAGAAGCTTTTGAAAAGAGGCTGCTGACTGACTCTTTGACAGATCCAAAATATTTCAATGTCAAAATGATGAATTTAATAAATTTAAAATAAAAAAGGAACTTAGTGAAATGAAAGTCCAGTTTAGCTATTTAGATAGGCAATTTGCAAATCCTGAACCGATACTGAAAGATATTAAGAGACTGGTTAAGTCAGGAGATTTTACTCTTGGAAGAGATATGGAATTGTTTGAATCCGAGTTCGCAAAAGTTAATGATGTAAAATATGCAGTAGGTGTTGGATCAGGAACTGACGCCCTTCTGCTTTCATTGAAAGCTCTGGGTATTGGGGCCGGTGATGAAGTCATAACAGCGGTCAATACTTTTGTTTCAACTGCAGGAGCAATAGAGACTTCTGGAGCAAAAATCGTTTTTGTTGACTGTAATGAAAAATATGTAATCGATGAGCAGAAAATCGAACGTAATATAACATCAAAGACAAAAGCTATCATTCCAGTGCATTTTTCCGGACAACCGGCAAATATGCCGTTGATCATGGATATTGCAAAAAAACACGACTTGCTTGTTATAGAAGATGCATGTCAGGCAATCAGTGCATCTATCAATGGTATAAAATGTGGTAATTTTGGGCTTTCATCTGCATTTAGTTTCCACCCACTTAAGAATCTGAATGTCTGGGGTGATGCCGGAGTAATCATTACTAATTCTGAAGATTTAAAGGATAAGCTTATCCTCATGAGGAATCATGGGATGGTAGACAGAGACCATTACGCATTTTATGCATATAATAGCAGACTGGACAGCATACAGGCTATTGTAGGCAATCACATGATAAAGGAATTAGAAAAAATCACTGAAAAAAGAATCAGAATTGCCCACACATACGACCGTGAATTGTCAGGGCTGCAAGAATTTATATCAATGCCTGAAAGGTCTTCCAATGAACGGCATGTATTCCACCTATATATGCTTCTAGTAAAGAATAGGGATAATCTGTTCCGCTACCTTAATTCAAATGATATCGAGGCCAAAATCCATTATCCCATACCTTTACATCTGCAGGGAGCTAGCAAGTACCTGGAATATAATAAAGGAGACTTTCCTGTTTCCGAATCGCAGGCTGAGAGCCTTATCACTGTTCCTGCCCACCCATATCTGACTGATGAAGAAGTCGCTTTTACAATTAAAAAAATAAGACAGTTTTATTCAAAACATTAGGATTTACTAAAATGAAAGTAAAATATGTTGATTTTGCTTTACAATACGCAAATGAAAGAGACCAGATATGGAGTTCACTGGATAGAGTCCTATCTTCCGGGAAGTATATCTTGGGCGAAGAAGTAGAGAAATTTGAAGATAAATTTTCTGCTCTGTGTGACACAAAATTTGCCATTGGAGTAGCAAACGGTACGGATGCTCTGACATTGAGCATGGAAGCTCTTGGTATTGGTAAAGGAGATCAGGTAATAACAGTTCCAAATTCATGGGTATCATCAGCTTCTTCTATCGCCCTTGTTCAAGCCAGACCTGTTTTTGTAGATGTAAGAGAAGACCAGAATATTGACCCTTTTAAAATTGAAAAGGTTATTACCTCAAAGTCAAAAGCTATATTACCTGTTCATCTTACAGGTAAGTGTGCGGATATGGATCCAATAATAAAGATTGCAGAAAAATATGATCTTTCTATAATAGAAGATGCTGCACAATCAGTCAATGCCAGATATAAAGGGAGGACATCCGGTTCAATGGGAATTTGTGGTTGCTTTAGTCTTCATCCTTTAAAAAATCTCAATGCTGCTGGAGATGCTGGGATTATTACAACTAACAATATAGAGTTGGCTGAAAAACTATATTTGCTTCGGAATCATGGATTAAAATCAAGAAATGAAGTATTGTGTTGGGGTTACAATTCCAGACTTGATGAATTGCAGGCATCTATTTTAAATTCCCGCTTAAACAAGATATCAAAGATAACGGAAAAAAGACGAAAGTTTGCAGAACTATACAGAGAAAAACTTAAGGACGTTGTTTATTGTCCAATGGATGATGAGGGTTGCTTTGACGTATATCACTTGTTTGTCATCCAGACTCCGGAAAGGGATAGACTACAGGAATACCTTTTTGATAATGGGGTTCAAACAGGAATCCACTATCCCACTCCGATTCATTTACAGCCATGTGCTAAATATCTTGGTTATGAAATTGATGATTTTCCAAATACCGAAAAGCAATCCAGTCGAATTCTTTCATTGCCCATGCACAATGAGTTGAGCAATAATGATATTGAATATGTTGCAGATAAAATAATTGAATTTTTTAGTATAAATAGAATTAATGATGGATAGATTATGGTTTTATATTAACAGATAGGGTAATAATGGGGATTCAAAATAAAGTACTAGCCAATATTGAAGAGCTAAAAAAATTTACTAAAAGTGTAAAAAAAGAAAATAAAACAATTTCTATTTGCCAGGGCCATTTCAATGTAATACATCCTGGTCATTTAAGATTTCTGGAGTTTGTAAAAAGTAAAGGGGACTGTCTAATAGTAGCTGTTCAGGGTTCAAAAATATTGGAAAGTTTTGTTAGAGATAAATTCTATAATGTAGATGAGAGATTAAAGGGAGTAGCATCTATTGAATTTGTAGATAAAGTATTTATTTTCAACGATATTGATTTTAAGCAAATAATCAGAACTGTAAGACCAGATGTGTACGTAATGGGGAAAGAATTTTCAAAAAAAATTAATAAATTTAGGGATGAAGTTGATCTTGTAGAAGAACTTGGAGGCAAAGCTATCTTTAGTTCTGGAGAAATTCATTACACATCTTCCGAATTCCTTGAAAAAGAAATAGTAAATATTGAAGAAGAAAGAAGAGAGCTATTACAAATAGCCATAAAAAAACAAAGAATAAAAATAAATAAATTATTTGATTATATAGATTCTTTCAGCAGCAAGCATGTGCTAACCATAGGCGATACAATTGTTGATCAGTATGTGGCATGTGATGCACTTGGCATGAGTTCAGAAGCACCTGTTCTGGTATTACATGAGATTGAGAATAAGGAGTATGTGGGAGGTTCTGCTATTGTTGCAAGAGATGTAAAAGCCCTTGGAGCAAAGTGCTCGTTTGTTTCACTGGTCGGGTTGGATGAACCTGCAAAAGTTGTTAAGGCTGAATTAAAAAATGAAGATATAGATTTTAAGTTAATTGAGGATAAAGACAGGCAGACAACTTTCAAGATAAGATATATGGTCGGTTCACAGAAAATATTAAGAGTTTCCAGATTAAAGGATTATTATCTGGATCAAAAGAAGGAAGAAAAAGTTATAGAGTTTATAGATGGAATAGCCGGCAAGATAAATGGGATCATTATTAGTGATTTTGGATATGGGGTAGTTACACCAAAAATACTGCAGCATATTTTAGAGATTTCCAAAAAACACAATATTAAATTGTTTGGTGATTCTCAAACCAGCAGTCAGGTAGGGGATGTACTAAAGTTTAATGATTACTTTTTGATAACTCCTTCAGAGCAGGAAGTCCGGATTGCTCTTGGAGATAAATATAGTGGCCTTGAAGTTATAGGGAATGATCTTATAAAGAGAACAAATGCAAAAAATATCGCGCTGACAATGGGATCTGAAGGTTTTATTACATTTAAAAACACAAAGGATCCGTTTGTAGTGACCCAACATTTTCCTTCTTTGAATGCTTTTCCCGTAGATGTAGTTGGTGCTGGTGATTCATTACTTTCAGGAATGGCAGTGAGCATCTGTGCCGGTGCAAACATAATGGAAGCATCTATAATAGGAGCAGTAGTAGCAGCTGTAGCGGTCAGTAAGATGGGAAATATTCCAGTAAGCATTAATGAAGTAAGAGATTTTATGGAAACATTAGTATAAGTTTTATGAAGTTATTAAAAAAAATATCTGGCAAACAGCTGGAGAAAAAAGTAAATAAAATTAGAGAAGACTTAATAGAAGTCAGTGTAAAAAATGAAGCCGGGCATATAGCACCATCTCTTTCCTGTATAGAAATTCTAACTGCTTTGTACTATCGGATAATGGACATTTATGATGAGCCTAATACTGAGGCAAGAGACAAACTGGTGTTTTCAAAGGGGCACGGCGTATACGGGCTTTACACAATTTTATCGGATATAGGTTATATTGGAAGAAATGACTGGGAAAATTTTTATAAGGACAGTTTTTTAGAAGGCTGTGTTGAGCGTCATCTTAAGCATGGGATAGAGGCGAGCTGCGGAGCCCTTGGACATGGATTACCTATAGCAACAGGAATTGCTTTTGGAGCAAAACTCCAGAATAGTGATTATTTTACATATTGTATTGTGGGTGATGGAGAAATGCAGGAGGGTTCCAACTGGGAAGCAATCCAATTTGCGGTAAAACATGAGTTATCAAAATTGATTGTGATTATAGATAATAATGGATTACAGGCTATGGATTTTTTGGAAAATATACTGACACCAAAAGGTGCAAAGGATGATTTGGAAAGGAAGATGAAGGCTTTTGGCTTTAAGGTAGAAAAGTGCAATGGGCACAACATCATGGATATTGTTGACATATTAAAATTGTGGAAAAAAGAAAATGCTTTTGGTCCCCCGAAGGTACTAATTGCCGATACCACCAAGGGGTACGGTTTGAAATGTATGGAAAATATACCAAAATTTCATTTCCGCATTCCAACCAAAGAAGAGTTAATGGAGGAATAACTATCTATGAGTAAATCAAATGTATATAGGAAAGATATTATAAATAATATCATTCCTTTTGTAAGGGAAGATGAGCGTATTATGCTACTTGTCTGCGATATGGGATTTGGTGTTGTAGATGAGTTTAAAAGAGAATTTCCTGAAAGGATTTTTAATACCGGAATAATGGAACAGGGGACAGTTGGTATTGCAGCTGGAATGTCTATGACCGGATTGATACCTATAGTTTATTCAATTGTAAATTTTCTGGCATTTAGAGCTTTAGAACAAATAAGAAATGATGTGGTTTTGCAGAAATTAAATGTAAAATTTATTGCTACTGGAGTGAATGATTATTTTAAATTTCTTGGGAAATCACATTGCTGTGGCCAGGATGATAAACAAATTATGAAATTAATAGATATGAAGGTCTATGACCCTTACGGGGAACCTGAAAAAAATTTCGAAAAAATAATTGAAGAGTGGATTACAGATAAAAAAGCTGGCTATATTAGAGTTTAATTTGAATATTAATATGAATTGATATATTGATAAAGAAGAATAATTTATCTAGCAGATTTTTTCTGATAATACTTATTATTGTTGGCTGTGTAGCTTGGTTTTTTGCAAATTGGCCGCTACTGACCAGTGTTTATATTTTTTCTCACGATTCGTATCAATGGTATGGAATCTTTCATTATTTTGCAGATTCTCTAAATAATGGGATTATTCCATTATGGAATCCTTATATTCATTCAGGGGAGATGTTCTTTACTTATATAGGAGCCATGATGCTTATCGATCCTATTAATATTATTGGGATTATTACTGGAAAGCTTCTTCTTGTAAAAGATATTTTTTACTTATATGAGGTTATAACTCTAGTAAGACTTATCATAATTGCAGTTGGAGTACAGTTACTTATTAATACAATAGTTCCAAAGATAAAAAAATACTGGTACTTCGTTTTCTTTATAATACTTCTTTCATCTTTCTCAATAAATTCTTATCACCAGAATGGTGCTTTTTTATTTTTTAGCTACCTGCCATTCGTCTTGTTATTTATAATAAGATTTTTAAGGAGTCCTAACTGGATTAATGCAATAATGTTGGGATATTTTACAGGAATATCTTTTCAGTCTTATCATTTTGCAGCTACGGGAACAGTTATTTTTATCTTTATTGTTCTATATTTGCTTTTTAACAGGCAGAATTTAAAAGTTATATGGAATAATAGGTTAAAGGCTACTATCAGTGTCCTGTTGTTTATCATTTTTTCCGCTCCGGCATGGTCGTTAGTATTTTACAGATCTTATATTTATCCATATTCCAGATTTATTTTTAATCAGATGGAGCATGTAGGTATATTTATTTCAGATATTAATATCTTAAGGAACTCATTAACTGCTTCGGGTCAATGGGGAGATTTCCTTTCACTGGGATTATTACCTCTGGCTGCAGAACCGTATACTGGAAAAATTTTTAATTCATTTGATTTAACCATTCCCTCATTAGGAGGGATAGCCATTTCAGAGATGAACATGTATTTAGCATTTATCCCCTTTATTTTAGGACTGGTTGGAATATTTGTAGGAAAAAATAATTTTAAGATAATATTTTTAATCCTGTTATTTTTATCAGGATGTCTGTTTCTGGGACCAAGTCAATATAATTATATATATACAGGATTGTTTTATGCATTCCCTACCGTCAGAGTAATAGAAAATACTCATATTTTCGCAACATTTTTTTTATTTTTCTACTTATATTTTGTAAGTTTAGGCTTGATTTTTATCATATCTAAAATTAAGAAAGATATGTGGAAGAAAATTTTTGTAGCGCTGATATTTATTATCACTATAGTCGAGCTTAACTTATATGTATACAAGATATATGGAGATCAAAGTGGAGGCATTAGTCTATTAAGGAAGGACAGGATAGTAGAGGATAATATAGGTGTTATTGATTCATATGATGTAGAAGAAATAATGCTCCCAAACTTATCAGAAAATGAAAGGTCACTTTTCTTAAATTATTATGGAGACAAAGGAGAATATTATAAATTAAGAGAGGGTGTATCCATTTACGAAAGTGCTACGCTAATAAACATAATAGAGAAGTTTTTAATGCTTGGCATAAATGTAGAATCATCAGAATTTAATTTCACTAGTGAAAGAGTAAAAACGGTTCTACCATATTCCTTTATTAGCAGCAGGGAAAAATCTGTTTATAATTCTTCCGATATTAAAGTTAGATTAAATTTTATGGGGCAGATTAAAAAAATTCCTACTGCTATAGATTATTTCCTGGAACATAATTATAATTTAAATTTAAACACTCCTCCAAAAGCTTTAACAATGCCTGTGTTGTATAAAAATATATTGAGAAGTGAGGTTTCGCAGGAGCTAAAGGGCATACTTTTAGGTGTTGAACTTCCAATTTTTGAATTTTATACTGATTATATTTATTTGGATTCTAACGAAATTATTAATCCGGAAAAAAACGATATAGTATTGGATTATTTAGATGACCGGGTAATATTATCTGAAGATAATTATTTCCAAAAGAATAGTAATGGCATTAACAGTATAGACGGTAATTACCAGATAGAAATTATTGATTATTATCCCAATAATATTTCATTAAAGATAGATACGCCAGAGGATGGGGTACTATTGTTTAGAGACGGATACAGTCCCGGCTGGAGAGCAGTTATAGATAAAAATCCACAAAATGTTATGAGGACAAATTATAATCAGAAAGCTGTTTTTATTGAAAGAGGAATTCATGAAGTGGAATTTATTTTCAGACCTAAGGCTTTTTTAATTTCCATATATTTGTATTTTGTAGGTAGCGGTGCAGTAATAATATTCTTAATCTTTTATTTTATTTACCATTCTTTTTATAAAAAGCGTCAGTCCAGCAAACCCAGATATTAAAATCATCGGATCCAGAGGCAGGCGGTATCTTATGTGCGGATCGGTACCAAATTTAGTTCCAATTATTATGACAATGTATAAGAGGAATACAGTCGTCAGATAAAGCCTGTCCTTGCGCCTGGAAAAAATAATACCTAAAATGCTCAAAACCCACAAAAAAATTATTGGAACATAGAATGAATCCCACAGAAAAACAATGATTCGTCTTATTTTTTCATTTCCTGAATATCTTTGGTATTCTTTTATTAAAACATTTGCTTTATTGTTGAACGTATCTACAGCTTCTTCCGTTGGGAATATTCCACTGGGATTACTAGCGATCCACATATAATTTGATTCTGGAATCAGTTGTCCTTCGGTTGGAATAGGGAGGCTATTTTCATTTAGTTCTGCAGTTTCGGTATTATCCAAGTCAGAAGAATCAGCTTTAACAGGAATATCAGGAATATGTGGTTTGGCAGTTGACAAAGTGAGGATACCTTTAGCAAATGTTACAATAAAGTCGTATGGATTTGCTTTTATAGCTTCGAAGGAAACTAGAGCCAATAGCCTGTAATTGCTGTTCCATCCTTCTGCGAGGTCTACCATAACCACACTATCAGCCCAGAATCTGCTATTAGGCCTATAGGTTAAAAAATCTCTAATTGTTACACCATAATCTCTATAAATATCTGTGGTTAAAATATTTTTTTCAACTAAATCAATATATTTTTTTGTATGAGGTCCATTCTCAGACTTTATTGCAGAATTCTGATATTTAAAAACGCGGTTAAATATTATACTGTTAGAGCCCCTGGCTATAGAATAGTCCTGGTACCTTATACCTTTATAAGTAATATACCCACCAGTTATAATTCCAAAGCTCAAGAGGATGACCAGCATGAAGGATAAAACTTTTTTCCACCCCAGTTTAAGAAAGAAAATTACCAGAATTATCAGTACTAGAGCCAGACCATTTGGTCTTGTCAGAGTTGCCAGGGCAGTGGTTATGCCAAGAAATATCCACAGCTTTAAAGATTCATTGTACAGTGCATAACGCAACAGGAAAAGGAATAGAATAACAAACCATGCAAAGATTCCATCAGAAGTAACCTGATGTAACTGTACCTGATATGGAATCATTAAAATGAAAACAATAGCTACAATTCTGGCTGTCCATTTGCCCCATCTTTTTGCGATGAGGTATATCATTAGAATAGATGAGAGTGCCAGTATTTCGAGTATGAAAGTTACCAGGTTTGCGCCTCCCCAGTATAGCAAGGCTCCAAAAAGAAATGACGAAACCGGAAGTCTGAAACACATCAAAAAATGATAAATTGGAACAGCATTGAAAGAGTCCAGGAAATAATAAATATAGCTGCTTGCATCTCCACCGGCATGTAAGGGCCAGGTGATCCATAATATTATGTGAATGGCAAGACCAAACAGGAGTAGGCCGGTTATATATTTCCAATCAGATTTTATCTCTTGGGCAACTGTTATTTGGCTATTATTAGAATTCATCTAAATAAATTTGTATATATTGTGATTATTTTTTTTACAATAATACATAAAAAATAAATTAACAAGTCACCAGTTAAAAAGACTGGTTTAACAAGGAAAAATATTTTATTTTTTCTATCTTTTAAATTAGCATAAAAAGATTGTATGAAATAATTATTCTAAATATTTTAACTAATTAATAATATGCGTACGAGTATGCACCTCCCCTAAGAATTAGCCCAGGTTAAAAGCCTGTATCTTGGCATATAAGATAGAAAAGGGGAAAAGGACCATACCAATAAAACGCTACCCACCAGAGCATCTCATAAATTTTCTTAGGGAAGCAGAAGTGCTCATAAGTAAGGAAAGCACCACAGGACAAG
>Ga0187827_10007517_pt1 | contig 12083 bp, 5 predicted proteins | sample ETNtaG_39_FD_167969 | JGI IMG/M metagenome (GOLD analysis project Ga0187827, IMG submission 167969) | Marine microbial and viral communities from oxygen minimum zone, Eastern Pacific Ocean - ETNP2014_SV_150_PacBio MetaG (Illumina Assembly) | ecosystem: Environmental > Aquatic > Marine > Hypoxic... | reverse complement strand
CAAATATTTAATGTTACCAGGATGAAAATCGCCGTGTATAAGGGTTTGTGGAAGAGACTCAAATACATCATCGTTTAGTTCATTCTCAACCATATCAAGTTCGTGTAAAACTCTTTTTAATTCAGGAAATGCACGTCTTTCCCGGGGATTTTGAAACAATTCTTCTATAGTAGCCTTTGCCACTCCAGGAGGATCAATTCTTCCAATAGATTTCGTCTTCTTCCATCGGAAAGATTCGCCGACTGAATGAAATCGTGCGAGATTTTTCCCTCCTATTATTAAATGATCTTTACTATCTCTTGAGAAAGGATGACCGTCGATATATCTCGAAAGTTCATAGTAACTGCCATTATACTCAGTAAATGTCTTATCGTATACATTCGGCATCGGAGATGGAATAATGATATCATTATCACTCAAATAATCCATTAATGAATGATCAAATTCAATATCATCTTTTATTACTGAGGAAACTTTTCTTTGTCTAAGAAAATATTCTTTCTTTCCTTTACACCATATCTCGTAATTCTGATTCCTTGTTCCGCCTTCAGCGTAATGAACAGCTGAAACATCATCCATGTCATAATTAGCAAGAACAGAACTGATATGCTCATTCTGCCTCATATATAGATCACCCGAGGCTAAACTAAAAATATATTAATGCTATTGTCTAAATGAGGATAATTTATCTTCATCTATTTCCGCTCCAAGACCATATAAACCGTCAAGTTCAATTACGCCTCTATTTACATTTACTCCACTAGAAACAATATCATCTGCAAGAAACTGCCATCCATTCAAGTCCAATGGAACTTTCAAACCAAAAGATGAGAACAGCGACGCTCCAGCAGCCATTGCAAGCCTGGATTCAGTAAGGCTACTCGCCAGTACTTCCATTCCCGAATCTATAGCCAGTGAAATAGCTTCTCGTGCCCGAAATAAACCGGTCATTTTGCATACCTTCACAACAAATACATCAGCCGCCTCACGAAGAATAAATTCATTTAATGTCTCAATTGAAAAAATACTTTCATCGATGGCAATTGGTATGTCACAATTTTCCTTTATTCTTTGATGACCAGTTATATCACCTGCTGAAATTGGTTGTTCAAGATAATCAATACCCAAATCAGCAATTTCAGAAGCATATTTGATTGTCAAATCGACAGTATAGGCCTGATTAGGATCTGCCCAAATAATTCCACCGGAAGCGTTACTGACAACACTTTCCAATATTCTTAAGTCGTCTAGAATGCTTTCATGTCCGACTTTCACCTTGAAGCACTTATAACCCTCCTTTACAGCTGAAGCCACAATCCTCCCCGCATCGGCTGGATCAGGTGCAAAGACAGTATAACAAAGCGGCATACTTACTCTGTTCTCGCTTCCAAAGTATTCATATAGAGGCTGTTGCTTATTTTTCGCCAGAATATCATGAATCCCCAAGTCGATGGCTGACTTAGCGATAGGTTGGCCCGGGTGTGTGGAGGGGGCAATTTCAGTATCCATTACTTTGTGAATAGCCTGAATATCTGAGACATCCATTCCAATAATTGCTGGAACAAGGTAATTAGTGAGAGTTGACAGAACGGATTCTTCAGTTTCATAGGACCATCGGTGACTCGGCCTACATTCTCCCCAACCGATGAGTTCCGAATCTGTAATTATTTTCACAAAAATGTGCGGTGCGCCTACAGATATATCTGCCACAGACCCTCGGGAAATGCTAAACTCAGATTTCAGTGGTAGCCTTGTACCTATAACGTCAATCGATTTGATTACCACCCTAACTGTCCTTATCTATACACAAACAGATTTCTATCGTATAAGGGCAATTCTTTTTGTGTGCACGTTCAACCCATCATCTAGAACAACCAAATAAATTCCAGAAGATACTTCTGACCCAAAAGAATCTCGTCCGTCCCAATTGATTCGGTGAGCACCAATGCTTGCCCGACCGGAATAAAGAGACCTTATCTTTCTTCCAGTGATGGCGTATAGATCCATTGTGACGCCTCTAATTGTTTGAGTATCGAACTCTATAACGGTAGACGAATTGAACGGGTTTGGATAAACGTCCCTTAACTTAACTCCTATCTTTTCAGGAAGGATTCTCTTGCTATTATTTTCATCCACACTAATTGTTGTAATATCATCTTCAAGAGAGTAAAGATAACCATCAGCAGCAGCGAATAAGACTTCCATTCGGCCATCCTTGTCAAGATCAGCAATAATTGGATCTCCAACCTCACTTCCAATGTCATACTGAACAACAATTCTTCTAGATCTTTTCTCTCCATTCAACGCATACAAGAATCCATCCGTCCCGCCAAAGATATATTCGTACCTTCGATCTTTATCTATATCAGCCGAAACGATATCTGATGCCGTAGTTCCAAGATTATAGCTCCATTTGGTACCACCATTGGAACCGTCATAAAGCGTGAGAACACCAGTTGTGCTACTGACAAGGATATCGGTTATACCATCCCCGTCTGAATCCGCAGTTCCAGGAATGCGAGCATATGCATCATTGTACCCGGTGCTGTTTTGCCATAAAACAGGACAGGCCAGAGGGCCTTCATAATTACCTTCACCACCTCGGAGTATTACGCATTCAATATTGAAATAGTGAGTTTTATCGGGTACAGTAAAATCAAGTGTTAGCTCTTCCCAATCACCAGTAACACCTTTAAGTTGTTTATCACTCACGCTGTGAGATATGAAAGCCCCATTAAGATCACGTGCTCTTGCGTAAATAAATGCAGAGGTATTTGCCCTTTCGGATATGTCAGTCTTCATCATAGCTTTAAACGAATAGCTTTCACCAATATTAAAGCCCGTAACATGAGCCTGGTAATTATATATGTAATCCTCCGCTCTTCTTGTAGTAATCTTTAGGGAACTGTTTCCAGAGTAAGATTGGGTTTTGTCTATACTGGTAAATGCATTGTTTTGATCTGAGACCCAAGCATCTTCCCAATGATCGGCTTTACCATTGTAATCATTGTCATTTTCAAATCCACCATTCCATACTGGAAAATTCTCTGAGGTAGATACAAAATCATCAACCCATACGTTTCCTTCTTTGCCCTCTGTACCTCCGCGGGCAATTTCATTCACCAATACAGTCAAATAACCTCCTCCACTGATTATCTCATAATCCCCATCATTGTTTACATCCATAAGTATAGGGGTATGATAACCTCCAATACTCTTTATGGGAATTAGATCTTTACCATCAACTCCACTGAGCACTCTGAGGTCAAAATGTTCTTTTAAGAGAATATCATCTATGCCATCTAAATCCATGTCGTATATAACTGCGTAACCTGAGTAAGGCGCTATATCACTTTCCCATAATATTCCAACCTCCTCCTTACCAGAATAAACACGGCTATGCCCCACATGCATTCCCCCAGCATAATAACTGACAAAAATATCAAGAACCTCATCGCCATCAAAATTCCCTACATTCCATTCAAAGGGTTGATCCGGCAGAACTATTTGTCTCTTAACGGCGCCTGTATGGTCCAAAACAACAAGGGTGTTACCGATACTGGAGAGCTTTTTGAAAATACCCTGATTCAATTCATGTAATTCCTCAGCCAGCTTTGAATGATAGACACTCAAATTATCAAGTCCTTTTCCTCTAAAGGACAGTGATGTTTGATTTGAAGTACTGGCCACAAGGATTTCTTTCTTTCCATCACCTTCCAGATCTGAAACAAGTGGTGTAAATGACCTGCCGTATTTAGCCATTTTGCCAAAGCCTGGGAAAGTCCATAATAAGTCAGGAGCACCTTGTGAGCTAGCAGCATCAAAAGAAAGGACATTTATCTTTCCAGAGGCATCCTGAACAAGAATCTCCTTATTGCCATCAGAATCGAGATCTGCAACAATCGGTTTGCCTTTCTTATATGTTCCAACTTCTTTGGCAGTAAGTTCAGATCCGTCAGTTGTCAGCACCCTTAGCATACCATCTGAACCAGTCAAGACAAATTCCATTGATTTGTCTACACCCCCTAAATCTCCCATCGAGACTAGATTAAACGACGAGGAAGAAGGCTTTATGCTTACTTCATCTTTCAGCTCGGAAGAGCTTCCATCAGCGACTACTATATTACCCGCCTTATAAAAGAGGAGTTCGGAAATTCCATCATCATCATAATCGATTGAAAAAACCTCGGGCTTGCCAGAAGTAGCATTAATGTTAGTGGTCGAAGCATAAACAGGATTAATCATGATTGAATATTCAGCCGCGGACCACTTTACTGAATAAACATCTTCATTCCCTTCAAGTGCTTCGAGATTACCGTTCTGTGGCTTTCTTGAGGATTCCTGGCCAACAATTAATTCCATTGTTCCATCTGCATCAATATCTTGTGCTCCCCAATAATAATAACCAAGCTGATCCAGCTCCACATTACCAGTTAATGCGTCAAAAACTATCAGGTGCCAATTATCATCACCCGTATCATTATAAATGGAACCTGCAATTTCAAGGTTACCATCTTGATCAAAGTCTGATACGGAATTAACAGTGAATCTCAACTCCTTGTTATCTTCAGGATAGCTATACTCATAATATTTTTTCCAAAGAAGATTGAATCCTGCTTCTGTATTGTCAATAACCGATACGTGTTCATCGAGATTCTCCGCTAGCATAACGATTTCAAGCAGATCATCTTCATCAAGATTTATAATGTTTAGTATCCCATAGTTCCTTCCAGTTTTACCCCCCTGGAAAGCAAATCTAACCTCGGTCTCTCCGGTTGAACCATCATAAATGTATATGCTACCCTTTGTTGCAATAACAACCTCTGTTTGACCATCCGCATCTATATCAGCTGAAGTCACCGGAGCTATGTAACCATCGCCTGGTTCAGATGCATATGCACGCCATAATTCTTTCCCAGCTGATACTCCGGAAGCAAATGAAAATGCAAATCCATAAGAACTGATGGATGGCCAGCAGAATATTTCAAGTTTACCGTCAGAGGAATTATCAAGATCATCTACCACAATCCCGTAATAGCCAACACCTTGAGCTGGCTCACTGAATTGATGTTTCCAAGCAATATTTCCAGTTTCACCTGAGTAAATGAATAAAGTTGGTGGTGAGGAACTTGATGCTAGAATCTCTGATTTTCCATTATTGTCAAAATCATAAACACCTTCAATTCGGGATATTGCTGAAGGAGGAGTCTGCCACATCAGACTTCCGTCTTTTCTGAAAACCATTATTTTCCCACCAGCAAGAACAATATTTTCATTTTGGTTATCAGAATTAAGATCATAAACCACAGATTGGCCTACGGAGCCACCCAGAAAAAATTTCCAGCGTATGGAAGGTTCAACAAAAGGGCCTATTATGTTTGACACCCCAGTATTGTGACGATCCAAACGCCACATTGGCCAGTCATCATTTGTTTGCCCATCAAGCCAGGTTATCAATACCATAGGGAATAGGACCAGTAACTTTTTCATTATAATTCTCATCATTTGATTTTAATGAAAAAAAGTGCCAAGGTCATCCAAAACCCCGGCACTTTTCTTCAAACCCTCAATTAACTTTAAGGGAGGTGCCTAAATTAACCTCCCTAAATTACGAGAGCCCGTATCGCGCACGGCAGGAGGAGCTAGCGCATTAAAAGCATTTTACGGGATATTTTAGCACCATTGAAATTCAGTTGGTAGGTGTAAACTCCCGAGGCTACCATTTGTCCACTGTTATCAAGACCGTCCCATGAAACCTTGTGAACTCCAGGCGCCTGTATCTCACTGACCATGGTCTTCACTTCCTGACCAAGCATATTGTGTACCCTTAATGTCACTTTAGCTTCTACCGGGATCTGGTAAGAGATTTCGGTATTGGGGTTAAAGGGATTAGGATAGTTCTGCGATAGAACAAAACCCTCAGGCAAAAGATCAGAATCGGCAATACCGGCGGTGAGGCCTGTGCCACTATAGATGTAGATTTTATCACTTTCTGTGGCGGAAACGGCGAAATCATCAATCTCATCACCATTTACATCACCAACAGAGAACATCCCAGAGCCGAAATTTTCAGCTGAGCCTGTTGCACCATGCATTACCACATCAGCTGTACCAGTAGGTCCTTTTCCTCCAAGAAAAACATGGACGCTACCATCACCGTTCTTACCAGTAGCAACCTCTGTGGAATCCTTAGGATCAGCAATAGCAAAATCGTCATAGCCATCACCATTTATATCACCCAATGCTCCAGGAAAAGAAAAAGTAGACGAGTTATAACCATAAGTAGCACCGGGGTAAATGACTGTAACGAGAGGTACTGTATCTAAAGCTGCAGAGGTATTTGTACCTGTAGTATCGGCTTGACCGAGTCCTCTTTCGCCCGACCAAAGCATTCCTACACCCCATGAATGAGAGACACCTAACCAATCGTCTGCACCGTCATTATCTACATCCCCAGCATTAACTGCTCTGTATGCAAAATAGAGATAAGCCTCAAGTTTTTGCATAGCCCACGGAGGATAAAGGAAATGATCTGCTAGACCATCAGCACCATCACCACCAAGCCAAATAGAGCCGACGCCGCCGCCACCTTTGCCATGCGCCGCCCAGCCATAGTGACTGGAAAAGATATCATCCTTTCCATCTTTATTGAAATCTCCAACATCTAAGGCACCGCCTGTAAAATAGCTAGGGCCATTTCCCCAGTCAGGTTTGCCTTTGGTTGAATCGGCAGGTCCTATAAGTACTTGATCATATGTCTTCCCTGCAACAGCCGTTGTATCACCAACATCAGGACCATACCTAATCTCAATCCGACCAAGGAGACCATCAGTGTATAGACCACCAATAGCAAGATCATCAGTGCCGTCTCCATTATAATCAAGGATAGCAAGATTCCACCCGTACCATTCATTGGCTATAGGCGTAGCCCTTGTTATAAATACATCAGCGTCAGCTGGACCAACAGTATCCCCTGATGTGAAAGTGCTACTTCCATAATAGACATATACCCCTCCAACTCCAGGAATATCGGAAACAGTATCCTTAGGTGCAGACACCGCAATATCATCAATTGAATCACCGTTAAGGTCACCAACTGCTACTGTGGCACCAAAATAGACACCTGCAGGCCCCTTTATTACTTTGTCAACATCACCATCTAATCCAAACTCATCAATAGCCCATATAAGAACTGTATTCGGACCAAAGGGATATTGTGAACCAGAAATGATATCATCATATCCGTCTCCGTTAACATCTCCCATGTGCCCACCATAGCCAATATTTGTTCCCGTTGGTGCCTCAAGGGTATAGAGGTTAGTTTGTGCTAATAGGCCCGACCCAGTTAAAAAAAGCACAGAAACTGCAACTATAGCTATCTTTCTCATGTTTTATATCCTCCGTTCTCTGATTTCTAAACCAATAAAGACAGGGTTAACACACAAAGCTATCTCTTGCTCCCTATCCATAATACTACCAATAATACACCATATGAAATATGGAACGCAAGAAAAAAAACAATACTGCAAAATCTTAATAATGCTGGTTTCTTAATAAACATATTAACTTGATTGTAAACTCCCAAATCTGCATAAGAATAATCGATACTTATTCCGGAAATATTTACATCACCCACAGAATATAATGAAAACGGTGAAAATATTTTTGAGTGTTGTGGGCACAGTGTTTAACATGAGCTATCTTATGATCGCAAACTTACCGGTTGTCTGGTAACCCTCTGGCGTTGTAACCACATATATATATAGCCCTGATGCAACTTCAAGTTGATCTTTATTGATCATTTCCCACTCATGAACTCCACCTGTCTCCCTTGTATAGGTAAACCCTCTACCCGCACCAGGGGTAACTCGAATGCCCAATGACCGGACACCTTTATGGTCGATAGTCCTAACATGTTCTCCAGCAACATTGTAAATATCTATCTCACAAACAGGTGGAAGGTTAACAAATGCAAGCTTACGGGTAGCTCTGCCTATATCCCACGCAGCTGAACCTAAATATGGATTAGGAACAACCCTGACCTGGTCAAGTTCCGCTTTTACAGTGCTGGGATCAACTGATGGCTTTTCTGTAGAAAACCTGTAATACTGGCCACGGGGAAAAGGTTGCTTGGGACCAATATGAAATTTGTCACCTATTGAAGGAGGAGTTCCATCAGGCGGATGTATTGTATAGATCAACATCAGATTCTTACCTTCGGAATCCTTGAGAAGAATCTTATCGGATTGAGCATCATAAGTTACAGTTCCAGTTGACAGAATGGGATTCCAGTTCGCACCACCAGGCAATAAGTCCCAAGATCCAGTGGAACCACCGTAATTGTCACTGTCACCAGTATATTTGCCAATCATATCAACCATGAACATGTTAGAAGAAAGATCTTCTCCAGTAGTTACATTGATAATTTGCAGTGGCACTTGGTACGTAGCTGTACCATACCCAGAAAGTGCCTCCACTGTTTTTGCTTCTTCGGTAATGGTCACTTCGAAAGCATCATCCCCTGCTGGAGAAAAAACTCTTGCATCCCAATACGGGAAATCCGCCCCATCTTTTACCGTAGATCCATAAACCCACATGGCGTCGAGACCATCAAGACTCTGCCTGCCAGAAAAATCTAACCTAAAACCACCCAGGATAGGTGTGTTGTCACCAGACTCATCCGTAAGCATGGTTTGCTCAGTAATATATTCTCCCGAATCAACATCAAACAGACTGAACCCTTGCCGGGCCAGTGTGTCTTCATAGAAAATTACCTGGTCAGTAAATGTGATCTCATACTCATGGCCAGTAAACAGGTTGGGAAGAAGCGCATTTACTTTAACATAATATTCATCATCAGGATATTGTTGGAGGTTAGCTAACGGGAAAAGAGTGTCTTCCGATGCCGAACCATCAACTACTCCTATAGCCTCCTGAAAAGGTACCGCATAGGCCGTGTTGCCAAAACCTGCGCGGCCACCACTCCCGCCAGTTTCGCTTATAGAGCTCTCCAGTGACGAAAGCTCTTTCTCAATCAAAGGTGCACTGTAGGACGTGACAGCATATACATATGGAATCCCATTGGTAACATTCGTATCAATAAATGAATGCCTGAGACCGCTGTCACTGCCGAGATTTATGTATGGATCAAATGGATCGGCTCCTGTGATTCCATTAATCTTGTCATACTGAGCCAACGGAATATGACCCACTAAATCACCTTTGAGATTAAGGATCTCTTTACCCCAATCGTTTATATAGAAATTTGAACCAAACCTTCTGAAAACACGATAACCCTCAAAGTTCGGGTCAGTCTCAGCACCATTGTCCCAGTAAAGTGTCACCTTACCATCAGAAGCAACACCGGTAACTGCCGGTGCAGCTGGCGGGGAGGGTCCAAGAAACTCATTGTCAGCCATCTCCTGCATTGATAAAACGTCTTTTTTCAATGTTTCATGATCCGGAGAAAGAACAAATCCGACAGATATCCTGGTTGTATCACCTGCAGCCAGATCAAAAGGACCGCTCATCATAAAAAACCCAAACATAGCGCCGTCTTCATACTCTTCGGCAATCCAGTCAGTATCATCAATCCTCACATTGCTGCCATGAAAATAAAACGAAGGGTCTCCCTCTATATCCGGATCATCAGGATCACTGCTGATGATTGGCCACATACCTTCATCTGTCTTGGGACCAATATCCTTTTGATCAACCCTGAAAACATGAAAGTCCGTTATTCCAAGTTCTTCTCCATCAGGAGAGAGGGGACTTTTCACCATCTTCATGCCGAAATTTCGGGTGTTGGTCTTCCAACCCTTGGGATCATAAAACTTGGGATCGTAAGTGTAAATAACATCTGTGGATCCATCTTCATCAGAGTCTAACGAACCAACGAAATAATCAAGATTACCTGTAAAGCCAAGAGCAAGTTTTGCGTACCATCCCGCGTAGCCATCTTTTATATCTTCATCGCTCGTATTAATAATCAGGTAATCATAAAAAATCATTCCCGCAGCAAAAGCAACTCCATAGTCAAAACTCATAACTTCCACTCGTAAACCAAGTGGAGGCTTTCCGGCATTGTTCCTGTCATCCATTGCATAGAAAATATCTCTGCTTGAAGTAGAGAAAGGTGCCAACTCGTTAAAACGATCGGCTTCACTCGATCCAGGCTTCATTCGGCCCGGCCAGTAAGGGTTGCCGTTCTTTAAAGGCCAGGTTGCCGGTATATCACTTGAAGCAACATAAGGCGTCCCTGGCATAGAACTGTAGCCTGATCTTGGATTAAACAGTTCTTGAGCAGATTCTTTCACGGGCATCCAGTCCATAGGAGGTCCGCCTGGCCAGAAGCCTCCATTGCTCAATGAATGTGCCTCTATCACATTATCTTCCACCGCGAAAACAAAACCAATAACCCAGGCATTCTGAGCGTTGTAAAGTGTATTCTGATAGTACATGTAAGAACAGCAAGTAGCGCTTGTTGAACTGCCGGTGATCAACCCGTAGTTACTGCCCCAATTCCTAAGGTTTCCATATCCGTGATAAACAAAAACAATGTCTTCATAATCATCCACTGTATCATCCTGAGCACTAAGAAATACAGACAAAAGAATTGCAGATAAAGTTGTGAATCTGAATATCAAAAGATAGCCCCCGATTAACTTAATAATCTAATCTCTTAACCGGACTGTACAACCTAAATGGATAGCGAAAAATCTCGCGCCGAGAAAAAATACTGAGTAAGAAAAAAACTTAAAGACTAGAAAACCGCAGATCACAAATTCTGTGGGTCTTAGAAGTCAAGCCCCACAGTAAACATGTTAACCTGATTAAACACTCCCAGATCTGCATAAGAATAATCAATGCTAATACCAGAAACATTTATTCCTAGACCAAAAGTGAGGTGATTAGATTCTTGTAAATAATATCCCGCCCTGAGAAACAACATTTGGCGAAATGCAAACTCTGACCCCACACGAATTCCAAATTCACCATCATTTGGATAATTCCCAACCACACTTAATAGAAGACTGGAATTGGGCATTTCTTGTTGTGTCTCAGATTCACTTAAAGAAAAAAGGTCCGTTGCTAGACCAAAGCTGAAATTTGTGGGAATGCGCCAGTAAATCGTATTGAGAGATGCCTGCACTTCATAAGCAGGACTTTCCTCTTCCGAAAGCCCAATAGTACGGGAATATGGAACATCCAAGTCTCTTCCGGTAAAACGCATATCTGTCCCAAAATTGGAGAGGTTCATACCAATACGTAATCCATAAAAATCTGTGACAAGTATACTCCCAATATCCATTGCAACGGAATGCGCTGATTCATGGTAGATTTTTTCTTGGATAAGTTTAACTGTACCACCCAATGAAAATCTATTAGTTAAGCGTCGACCATAGCTCATCCCTACTGCTAGATCAGAATAATTATAATAGTATCCTGTGCCAGAAGGTTCCTCTAGGGTTGTAATCTCGATGGGATCGCTTGAAAGTGAAATAACACTTAATCCAAATCCGCCGCCAGCAAATGGAAAGGAAATCCCAGCGAAAAGATGAGAAAGTTCCACAATCCATCTATTTTGCATCAGTGAAATCTCAAAGTTTTCAACGCCCGCAATTCCCGCTGGATTCCAATACAGCGCAGTAGGTCCTTCAGCAAGGGCCACAAACGCACCACCCATCCCAGTCTCCCTTGAACCAACAGGTATTTTCAGGAAAACCGCAGCGGCTGTGCCAACCTTTGAAGTTTCGGTAGAAGCTTCCGGCGGAGGCAGATTCTGTTCGTCTTGGGAATACACCATCCCTACAAGAATTACAGTTATGGAAATATGCTTTAGTCTTTCTAACAAGATATTACCTTATAATTGCAAGTTTTCCGGTAGTCTGGTAACCCTCTGGCGTTGTGACCACATATATATACATGCCTGATGCAACTTCAAGTTGATCTTTATTGATCATTTCCCACTCATGAACTCCACGTGTCTCCCTTGTATAGGTAAACCCTCTACCCGCACCAGGGGTAACTCGAATGCCCAATGACCGGACACCTTTATGGTCGATAGTCCTAACATGTTCTCC
>Ga0187827_10007514_pt1 | contig 12088 bp, 9 predicted proteins | sample ETNtaG_39_FD_167969 | JGI IMG/M metagenome (GOLD analysis project Ga0187827, IMG submission 167969) | Marine microbial and viral communities from oxygen minimum zone, Eastern Pacific Ocean - ETNP2014_SV_150_PacBio MetaG (Illumina Assembly) | ecosystem: Environmental > Aquatic > Marine > Hypoxic... | reverse complement strand
ATCGAGTTTCGAGTTGAAGTTCGAAAAGGGGTGCACAATTCTTCGAGAACCCGATGGCGAGTCGGTTTGGCGGCTTTGGTCGAAATCTCACGGCCCGACAGCTACGCGCCTGAAGGCACTCGACGCGGATGCACAGAATGCGTTCAAGGAAGCGTTTATTGAGTTCCACGAGCAATTTCGCTCGGACCTAGGTATCGCGATGCCGCGCGACTACATCATTGCCATCGGAACACGTCGTTAGTCCGTCTGGCTGGAGAGAATGTTTTATACGTGCAATCGCAAATCCTGCGGTAGCCTCATTCGGTAAAGGGAGATCTCGATGGGTGTGTTCGACGGGAAATTCGTCTGGGTAACCGGTGCCGGCACCGGCATAGGCAAGGCGGCGGCGCTCATGTTCGCCAAGGACGGCGCCAGCGTCGTTCTAATTGGACGGCGGCGCGAAATGCTGGATCAGGTCGCGGGCGAAATCGAAAACATGGGCGGCAGCGCGCTGGTCGCGCCTCTCGACGTCTCGAAGCGCGCCGACGTGCAAGCCGTTACGGCGGAAATTCTGAGCAAGCAGGGACGGATCGACATTCTGGTCAACAATGCGGGAACCAACGTCACCAATCGTCGGCTGGACGAAATCACGCTGGATGATTGGGACCATGTCATCGCCGTAAACCTCACCGGCGCTTTCAACATGTTCATGGCGGTGATGCCGACGATGCGCGCTCAGGACGATGGGTTGGTCATCAACGTCGCCTCGACCGCGGCGAAACGGGTCAGCGGTGCCGCCGGCATTGCCTATTCGGCCTCCAAGTTCGGAATGCTTGGGATGAGTCTATCGTTGACCCAGGAAGCCTGGAAATTCGGTATCCGTGCCTGCTGCGTGCATCCGGACGACGTGAACACGCCGATCATGGAGCGGCGCAAGATCAAGTACTCGCCGGAAATACTCGCTCAATTCATCCAGCCCGAGGATTTGGCCGACGCGATGCGGATGATCGCCTTGATGCCGGCGCGCTCCTCCTTGCCCGAACTTATCGTCACACCGACCAATATTCGGCCCTATACGCCGGCGGAATCGGGTACGCCCGGCTAAGAGCCCGTTTGGGAATATCGACCGCCATGGAAGTTTGCTCCCTTTAGCAATCGGGCTGTCTGAGCTTAAGGACGCATTGGGTTCGATTGGGCAAAGCGGATCCGGGCAATGTTTTGCCGTACGCAAATGAGACAAACGGAACATCGGTGAGCCCTCTACCCGTCGGTTGCACGACAACAATTGAAACATTTCCCGCTACCAACAGAAATCATCAAGAAACCTCGCCACTGTAATTACAGCGCCGAAACGCTCCCGAACGTGGGACGCGAACCTTTAGCGAGGAGAGATTTGATGAGCAAATATAGAAGTGGCCTGCCGCAGCTGAGCCGCGATTTTTTCCTGACGGACGGTGGACTCGAAACGTTCCTCTATTTTCAGCAAGGGATAGATTTGCCCGATTTTGCCGCCTTCCCGTTGCTCGAGACGCCTAACGGCCGCGCCGAGATCACGCGCTATATGGAGCGTCATATTCAGATCGCCCTCGATGCCCGATGGGGCTTCGTCATGGAAACACCGACCTGGCGGGCGAACCGTGATTGGGGTGAGAAATTGGGATATGACCGTGGTCGTCTCGCCGAAGCGAATCGCGAGTCGGTCCGGTTTATGGCAGCACTTCGAGAAAGGTATGAGACTCCGGAGACCAGGATCGTGATCAGCGGCAATATTGGGCCGCGCGGCGACGGCTACAATCCTTCCGATCTGATGACGCCGGTAGAGTCCGCGCTTTATCATCTCGATCAGATCGATGCCTTTGTCGAGGCTGGAGCCGATCTTGTCACCGCTCTGACCATGACCCACGTCGAAGAAGCCGTCGGGATTACCAAGGCCGCGCAGGCTGCCCGTATACCGGTCGTTATTTCCTTCACCACCGAAACCGACGGAAATCTGCCGACGGGCCAGAATTTAGGCGAAGCGGTAGAAGCGGTGGACGCGATGACCGATGAGGGCCCCGCCTATTACATGGTCAACTGTGCGCATCCAAACCATTTCGAGGATGCATTGCGAACCGAAGCCGCCTGGATCAATCGACTGCGTGGCATCCGCGCAAACGCCTCCACGAAGAGCCATGAGGAACTCGACAATTCAACGGTGTTGGACGAGGGAGATCCGGTGGAACTCGGCGCGCAATACAGGACAATCCGTGAACGGATGCCGCATGTGACAATCCTCGGCGGATGCTGCGGTACCGATCACCGTCATGTTGAGCAAATCTGTTCGGCGTGCAAATTGGCGGCCTGATTATCGGTCGTCGGGAATTTCCGGTGCCCGAAAAAGGGCGGCACGGCAATCTCGCGCCGGGCCGCTCTTTTTATTTGGCTTGCGTCCGGGTCGGTTCGAAACCAAGCCGTTGTATACCATGTCGACAAAGTCCGAGTTTACGGGCATATCGGAGCCGCTCGGGCCGGAAGCAGATAACGCTACGGACAGTCGACAACCCGTTCGGCACGAGGTTGTTACCTATGTCTTAGATACAATCCGTTACCTATGTCTCCGGGTCGGACAAAGCTTTAATTGGCGCGCCTTAGAGGAGAAAGTTCGAACCGCTTGTTCGAGGTTTTCGCAAAGTGGAGCGCGATAATGGAAGCGGCTCCTGGTTAAAATGAACTGTTGCCTTGAACTTTACACGGGATCGTTTCCCCTGTCTTCGCGACCATGGCGGATGCGAAGGATGAGTATGTTGCCATTTTCATCAATCAAATAAACGATGATATGTGATCGGTAGGGATGAACCCTGACAGGCGGTGTAGTTTCCGTACGCTCTCTTGCCGCTTTGGGTGTGTCTGACAGGAATTGAAAAATACGCTCCAAGCCAGCGTAGTATTTTTCGGCCTGTTCTTCACCGAACATCCGAACGCCTTCACGGTATGCGTGGATGAGGTCTTCTTCGGCTTTGACACTGAGCTTGTAGGCCATGATCTCCTTATGATTCTTGCGCCGCCGCGCGAGCCTGTTTTAGGATTTCAGCTACGGATTTATCGCTGATACCGCTTTCCAGTGCTTCGTCCACCAGCGTTTGCATATGAGCGATTTTATCTTTGCGCTCCTGATCGTGGCGAATTAGGTCGCGCACGTAATCGCTCGCATTGCCGTAGCGGCCAGATTGGGCCTGCACTTCGACCCAGTCCTTCATGGCGTCAGGCAGTGATACATTCATTGTAGCCATATTTTAGACCTCCATACTTACCATTTAGGTATGGCATAATTTGACAATATTTGTCAAAATTAGATCAGTATGTGGTGATTCAATCGGAGAAATAGCCTGATCGGATTAGACCCGTAAAATCTTTTTAGTTAGAACAGGTTACGATATTTTATTGATATCGCAGTGATTTGATTTCAGAAATATGGCGTTAAAAATGGCGCGCCAGAGAGGATTCGAACCCCTGACCTTCGCCTCCGGAGGGCGACGCTCTATCCAGCTGAGCTAAGGGTGCTTCACTTAACTTGTTTGAAACCGCGCAAATACTATAGTTTATAAGAATATTTGTCTAGTTAAGAGTGCGAATAAATTAATATAAGATGGCTACTTGAACAAGTGATAGTCCTAAAGCCAAACAATAATAATGTACATTGTTGATAAAACTGCCTACTATCTCTAACTGCCTATTCAATAAGTTATTAGTTATCGTGATGAAAAGTTATTTTCTCCAATTTCATTTTTCCAAAGCCAAATTACACCATTTATTCTGTACAGGTCTTTTGTTTTGTCTTAGCGCGGTTACTTATGCCAACAATAGGGCAGATGAGAGTTATCAGCTATCTCAAATGACTCCCGAGCCTTATACGCAAGTGATAAACCGAACAGGAACGATTGATTTTTCAAGGGTGGTCAATCTTTCTTTTAAAACCGCTGGTTTTTTAACGCAACTCAATGTTGATGAGGGTGATACTTTTAAAGCAAAGCAATTACTAGCCGCCTTAGATACCGAGGAGCTACTTGCGAATAAAAATGCAAATTACGCTAAGTTATTGCAAGCAAAGCGCAATGTGAGCCGTATCAAAGCCTTATATGCTAAAAAATTGAGCTCAAAACGTGAGTTAGATGATGCACGAACTGCTGTCGACACTACAAGAGCCGCTTACAGAGTGGCTTTTTATAATGTAGAAAAAGCACAAATAATTGCGCCTTTTGATGGTGTTGTTATCGCTCGAAATACTGATTTGGGTGAATTACAGTCGCCGGGTGTGGGCGCATTAAGAGTGGCAACCTTGTCGAAAAACTATATTGCCAAAGTGGCGTTAACTAGCGAAGAAATTTCTTTGGTGCACTTAAATCAAGACGTTAAAGTAAGTTTAGGGTCTAAAGGGATGGTTAACGGCCGTATCAGTAAAATTCCTGCTGTAGCGGATAATAGAAATCACTTATTTACTATTGAAATTGCTTTGTCTGATGAGCAGTTTGTTAAGCCATTTCTTGTTGGGCAGCTGGTTAAAACACTCATCCATACACAAAGTCAGGATTTTATTTATCGTTTGCCCATAGCCGCACTTAATGCTGTCAATGAACAGGGCGAAGCATTAATTTTAGTTGAAAAAAATAATCGCCACCAACAAGAAAGTTATAGTATCTATAAAATAGATAATGACTTTGTTTATCTAACCGCTGAAAAGAGCTCACCAGTAATTGATGTTGTTACCCGTGGGTGGAGTAAGCTTCCATGATTTTCTACTAAAAAGTAATTAATAATGAAGTTACCCAACTTAGCGATCAACAATGCACAATTTACTCTGACAATTGTCGCTTTATTAGTGCTTGTTGGTATTGTTTCCTATTTTAATATGCCGCGCAGTGAAGACCCACAATTTGATATCCCTATTACCGTGATAGAAGTTGTTTATCCGGGAGCATCTCCAAAGGATATTGAAACCTTGGTGGTTGACCCGTTAGAAGAAGAATTTGCTGACATTGATAATATTAAAACCATAGAGGCGCAAATCAAAAATGGTGGCGCTAGCCTTGAAGTGGCTTTTCATTATGGTTCAGATCCTGAATTAGCATTTAACCAAGTGCAACTAGCCGTTTCTTCAGTGAAGCCGTCATTGCCAGATGGCGTACAAGATTTACTGGTGTTAAAAGCAACGCCTACAGCTGTGGCTATTATTCAATTGGCATTATGGACTGAGCCTACAGATTATAAGCAAATGGAGTTTTATGCTAAGCTTTTAGAAAAGCGGCTAGAGACAATAGAGGCGGTTAAAAAAGCTGATATATGGGGGTATCCACAACAAGTGGTGGCAGTCGATTTTGATGTCAATTTACTTAAGTATCACCATATTTCTATTTCTGATGTTACCCACATTTTACAAGGGCGTGCGGTTAATATTACCCCGGGGTTTGTTGATGCTGACACTCGCCGTTTTAATGTGAAAACCAGTGGCAACTTTGAAAAATTATCGCAATTAGAAAATACTATCATTGTTTCTCATGATGACTTTGTTATTCGCTTAAAAGATGTGGCGAAGGTGAGCTTTGCTAGCCAAGAGGCTAACTATTTAACCTATTTTGATAAAAAACCGGTGGTTTTTATTACGGTAGAGCAACGATCTAATACGAATATTTTTTCATTGACTCAAGCCATTCAACGAGAAATAGAGTTATTCAAAAAAACAATTCCTTCAGCAGTAAAAATGGAGGTTTTATTTGAACAAGCCGACAGTGTAGAAGTTCGGGTTAATGGTTTTTTTAACAACCTTTGGCAGGGGGTTGTGTTGGTTGGTGTTTTATCGTTATTGTTTTTAGGGCTTAGAGAATCCTTTGTGGTGATTATCGCTATTCCCTTGTCTTTTCTAATTGCTATGGGTTGGTTAGACTTTGCGGGTTTCGGGTTACAGCAAATGTCTATAGTGGGATTAATCATTGCTTTAGGCCTTTTAGTTGACGATGCTATTGTGGTTACTGAAAGTATTCATCGAGAAAAAGCACGCACAAGCAATATTTCTGAGGCCGCCATAGAAGGAACAAAGCAAGTAGCATGGGCGTCTATCAGTGGTACTGTTACAACCATGTTAGCTTTTTTACCTATGCTCATGTTGGCAAGTGATACGGGGGATTTTATTCGCTCAATGCCTGTGACTGTAGTGCTAGTATTATTAGCTTCATTACTGTTATCGCTCACCTTATTACCTTTATTGGCAAGCAAAAGTTTTAGTGGTAAAGCCTCAAGAACAAAGACGCTACAATACTATTTAAACGATTTTGCTGAAAAAATCTATGCACCTGCGCTCAACAAACTTTTCAAGGTAAAATGGCTAGTTATTGCTATTGCTTTAATAAGCTTATTCGCGATGTTGTCTCTTTTTTCTCAAGTAGGTTTAAGTTTATTTCCTAAGGCCGAAAAACCGATGATTTTGGTTGATGTTGAAACAGCACCTAACTCTTCTTTAGCTTATACAAGTAGCGTTATGCAAAAAATGACTCACGTAATTGAGCAGCAGGAACTTGTCGCAAAAGTTGCGCTTAATGTCGGTAACTCTAATCCACGTATTTATTATAACGAAATTCCAAAGCGCGGTGTGGCTAGATATGGTCAAGTATTAGTAATATTAAAGACGTTTGATCAGCAAAAAATGACAATGTTAGTTAAATCGTTACGCCATGAGTTTGCTAACTGGCCACAAGCAAAAATAACCGTGAAGGAATTTACTCAAGGGCCCGTTACTGACCAACCTATTGCGATTCGTTTGATTTCTGAGTCACTAGCAGATCTAGAGCGTGTAGCAAATGATTTGGCAGCAAAAATGTCGGAAACACAGGGTACTATTAATATTAATAACCCTATCGGTGTCGCTAATACCGAATTAAGTTTACAAATTGATTATGATAAAGCGGGTATGTCGAACCTTGATATTAACACCTTAGATAATACTATTCAGTCTATTTTAACCGGGACTTATGTTGGCCGTTTTAATGACCAAAATGGTGAAAATTACCCTATTTTAGTGCGTAATAAAAATGCTGACATTGATACCTTATCGGATATTTATGTAACTAGCTTAACGGATCAACAAATACCGCTATTACAAGTGGTTAATGTTCGACTGCAAAAAGGTCAAACGGATTATTTTCATTATCAAAAATTACGTATGGCAAAAGTTTCTGCAGATGCTGATAAAAATTATTCGGTTAATGCGCTAACGAAAGAGTTTGTTAATTATGTCGAACAATATAATTTACCGGCGGGAATGTATTACAGTTTAGGCGGTGAAGAAGAGTCTAGGCAAGAATCATTTGCAGGCTTGACGCAAATTATGTTGATAACAGCCATAGGTATTTTTGCTATTTTAGTATTGCAATTTAAGTCTTTCTTACAGCCGCTGATTATTTTTAGTTCAATTCCTTTTGCTATGGCCGGCTCGGTTATTGGCTTATATGCTACAGATTTATCTTTTTCGATGATGGCGTTTATTGGCTTAATTAGTTTATTTGGCATTGTAGTGAATAACGCTATTATGTTAATTGATACTGCCAATAGAAACCTAGCAAAAGGTTTAGCTAAACAGCAATCTATACTCTGTGCTAGTGCCACGCGTTTTACGCCAATATTATTGACAACATTAACAACCATTGGTGGGTTAATTCCTTTAACCTTGTATGGTGGTGCGTTATGGCAACCTCTGGGGGTAGTACTTATTTCAGGCTTGTGTGTGTCAGCACTTTCAAGCTTTCTATTGGTACCGGTATTAACAGAGCTATTTACTTGCTTTACAATTCACCCCAACCTTACTCAGGAAAAATAAAGATATTTATGGAAATGTATACAGTAGGTATTTGGGGCTATAGCTTTGCTAGCATTGCTTATATTATATTTTTTTTACTTATTCTAGCTGCCCATAATCAATCTAATATTGCCAAGTGGATGTTATTTAGTGCCATGACCGCAGGGATCGCAAATGTAATTGCTACCTTGCAAATCACTGTTGGATTTTCTTTACAATGGGCGATGTTAGCTGATGCTGTCAAATTAGCGGCTTTTTCCATGTTAATTTTTAGTTTTAATCTTGACAAAGTAGGCATGCTAACTATTGTTAAAAACAAGAATGTTCGCAAGTACTCACTTTATGGACTTCTTACTATTGCGGCATGTTGGGGAATCAGCCATAGCCTAGATTACTCAAATAAATATCTGTTTTTATTTTTTGTAATGCTCAATTTAGCCAGCTTAGTGTTGTTAGAACAGATTTATCGAAGTGCTACTGTTGAGATGAAAAGTTCGGTAACCCCGCTTGTTCTAGCTTTGGGCAGCATTAATGTTTTTGATTTTGTACTATTTGCACAAGCATCAATGGTTGGTAGTATTGAATTTAACTTCTGGTATGTACGAGGTTACTTATCCGCAATAGCTGTTCCTTTGCTATTGATCAGTATTAGGCGCTTCAGGGAAGGCTCAGTACGTATATTTGTCTCCCGTGGAGTCGTCTTTTATAGCTCTATGTTGATGATTGCTGGACTATATTTGTTGTTGATGGCGGTAGCTGGTTATCTGATTAATTACCTTGGAGGTGAGTGGGGGCAATTCGTTAGTTTTGGTTTTTTTATTCTTGGTAGCATAGTGCTAGCCGTGTTGTTAATGACAGAAGCGGTTCGACGGCAAGTTAAAGTGTTTATATCAAAAAACTTTTTTGCCAATAAATATGAATATCGAGAAGAGTGGTTAGAGCTTATTGGCAAAATAGAAACAGCAAGCGCTGAAAATTATTATCAAATGTCATTAGCTATAATGATGTCTAAGGTTGGGGCTACAGGCGGTGCTATTTTAAAGGCTAATGGCAAGCATAAATTTACCAGTCAATACCTCTGTGGTTTAGACTGGAATAGTTCATTTGAAAAAGACCTAGTTTTACTTGAACACTTCACGAAAAATAAAGGCTGGATTATTGATATCAATGAATACAGTCAAGATCCGCTATCATACCCTAGCCTCTTTATACATACTAATAGCTGGCGTGCTTTAGGAATAAATATTCTAGTCCCTATTTTTATTGGCAAAGCGTTTTATGGTTTTTTTATTTTAGCTAACTCTAATGAGCATAAGAAACTTAATTGGGAAGATAGGGATTTATTATTTGCTATTGCAAAGCAATTAGGCAACTTTATCTCACTCAATGAAGCAAATGATAAATTGGCCGAATCCAAGCAATTTGATGCCTTTAATCAAATGTCGGCCTTTTTAGTTCATGATTTAAAAAATATTCAGGCTCAATTAGACCTTATCACGGCTAATGCAATACAACACCGTAATAACCCGGAATTTGTTGATGATGTTTTTGATACGGTTGAGTCAGCAACGGCACGTTTGGCTAAAGTCTTAAGGCAACTTAGAAATAAGCAAATTGCGCAATCAGCTAGTAAAAGGGTTGATCTTGGTGATATTATTAAAAAAGTCATCGCGCAGCGAAACGTAACTAACCCTGAGGTGGTTTTAAGTGCTACAGAACAGTGTATAGCAACCATTGATGATGAACGTTTTTTTTCAGTAATGAACCACTTAATTCAGAATGCTCAAGAGGCATCTGCTGCTGATGGACAAGTGAAAGTATCCATAATGACTAAACAGAAAAATATTGAGATTATTGTCAGTGATAATGGCTGTGGAATGTCAGAAAACTTTATTAAAACCCGACTTTTTAAACCTTTTGATACAACGAAAGGTAATGCAGGCATGGGCATAGGTGTTTTTGAAGCAAGACAGTTTTTTGAACGTGTTGCCGGTAATTTAATGGTTGAAAGTACTGAAGGGCAAGGTACCAAAATGATTATTAGTTTACCTACGTAGGCTTGATTTTAGCCTGATAATGGCGCAATAAAATACGCTTTAAATATTTAGCTTATAGCGGTGTCAATGTTATCGGGCGAAATTTATTCTGGCAAAAACAATTAGGATTATCGGTAATGGAAAAAGTATTAATAGTTGATGATGACAAAGGGATTCAAAAACAACTTAAATGGAGTTTATCTGATTATACCCCAGTATTAGCAGGTGATAGAGAATCTGCTATTGCAGCAATTCGACGTCATGAGCCTAAAGTCGTTACCTTAGATTTAGGCCTTCCCCCTGATGCTGCTAATGCAAGCGAAGGTTTAAAAGCATTAGAAGAAATATTAGCCATAGCACCGCATACCAAAGTGATTGTTATTACGGGTAATGAAGATAGAGCTAATGCACTAAAAGCGATTTCAATGGGGGCTTATGATTTTTATCAAAAACCTATTGATGTTGAAGTGATCAATGTCATTCTCTCTCGCGCGTTAACCTTAGCAAAGATTGAAAGTGAAAATCGCAATATGCGATCGGTAACTGATAGTAATATTGGCATTATTGGAAATAGTTCAGCCATTGAGCGTTGTCGTACTATGGTTAAACGCATTGCTCCTACTAATATTACAGTGTTACTGTTAGGAGAAAGTGGAACAGGTAAAGAGGTCACCGCAAAGGCCGTTCACCTTGCCAGTGATCGCACTAATAAGCCTTTTATTGCCATTAATTGTGCTTCCATTCCTGAAAACTTATTAGAAAGTGAATTATTTGGCTTTGAAAAAGGTGCGTTCACTGGTGCTCATAAAGCCACTAAAGGTAAAATAGAGTGTGCCGAAGGCGGCACACTTTTTCTTGATGAAATTGGTGATATGCCGTTTAATTTACAAGCCAAGTTATTACGGTTTTTACAAGAAAAAGTGATTGAGCGTTTGGGCGGCAGAGAAGAAATCCCAGTGAACGTTCGGGTTATTTGTGCAACCAATCAGAACCTTGAAGAAATGGTTGCTAATAAAGCGTTTAGAGAAGATTTATTCTATCGGGTCAGTGAAATCACCCTAAATATTCCACCGCTGCGTGACCGTGATGAAGACGTGTTAATATTAGCGCAATATTTCTTACAAATATATGCCAACGAATATAAAAGCAATGCTAAGTCATTCTCTGATGACGCTAAGAGTGCTATTAGAGCGCATCAATGGCCTGGTAATATTCGTGAATTACAAAACAAGGTTAAATCATCGGTTGTCATGAGCACGGGGGGGCAAGTTACAGCGTTTGATTTAGGTTTTTATGATCATGATGGTACTCGCTATGAGCTGTCATTAAACCTGCGCACAGTACGTGAAAAAGCGGAATCAATCGCCATTCAAAAAGCCTACTCCTTATCTGAAGGGAACATGTCAAAAACAGCGGATCTTTTAGGGGTTACTAGACCAACGTTGTACTCATTAATTGAGAAATATGAATTGAGTATTAATAATTAACCCGTTTGCTTATATTACTTGTTCTAGAACTTGTGGTTATTTATTTGTGTCATACTTTTCTTTTTTCCACTTTTTAATTAGCTGTATCGCTTTATTTTTATCGGCAAACATTTGTTCTGACTTTACTGAATCAGAGAGTAACTTATACGCTTCTCGGTCTCGTTGCTCTTGTTTTAACGTTAAAGCTAAGTGATATTTTACTTCAGCATTATTAAAGTCTAAAACAAGTGCTTGTCGAAACAGAGTAATGGCTTTAATTCTATCTTTGTGTTGAGCTATTATCCAAGCGTAAGTATCTATAATGTTAGCATTTTTAGGCGCTTTTTCATAAGCTTCTTTAGCAAGGTTTTCAGCTAAAGAAGCTTGCTCTAGTTGTAATGCAACATTGGCTGCATTGTTTAATAAAATAGGCATTCGTTTATATTTTTTGATTAATGAATGATAAAAATCTAAAGCTTTCGTTAATTCTTTTTGAAGGATGAAACTCTCAGCTAGTGCTATTTCTACTAATACATCTTTGGGATTTTTTATGAGCCATTGTTGGATTAATTGTTGGGCTTGATGGTATTTCTCTTGTTTATTTAAGGTGTTAAATAAACCCAAGGTAGATTTTCTGCTAGGGTGCTTTTTTAATCCCCTTCGATAACTTTGTTCTGCCTTTTGATATGCTTTTTTTGACTCAAACAGTTGTGCAGAAAGCACATCAACAACGTCTTGCTCTGGAATGAGCTTATTAATTGTGTAAATTACCTGCTCCGCTCTAG
>Ga0187827_10007513_pt1 | contig 12089 bp, 11 predicted proteins | sample ETNtaG_39_FD_167969 | JGI IMG/M metagenome (GOLD analysis project Ga0187827, IMG submission 167969) | Marine microbial and viral communities from oxygen minimum zone, Eastern Pacific Ocean - ETNP2014_SV_150_PacBio MetaG (Illumina Assembly) | ecosystem: Environmental > Aquatic > Marine > Hypoxic... | reverse complement strand
TGGCGGCGCAAGTGGCCGAGGATTTGGCCCATGCCGAATTGCTGCCGGCCCAAGCCACTCCGTTGCAGGCGCCGAGCACGCTGCAATAGGTCCAAAATGAAGAATATATTTGCCCGCTAGGGCGGGATTTTTGCAGCCAGCACTTGAAATCCATCCATTTCTGTGCGATTCGATGGGCAGCACACCCCCTCACTTTTGGAAACCCCGGATGGCAAAGAATCCTCACCCCGTCGACATTCATGTCGGTAGTCGCGTGCGCTTGCGCCGGACCCTTCTTGGCATGAGCCAGGAAAAGCTCGGCAACGCGGTCAGCTTGACTTTTCAGCAGATCCAGAAATACGAGCGCGGCGCCAACCGCATCGGATCGAGCCGGCTCTTTCAGTTCAGCCAGATCCTCAACGTCCCCGTCAGCTTCTTCTTCGACGACATGCCGGCCGAGGTCGGACCGGTACCCCGTGAGATCGACGACATAAACGCCGGTGCCGACGAAGAGACGCGCTACACCCGGCGCGAAACCCTGGAGTTGGTCCGGGCCTACTACCAGATCAAGGATCGCCGGCTGCGCAAGATGCTGCGCGAGACCGTGCAGGCCCTGGCCAAGGCCGACAAGAGCGACTGAAGGCCGCCGCCGGGCAACGTCCGGCAGGTTCCTGATAAGCCCAAGAGGCAACAGAACGGCAGCGCGCGTTGGCGCGCTGCCGGAGCTGTTGGAGTCCGTTCAATCGGCTGCCGGCGGCGCGGCCAATGCCATCACTTCCCGCCGGCCCTCGGGAAATCGAGCCGGCGTTCTTCCACGTTGAGCCGTGACCCGGTGGGAAATGCGGGCTAACGCTTGAGTCGGCCGCGACGGAAGTCCTTGATGATTTCGCGCGCCGCGTTGTGGCCGGGCGCGCCCGTGACGCCGCCGCCGGGGTGGGCGCCGGCGGCGCAGACCAAGCCGTTGTGGCCGGCCCCGACGATGGCGACGTCGTAAACTTCGCGCTCGCTCATGGCGGGATTCTACCGCGTCGGAATCTCCGGCGTGCCATAAAGCGTGACGCCATCGATGCGGATTTCCACGTCGAGCAGGAAGCGCTCGAAAGCGGCCGGCTCGATGTCGATGCCCAAGCCCGGGGCCTCGGGGGCGCGCACGCTGCCGTCGGCGGCGCGTTCGATGCGGTTTTTCGTCACCTCGCGGGCCACTGGCTTGTTTTCCACCGGATACTCGCAAAGCTCGTCGTCCGCCCGCCCGGCGAAGGGCTGCATCGAGGCGCTCAGCGCCAGGTGCGAATTGAAGGTGTGGTTGACGAAGGTGACGCCACGGGCCTGGGCGTAATCGGCCACCCATTTGGCGTCGGAAATACCCATGCGGCCGGCATCGATCTGGATGAAGCCGATGCCGGCATAGTCGATCATGTGCTTGGCCATGTAGGTGTTGTGGGCGCCCTCGCCGCCGGCCGTCTTGACGGCGCCGCCGGCCGCCGAGAGGCGGCTGTATTCCTCCAGCGCGGCCGAAACGAAAGGTTCCTCGAACCAGGTGGCGCGGGCCTCTTGCAGGGCCGGCAGGCGGGCCGCCGCGGCCTCGTAGTCGTCGACCCAGACGGTACCGGCGTCGACCAGCAAAATACCGTCCGGCCCCAGGCCCTCGCGGGCCGCCGCCAGATGCTCGGCGTCGACCTCGACGCTGCCGTGGCCGAAGGGGCCCCAGCCGAACTTGGCGGCGCGAAAGCCCTGGTCACGCCGCGCCCGGCCCTTCTCCAGGGTCTGGGCCGGGGTATCGCCGAATAGCTGCGAGGCATAGGGCGTTTTGGGCTCGGCCCGGTCGTAGCCCAGCAGCGACCACACCGGCTCGCCGCGGCGCCGGCCCAAGAGGTCCCAAAGCGCCGAATCGATGCCGGCCAGAGTGTGGGAATGCTGCAGCACGTCCATGCTGCGGGCCCGCACTTCGCGGTTGATGGCGGCGATGTCGGCGGGATCATCGAGCGTCTGCCCCAGCACAGGCGTAGCGATGGGGTGGCACGAGAGGTGCGACATGGGCGCCACGAAGCTGGCGATGGTGACCAGCGGCGAGGCGTCGCATTCGCCCCAACCGACGTCGCCACCGGCGCTGACGCGGGCCAGGATGACGTCCTGGCTGTTGTCCGAGATGTCCAGCACCTCGGGCATGCGGAGATAGAAGAAATCGACGGCTTCGATCTTGCTCATGATCTTTTTCCAGCTACGAAAACCAGTTGGCGGCGTGGTCGCTGTCGACGGCGTAGTGCTCCAGCGCCGCTTCGTCGAGCTCGATGCCCAGGCCCGGTGCCTCGGGCACGGGCATCAAGCCGTCTTTCAGGGCCAGGGGTCGTTTGAGAATTTCGTCACGTAACGCGTTTTCGCCGATGTCGTATTCCAGCAAACAGGGTTCGGGCCAGGCGTGGGGGTGGTCCGGGAGCGCTGCCGCCATGTGGACCGCCGCGGCCAGGCCGACGCCCGAGCCCCAGACGTGGGGCGAGAGGCGGACGCCATGGAGGGCACAGAGATCGGCGATCGCGCGCACTTCGCTGAGCCCGCCACAGATGGCAATGTCAGGCATGGCCACGTCGAGGCAGCCGGATTCCAATAGCGGCCGAAAACCGTGAACCGTATAAAGCGCCTCGCCGCTGGCGATGGGCATGGGGGCGCGGTCGTGCAGCCACTCGAGGCCGGCCACGTCACGCGGCATCAGCGGCTCCTCGTACCAGTGAATGTCGTAAGGCGCGATGCGCCGCATGCTTTCCAGGGCCTGGGCCGGGGTATAGGAGGTATTCGCATCGACCAGCAGCAGAATCTCGTCGCCCAGCACCTCGCGTGAGAGCGCCACCCGCGTCTGGTCTTCGGCGGCACCGCGCCCGACTTTTATCTTGACGCCCTGGAAGCCCTGGCCCTCTAGGCCGGCGAGCTGGTCGCCAAGCTGATTGCCGGGATCTTCGGTGAAATATCCGTCCGAAGCATAAGCCACCAAGTGGCCGCGAGCCCGGCCGCCGAGCAGCTTGCAGACCGGCTGCCCGAGCTGCTTGCCCAGCGCGTCGAAGATGGCCACGTCGATGGCACCGAGGCAAGTGACGAGCTGGTTCTCCAGGCCCAGATGGTAATGCCGGGCGAAGATGCGGTTGCGGATCAGCGCATTGTCGTAGAGGTCCTGGCCCAGGAAATAGCCGCGCAGCAGCTCGAGGTAGGCGGCCGTGACGCCGGCCGCCCCGAAGGCCTCGCCGACGCCCGTGGTGCCGTCCTCGGTGGTCAGGCGCACGAGCGAGATCTGGCGGCGCGCAATGGCCGCCTTGGCCATGCCGTAGGCCTTGTCCGCGGGCAGTACGAATTCGAGACCGACGAAGTCGATGTCGCGAATTCGGCTGGCGGTCACCTCAGTTGCCGTAGACCAGGGCAGGCAGCCACAACGCCAGTATCGGGAAGTACATCACGAAGCCTAAGCCGATGACCTGCAGGATCATGAACGGCCACAGCGAGGCGTAGATGTCCTGCAAACTGATCTCCGGGGGCGCCACCCCCTTGAGGTAGAAAGCCGCCGGCCCAAACGGCGGCGAGAGATAGGAGATCTGCATGTTCATGCAGAACAGAATGCCGAACCAGATCGGGCTGTAGCCAAATCCGATGATGATGGGCACGAAAATCGGCATGGTCAGCAGCATGATGCCGATCCAGTCGATGAAGAAGCCCAGCAGAATCAAAATGGCCATCATGATCAGGATAATGACCATGGGGGCAAAGGGCAGGCCGGTGATCAGGCCTTTGACGAATTCGATGCCGCCCATCAGGTTGTAGACGCCGATCAGGGCGTTGGCGCCAAAGGTCAGCCAGAGGATGACGCCACAGGTCATCATGGTCTGGTGCAGCGCTCCCCGCATCATTTCCCAGGTCAGTTCCTTGCGGATCCAAGCCGTAATGATGACCCCGACGACGCCCATGCCGGCGGCCTCGCTGACCGAGGCGATGCCGCCATAGATGCTGCCCAGAACCGTGCCTGCGACCATCAGGGGAAGCATCACATCACGCACCAGCTTGAGCTTCTCGCTGAGCGGCATGTCGCGCTCATCGGCTGGGGCCGGCGGCCCCAGGTCGGGATTGATGTAGCAGCGGATGAGGATGTAGGCGACGTAAAGCGAGGCCAGCAGCAGCCCCGGAATGATGGTGGCCATGAACAAATCGCCGATCGAGACGCCGGCGGTGAGGCCGAAGAATATCAGCACGATCGAGGGCGGGATCATGGTGCCTAATGATCCGCCGGCGCAGATGGTGCCGATGGCCAGCTTGCGGTCATAGTTGAGGCGCAGCATCTGGGGCAGCGCCACCAGACCCAGCAGCACGATCTCGCCGCCGATGATGCCGGTCATGGCCGCCATCAGCACGGCCACGGCCATGGTCTGCACCGCCAGGCCGCCGCGCAGGCCCCCGGCGAAGACGTGCATGGCCTTGAAGAGATCCGCGGCCACGCCCGATCGCTCGAGGATCGATGCCATCAGCACGAACATGGGCACGGCGACAAGGGCATAGACACTGACGAAGGAATAGATGCGGCTGGCGATCAGCGTCATAGCCATGGGGCCGAACAGCGTCAGCGCGAAGACGAAGGCGATGATGCCGGTAACGAAGGCCAAAGGCAGACCCATGACCATCAGCAGGATCATGGCCCCCAACATGATCAGCGTGAGAATTTCAATGCTCATGGGGACGACCTCACACCCAACGCCGAACTTGAGCCCAAAACTGGACCAGGGACTGCGCCAACATGGCCGCAGAACCCACTACCATCAACGATTTGAGGTAGGCCGGAATGGGTACGTCCCAGGCGTGGGCGCTGGTCTCCATGACCTCAAGCGAGGGAATGGCCTGGTCGATCGTGGTGTAGGTGAGCAGGACCAGAAAGGCGATGATGATGATGGAGTTCAAGAGGTCCAGGATCTTCTTGATCTCAGACGGTGCGATATCGTAGACGACGCTGATACGCATGTGGCGGTCCTGCTGCAGGGCGTAGGCGCCGGACATGATGAAGCCCGTGGCGCTGAGCGCCGCAGCGCTGTCGTGGACCCAGATGGTGGGGGCGTTGAGGCCGTAACGCATGAACACCTCGTAGGCCGTGATGATGACGCTGACGAGGAAAACGATGCTCAGCTTTTCGCCCATCAATATGGATAGTCTGTCAATGGGGTTGAGTTTTTCCATGAAAGGAATGCCGCCCTAGTGGATTTGACAAAAGAAAAGGTGGGGGCACGAGGCCCCCACCTTCCTGAATTACACCATTACCAATCGCTCCAGGAGCGCTCAGTCAACCAGTTTCAGCTTGCGCAAAAAGGCTACCTGACTGTCGACCAGCTTCCTGGCCATCGGGCTCTTGTTGGCAAAGACATCCCACTCGATCATGGCGATCTTGCGGAACTTGGTGCGCTCTTCGGCGCTCCAGTTGACCAGCGTGGCACCCTGCTTGACGGCATCTTCGGCCGCCTGGATGTCGACCATGATGATGCTCTGCACCATGTCGCGGGCAAACTCTTTGGTGGCGGTGACCATGATGGCTTTGACGTCAGCCGACAGGCCATTCCAACGCTTCATGTTGATGGCCACGTCCGCCGCCGGAGCCGAATGGAAGCCCGGATAGAGGGGGAAGGGCGCGATCTTGTGATAGCCCAGATCCTGGTTCATACCCAGCGTGCCCCAGTCGGTGGCGTCGATGACGCCGCGCTCGAGGGCGGTGAACACTTCACTGCCGGGCAGCGTCACGACGCCGGCGCCAATGCGGCGCCAAATGGCAGCGCCCATGCCTTCAGGTGCGCGCATCTTGACGCCCTTGAAGGATGCCACCGTCTCCAGCCGATTCTTGGCCGGCATGGATTCCTGGCCGAACCAGACCGGACCGACGTAGAAGACGTTGAACTTGGCATAGGCCTCACGGCAAAGCTCGGTGCCTCCGCCGTACTCGAACCAAAGCTGTGACTGGTAGGTGGTTTCGAAAGCGCCGTTGAGCTCGGTGCAGATCTGCAGGCCGGGCTCCTTGCCGGCGAAGTAGGCACCGCCCGAGTGCTGGCCCTGAAGAATGTCGGCACCCACGGCTTCCAGCGTCTCGGTGTGTCCCACCACCGATTTCACCGGCATCGGCGTGATAACCAACCGGCCCTTGGTCATGGCCTTGACGTTTTCGGCGAAGCGCACGAACACCTTTTGATTGACTGTGCCGGGCTGCCACAGCGACTGGATCTTCCAGGTCTCGGCGGCCTCCACTGTTGTCCAGGCAGTGATGGTCATGGCGGCCGCGGTAGCAGCCATCAGACCGGTCTTCAATCCACGTTTAATCATTTTTCCTCACTCTCTTTGTTTGTCCCCATGCCTCCAGACGTTGCCGCCCGGGGCTCTTCCGAAGGAAAAGCAGATCCTGCATCGCCGCAATAAACCGGCAATGGCCGATAGAATGGATTCCGCTTGTTCGGCGCCCGCGCTCCCCTCAGCCCCCCAAGCTGCAACTCAAGGCGCGGCCTCTCGACCGTGCCGGTCCCGCTTCCTGGGACCACCGCTGGACCCTTTCGCCCCAGCCCCCGGGAGGGTTGCGGCCGGTGTCTCTTTGGCTGCCTGATATATTAGACATCTTCGGCGCCATTGATCAATGACGGCGTGCAATGTTGGCGATTTGACTCCCGAGGCTCCAGCGAGGGTGATATATTAGCCTGGACGGTTCCGGGAGTGCCGGTTTAAGCTATTGAAAAACAACGGATTTCGACCCGGCGGATGGTTCAAGGGAGGTCGCTATGAGTTGGACGCCGAGAGAGCGCGTGCTGGCTGCCATCAACCACGAAGAGCCCGACCGGGTGCCCATCGACCTGGGCGGCACCTTCGCCTCCTCGATCGTGCTGGACGCCTACGACCGGCTCAAGGAGCACCTTGGCCTGGAGCATGAAACCAAGGTCATGTCGAAATTGAACCAGCTCGCGCTGCCCGACGAATCGATACTGCAACGCTTCGGTGTCGATACCCGCCCCATCATGGCCGGGCAATACGAAGACGGCCCCAACCATTGGGTTGACGACCTCACCTACATCGACGAGTTCGGCGTCACCTTGAAAGGCACCACCGGCACCAACGACAAACATTTCCTCTACAAGCACGGCCCCTTCTGGGGCGGCAAGCTGACGCCCGAGCGCATCGACGCCTTCGACTGGCCCGACCCAGACAACCCCGGCCTGGTGCGCGGCATCAAGGAGCAAGTCGCCGCCTACAAGGCGGCCGGCGATTACTGCCTGGTGCTCAACGTGCCGGCCCAGGTCATCCACCGCGCCTATCCCATGCGCGGCATGCAGGACTTCCTCAAGGACTTCTACAAAAACCCGGAAGCCAACTGCTACCTCATGGACCGGCTGGCCGATTACTGCATCCGCACCTCGCAGAACATGATCCGCGAGGCCGGGGCCGAGAACGTCGACATCGTCTTCTTCGGCGAAGACCTGGGCACCCAGGACGGCTGCATGTTCGACCCCGACGGCATCTACGCCCGCTACATCAAGCCGCGCCACGAACGCATCGTGCAGACGCTGAAGGCCGATACCGGCGCCAAGTCGGTGTTCCACTGCTGCGGCTCGGCCTACCATTTCATCCCGCACCTTTTGGACATCGGCGTCGATTCGCTCAATCCGGTGCAGGTGACGGCCAAGAACATGGAACCCGAACGTCTCAAGGGCGAGTTCGGCGACCGCCTGGCCTTCTGGGGCGGCATCAACTCGCAGGAGACCCTGCCCTACCATTCGGCCGCCGACGTCGAGGCCGAGACCAAACGCTGCATCGACATTTTCGGCAAGCAGGGCGGCTATACCCTGACCAGCGTGCACAACATCCAATTCGAGGTGCCGCCGGAAAACGTCGTGGCCATGTTCGACACCGGCCTCAACCATCGCCTGGCCAGCTAGTGCGCTGCAACACCACGAGGTAGTTTGTGAACAAATTTGACCTAGAAGGCAGGACTGCCGTGGTCACGGGCGGCGCCCGTGGCATCGGCTTTGCGATCTGCGAACGCTTGCTGGCCTCGGGCGCCCAGGTGGCAATCTGGGATTTCGATGAACAGGCGGCGACCAAAGCCGTGGACAAGCTGTCGACGGGCGGCAAAACAGTGGCCGTAACCGTCGATATCACCGACGCCGAGGCGGCTGCCCAGGCGGCGGCGGATACGGAAGCGGCCCTCGGGAGCATCGACATTCTGGTCAACTCGGCGGGCATCGCCGGCCCCACCCACACGGTTTGGGAATACCCCGTCGAGGACTGGCGCCGGGTGATCGAGGTCGATCTGGTCGGCACCTATCTGTGCTGCCGCGCCGTGATACCGGGCATGCGCGAACGGGGCTACGGCCGCATCGTCAACATTGCCTCGATCGCCGGCAAGGAAGGCAATCCCAACGCCTCCGCCTACTCCGCCGCCAAGGCTGGTGTGATCAGCCTGACCAAGTCGCTGGGCAAGGAATTGGCGCAAGAGAACATCACCGTCAACTGCCTCACCCCGGCGGTGATCAAGACCGCCATCCTGGATCAGGTGTCGGACGAATTCGTGGCCTACATGCTGTCCAAGATCCCCATGGGCCGCTTCGGCCTGGTCGAGGAAGTGGCCTCGATGGTGACCTGGCTGGCCTCCGAGGAGGCCTCGTTCTCCACGGCTGCGGTGTTCGATATTTCGGGCGGTCGGGCAACCTACTAGAGCGCCTCTGGCGCTCGGATAGCGTTGGCCGGCAGAACCATGTTCATCAAGACCGCCAACGCACGCCGCCGCTACCAACTGGGCCGCTTCCCGGCCGAGACCCTGCCCCGCGACGACGCCGTGTGGGCCACCGAGGCGGCGCTCCCGGCGCTGGGGGCGGAAACGCCAGCTCAGCCCGAAGGGTTGCTGGCGGAGGCGGCGCGGCGCTATCTCGAGGTCTATGCCAAGTTGCGCCATGAAGACGAGGCAGCCGAGCGGGCACCGGTGCCCGACGATCTCGAACGCCGAGCCGCCGATATCAAGGGCAGTGCCTATTTCCTCAACGCAGCAGGGGTCGGCATCTGCCGCGTTCCGGAACTTGCCTGGCGACAGGGCCGGCAGGTCGGGCACGAATTCGCCGTGGTGTTGCTGATCGAGCAGGGCCGCATACCGGAGCCGGACAACCTGGCGGAGCCCTGGTTCGCTCCGGCAGTGGCCGAGCTGGCGGCGATGCGGGCCGCCGAAATCGCCACCGTGGTGGCCCGCCAGATCCGTGTCATGGGATTTTCAGCGACGCCCCAGATGCTGGGCCACAACGATCTCGACCTCGAACGCCTGGCGGTGCTGGCCGGTCTGGTGGTACGTGACGGCGAACGGCTCTGCCATCCTTACCTCGACCAGCGCTTCGCCTTGGCTGCGATTTCCACCAGCTACGAACTGGCCCTGGACCGACCGCTGGCGAGTGGCGCGCTGCGGGGCGCCCGGGGACTGGGCTATTGGCTGGGCCAAAAGGGCGCCGAATCGGGGCGCGAAAGGCGACGCCGGGCAGGCCGCGCCAGCCACCTCGGCGCCTACCAAATGGAGCAGGTCAAACGGGTCGACCGGCCCACCACCTTGATCCTCGACGACGAGGTGCCCCGGGTGCCCAAGCGGGCGGCCTTTTTCGAGCGCGCGCTGCGCGGTGATCTCGGCGACAAGGCCCAGCGCGAACGCCGCCGCTTCGCCACCAAGCATCCCACGTCCTATGGCCTGGCCAAAGCCATCGGCAGCCTGGTGGCATTGCAGGACGGCGAGGTTGCCGATGCCGACACCTCGGCCCATGCCGACGCCGCCGCCAACACCCGGGCGCTGAAGTCGCTCAGCTATGCGCTGGGCGCCGACATCACCGGCATTTGCGAAGTGCCGCACCACGCCTGGTATTCGCACAAGAACGACGGCACGCCGATCGAGCCCTACCATCGCTACGCCGTGGTAATGCTGATCGACCAGGAATTCGAGACCATGGAAGGGGCCAGCGGCGACGACTGGATCTCCGGTGCCCAGTCCATGCGGGCCTACCTGCGCGGCGCCGAGATTGCCGGCCTGATGGCCGAGCTGCTGCGCGAACTGGGTTTTCCGGCGCGGCCCCAGACCAGCGCCGATTCCGACGTGCTGCACCTGCCGTGCATCCTCTGGGCCGGCTTGGGCGAGATGAGCCGCATCGGCGAATTGGTGTTGAATCCCTTCCTCGGGCCGCGTTCCAAGTCGGTGATCCTGACCACCGACATGCCGCTGGTGCCTGACAAACCCATCGACATCGGGCTGCAGTATTTTTGTTCGCACTGCTGGAAGTGCGCCCGCGAATGCCCCTGCGACGCCATTCCCTGGGGCCGGAAGACGGTCTTCAACGGCTACGAGGTCTGGCGCATCGATGCCGAGCGCTGTGCCCGCTACCGCCTCACCAACCACCGCGGCTCGGCCTGCGGGCGCTGCATGAAGACGTGTCCGCTGAACAAGGTGGTGACGGCCGACGGGCCGCTGCTCACCCGGATGGCGAGCTGGCTCGGGGTCAACGCGCTGTGGGCCAAGCCGCTGCTGGTGCCGATCGCCGTTTGGCTCGACGACTGGTTGGGCAACGGCCGGCGCAATCTGGTCAAGAAATGGTGGTTCGACCTGGAAGTGGCGGGCAAGGTGACGGTGGCCGCCCGGGGCGCCAACCAACGCGAACTCGACCTCGATCACAGCCTCGACCCGGAGCGGCAGAAGATCGCCATCTACCCGGCCAGCGTGATGCCCCCGCCCGATCACGATGCGCCCTACCCGGTCGACCGCAAGGCTGCCCTGGCGGCAGCCCGGGTGGTGGAAACGCCGGCCCAGGCCCGGTCGCGCCACGCCGCCGGGGGCGCCAAGCCGGCACAATACGAACCCCCCAAGGCTGGGAGTTGAACCATGCAAGGCTACCCGAGATCCGACGGCCGCAAGGGCATCCGCAACGTCGTCGTCATCGCCTACCTGGTGGAATGCGCCCGCCACGTGGCCCACGAGATCGCGCTCGGCTTCCGTGAGCGCGATGTCCACGTCATCGGATTTTCCGGCTGCTTTCGCAGCGCCTACGGTTTCCAGATGATGGAGCGCTTGTGTTGCCACCCCAACGTCGGCGCCGTGCTGCTGGTGTCGCTGGGCTGCGAGGGTTTTGATCGCGGCCAGTTGGAGGCCCGCATCGAAGCCAGCAGCCGGCCCGTCGAGACCCTGGTGATCCAAAATCGGGGCGGCACCAGCGCCACCATCGCCGCCGGGCAGAAGTGGCTGGAGGGGACTCTGGCAACGCTGGAGGAGCAAAAACCGGTGCCTATGAGCAGCCACGAACTGGTCGTCGGCACCATTTGCGGCGGCTCCGACACGACCAGCGGCCTGACCGCCAATCCGGCCGTGGGCAAGGCGTTCGATTTGCTGGTCGAGGAAGGCGCGGCGGTGCTGTTCGAGGAGACCGGCGAACTCATCGGCTGCGAGCACTTCATGGCCGAACGCGCCGTCCGGCCGGAACTGGGCCAGGAGATCCTGGCCTGCATGGCCAAGGCGGTCGAGTACTATCGCACCATGGGCCAGGGCAGCATCGAGGAAGGCAACCTCGAGGGCGGGCTCTCGACCATCGAGGAAAAAAGCCTGGGGGCCTATGCCAAGAGCGGCCAGTCAGCCATCAAGGGGCTGCTGAAGCCCGGCGACCAGCCGCCGGAAGGCGGGCTCTATCTCCTCGACATCGTGCCCGACGGCGAGCCCCGCTTCGGCTTCCCGTCGATCAACGACAACCAGGAAATCGCCGAGCTGATGGCCTCGGGCTGCCAGGTGATCCTCTTTACCACCGGCCGCGGCTCGGTGGTGGGCTCGGCCGTCGCGCCGGTGATCAAGGTCTGCGCCAACCCGCAAACCTACCGCAATCTGGCCGACGACATGGACGTCAACGCCGGGCGAATTCTCGAGGGCGAAGCGTCCTTGAGCGAGGTGGGTGAGGAGATCCGCGACCTGGTGAGGGCCGTGGCCGGCGGCGCCCGCAGCCGCTCGGAAGCGCTGGGCCACCGCGAATTCGTGCTCGGCTACAAGAGCTTCGAGCCCATCGGCCCCGCCTGCCTGCCGGGCTCGGGCTAGGGCCTGTTGACATTTAAGGGATTCC
>Ga0187827_10007511_pt1 | contig 12090 bp, 9 predicted proteins | sample ETNtaG_39_FD_167969 | JGI IMG/M metagenome (GOLD analysis project Ga0187827, IMG submission 167969) | Marine microbial and viral communities from oxygen minimum zone, Eastern Pacific Ocean - ETNP2014_SV_150_PacBio MetaG (Illumina Assembly) | ecosystem: Environmental > Aquatic > Marine > Hypoxic... | reverse complement strand
CCAAAAGACTACCTTTCCCAACTATCACAGAATTTACTTTGCCAGACACTGTAATAAACTCGTTTACAAAAGTTGATTTTAAAACCTTTATTCCATTTTCTATCAGAACTTGTTCTGCCATAAACGCAAATGTAGGACTCCACATAGGTAAGATCTGCGAATCACCTTCAACAAGGGTAACTTCCTTGTTTATTTCTCTAAGATTTTCGGCAAGTTCCACTCCAATTAAACCTGCTCCCACAACCAATGTTTTATTGACAGTTGAAACAATCCCCTCTTCTAAAATTCTATCAAAATCTTTCAAGGTTCTACATGTAGACCAATTACTTGCCTGTTGAATATTTTTTATTGGCGGAACAACAGAACTTGCCCCAGTAGCAAACATCAACTTATCATAACTATAAGTACCTTTTGTAGAGATTACATTCTTATTTTTCACATCTAATTGTAGTATTTCTTCATCTAGATGCACATCAATATTAAATCGTTTCTTTAAAAGGTTTGCCTCTACAACAATAAGCTTCTCTCTATTTTCTATTACTCCAGAAAGAGCATAAGGGATACCACAAGTAGCATAACTTATAGCAGATCCTTTTTCAAAAAGTAATATTTCAGCATTTTCGTCCTCTCTTCTAGCCTTTGCGGCAGCAGAAGGACCGGCAGACAATCCTCCAATAACTATCAGTTTCATAGGTGTATTTTTATCTACTGCAATATTATAAAATAGTGCTCAAAATTAATGTGACACTTATCACGCTAAGCCTTATTATCAGAAGAGTTTCTGATTATTTAACAATTATGTCTGGTAAAAGCTATTAGATATTACACCAATCTAATTACGAAATGGAAATGGAAATTGATTTAGATTACTAATAACAAAACACGAGTCAGATTTTATTAACTTTAGCTACTTAGCTAATGGGATATACTATCTCAATAATAGATCTGAAACAAAAACAATCATTAATAATTTAGTAACATGAAACTATTCATTCAACTATTCATTCTCATAGGTTTATATTCTTGTAATACAACAGAAGATATAAGTGTTGAACACAAAGGAGCTTTGCGAAATATTATGCATAAAGGCGATTTAAGTGCAAAATGTAATCTTAAAGATTTTGAGAACCTTAAAGGATTATACGCTTTAGGAGCTGTAGAAGACTTAAAAGGTGAAATTCTTATTCTTGATGGAGTATCTTATATATCTTCTTGCGAGATTAAAGACACTGTAAAGATCAATACCATAAAAAATACTTTTGATGCGCAAGCTGCTTTATTTGTCTATACCCAGGTAAATAATTGGATAGATATTAAAATACCTTTTGATGTAAAAACATACCAGCAACTTGAAGAATTTATTCAGTCAGAAGCTAAGCATCAAGGATTAGATATTGAAAAGCCATTCCCTTTTCTAGTAGAAGGTAATTTTGATTCTTTCGATTGGCATGTTATCGATTGGAAAGAAGGTGATATGGAGCATTCTCATGAAAAACATATTCAAGCCGGATTACATGGCACAAAAAACAGTACAAAAGGTGAGGTTTTAGGCTTCTACTCTAACAAGCATCATGCTATATACACCCATCATACAACTAATATGCATTTACACATAATAACCGACGATAATCAGTTGGTTGCACATGTAGATGATTTAATGCTGGGTGACTATAATAGTTTGAGACTCCCATTAAACATTGAATAATTTTATGAATAAATGAATCTAATAAAATACATTTAAATCAATTTGGTTTCTGAGCTCTAGGCTTAAGTGAAACGCAAAGTTCAAAAATTTACATAGAAGCTATTTTTCGTTTTAAAACTCATTGCTTTTTATACCAGTAATAAGCTAGCATTGGAAAAAACAACGCAAGAGAACTTAAAGATATTGCATCCAACACTCTTGCTCCAGGGATATGATAAAGATAAAAGAGAAAGGTTAAAGGGCATATAAAACCACAAAAGCCTCCTAATATAAATAGTACTTTTCTCATTCTCCTATAACTAAATTATCAATCCGTTCTAATGGTCCTGGACATAACATAGTATGACAAGACATGCAGCTACTCACAATAGAGCTAAAAGTCCTTGAAGATGGTTCTTCGTTAAAGGAATTAACGGAATAAGCATAAGCAGTAGACATAGACTCAAGCCCTTCTTTTAAAAAACTCTCATCTGTAGGTGTTTGTTTGTGTATGAGTTCAAAATCAAATTGCTCCTTTGATATATCCTCGCCTATAAGTATTTTATCTTTTACCATTTCAAGTTGCGAAAACATATCTCTCATGAGTAAGGCCATCTCACTAGTATCATTGGGATCAATAATAGTTTGAGAAACTTGTTTTTCCGATTGCTGACAAGCTGCAAAAAGAAAAATTCCACCAATAATAATTAACTTTTTCATTCTTGAATAATCACACCATCAGCAGTAAATGAGAGAACTAACTCTGGTTCTGTTATACTCATAATTTCTTCCTCTGAATCGCCTGCATCTTCAGCATAATGACGCAGTAAGTCAACTGATAAAGTGTCATAAAATGCTTCGCCATTCATAATCACACTTTTACCATCAGCACCTTCTTTAGGAACAAAAAATGCGTAATCTTTAAACCGTACCATTAGGGTGTCTTCACTGGCTTTCACCTGCATCCAACAACCCTTTTTCGCACAGGTTTCAATTATTATACCTTCAATTTTAGTGTTTACAATTCCAGAAAGATCAACTTGATCTAATAAGTCTGAATATTCAGTAAGGTTCTCAGAAGTTATTTTATCACCATAAAATGTCTCTACCTTAGTTTCAGTGGGTGTCCCACAAGCAAATAAAGTAGCTAAGCTTAAAATTGATAGTGTTGTTTTCATTTTCTTTTTGTTAATCGTTTATAATTTTCTTTGTCAACATCATCATGGTACAATAACCATTTATACTAGCTCCCAAGAACATAAAAGCTGGAATGTACAACATCCAATGTAAATCAAAATTAGAAAGGTAAAATCCAACAAATTGATACATAGAAGAAATGAAAAAGAACATTCTTTGGGACTTCGACAACTTATACTTCTTTAAATTCATATTAATGAGTTTTTGTCATGTTTATTGGAGTCACAATAATAAAGTCAGCTTTGTAATGAGCTTCATTTAATTCGAAGATATTTTCTTGTTCTTCACAACCAATAGTAATTATTTCCAATTCTGGATTTAAGTCTTTTAAATACCAATAGATCCCTTCATAATTTTTAGAGTGAAAAGCTCCATGATAATGAATAAACTTCCCTTCAAATTTCAAATTTTTGTAAATAAAATGCGCCATAGTCGCATCTTTTATTGCTTGAGATTTTGGTAAATTATCTCCTCCATGTCCCATCCCCATAGCAAGCATCTCATTATAACTTGTCAATGAAGTATCTATCTTTATTGGTAAAGGAGCAATAAAAAATTTTGCCTGTTCTGACAAACTCTCTAAAGTGTCTATTCCAAAGTTATAAACCATGGAAGCATACCTTCTAGGAATATTTGTCGCAATAAATTTAAGTTTATTTTCTTTTGCAAAGTCTATCAAAGGCAAATAATCCGTTTCGAAATTTGTCCAGGTTTTACTTTCTGAAATAAGTTTTTTAGAGTTGTAATAACCAGCTAAATACTCATCCAAAATCAGCTGATCATCAGACTCCATCATTTCTGCTCCTAAAACCAAATTTGTATCTAAAGCTAATAAATCTCTTGAAAGTTCTAATTGCAACCAGTGTATGATAGGATTATCATGAAATTCTCCAAATAAAATAATATCTGCATTACTTACCTTCTTTAGCAGTTTCGAATATTTTACTTGCTTAGCTTGAGAATTATAAATTTTATGCGTTTCCTTTTGTGCTAAGCACAAAAGAGGAATCATAAAAAATAAAAAAAATACTTTTTTTATCATCATCTAAATTTTTGGACAAATATCAACAAATCAAACATTCAAGTCTTTAACCTTTTGTTAAACAGAGTTAATAAAACACTTAATAGAATAATATATTAATACTCTTAGCTTGCTTATTTTAATCTGATAACCTTGCCCAGGTATTAAATTACCTATACTATTGATATCCCATTAGGGCAAATAAACTGACTATATATTATCTTTTACGATTATGACGTCATCGATTAAATATAAGGCTCTATAGATATCTTCGACAGCTAAAAGCTGACTTTAACAAACATATTCATTAATTAATATAAAATTGAATGAATTAAAATAATAATAATTTTGTAATACTATCCACTTTATCTGCCACTGCAAGTGATTTTATGAGAAGTTTAACTATAAATTAAAACTAGGTTACAAAATCTCTTTGAGTCAATAATTAGGCAAACATTTCAATTTGAATATATTCATAAATATCTGTATCTTAGCAAGATGGAAGTTATAGAAACCTCTAATGCGATTTTGAGCAGGAATTCTAATAATATTGTTTGTTTAAAATTCCCAAACAAAACAACACATTCTTTAAAAACGATGAAGGAACATTTAAAGGCTGTTAATGACCTTGATCAAACAAATACAGGTGTCTTACTTTTGGTTTATATGGCTAATTTAGTTGGTATGACTAAAGAATCCAGAACAATGGTAAGTAATGTTGAGATGACAAAGGCTCACAAAGCTGTTGCAATGATTGTAAGTAATCCTTTAACAAAATTAATAGCAAGCTTCTTTTTAGGTTTGAACAAACCTAATTTTCCAATACAGTCATTTACGAGTAAAGATGAAGCTGTAGCATGGCTTCTGAAACAATCTTAGTTATTTTTGGGGTATAAGAATTTGTAAATTTTAGTCTATTTACAATCCTTCAAAATAGGGACTTCAATAATAACATCTACATCGTCCCAAGTTTTACCTTTATGTAGGTCGAAACATTTTTGATGAATGCTATTGTAAGCCTTAACCGCACCAATCTCTTGCAAAGAAAGGGTTCCTTTCATTTTTAACATTTCTTCCTCTAAAGAATAAGTAAGTTTAATATTCTTCTGCACACCAAAAACATCAATACCAGCTACAACGACTCCTTCACTCATCTCGGCTAAACTCCCATTTATTTCAAAGTTTTCTGTAAATAACTGAAAGAAATAATCCTTTAAACTCAAATCTCTGATTTCATCACCGGAAGCAGAACTTGCAGAATTTATAGAAAAATTTATTCCGTTAACCAACGCTTCCAAAGAAGAAAACTTTTGGTCGGCACGGTCTGTTTTCAAGTCTTTAAACTGCCCAACAACCTTTAATTTATCCTCTGTTTTATAGGCTGCCCAAAATACTTTGGTAGCTGCTTCATCAAAACTATAAAAGCAATCTTTCTCTACTGATTGAGAAACAACTATATGCTTATCTTTTTGTTCTGTACAAGAAAAAAAGGATATAAGTAAAAAAAAGGTAAATATCGATTTAAACATAGTTTTCATAGTGATGAATTAAAAATTCATAGAGTATATCAAGAACAAAGTTTTTTTATTGGAGGAGCAAACTTAGTCAAATTGATTCCTGCGACTGCAGCTTCGTATTCATCCATGCTAGGGGTTCTTCCTAGAATAGCAGATAGAACGACCACAGGTGTTGAAGCTAACAAAGACTCTCCTTTCTTAGAATCTAAATCTGCAACAACACGACCTTGGAAAAGACGTGTCGAAGTAGCCATAACCGTATCACCTTTTTCAGCCTTTTCCTGATTCCCCATACAAAGATTACATCCTGGCCTCTCTAAATACATCATATTTTCATATTTAGTACGAGCGGTGTGTTTTGGACTTTCATCGTTAAATTCAAAACCGGAATACTTCTGTAACACATCCCAATCTCCTTCAAGCTTAAGCTCATCAATAATATTATAGGTAGGAGCAGCTACAACAAGAGGAGCATTAAACTCAATTTTACCATAAATAGTTTCTAAATTCCTAAACATCTGAGCAAGTATCTTAAGATCTCCTTTGTGTACCATACAAGATCCAACAAAACCAAAATCTACTTTTTTATTTCCATTATAAAAAGATAGGGGTCTAATTGTATCATGTGTATATCGTTTGGAAACATCTTCATTATGCACATCAGGATCCGCAATCATTGGTTGAGAAATGATATCCAAATCTACCTCGAATTCAGCAAAATATTTAGCATTAGCATCAGGGCTTAATGCTGGCTTTTGACCAGATTTAATTTCTGCAATTCTAGTATTTGCAATATTTATCAATCCCTGGAGAACTTGCTTTTGATTGTCCATCCCCTTATCGATCATGATCTGGATTCTAGACTTTGCAATTTCTAGTGATTCAATTAAGGTATCATCCTGAGAAATACAAATAGAAGCCTTTGCCTTCATCTCTGCAGTCCAATCTGTAAACGTGAAAGCTTGATCCGCTTGAAGGGTTCCAATATGAACTTCAATGATTCTACCTTGGAACACGTTTTCTCCACCAAATTTATCAAGCATCTGGGATTGTGTCGCGTGAACAACATCACGAAAATCCATATGATCTTTCATGTCTCCCTTAAAAGTCACCTTCACTGACTCAGGGATAGGCATAGAAGCTTCACCCGTAGCAAGTGCAAGTGCAACTGTTCCGGAGTCAGCACCAAAGGCTACACCTTTTGACATTCTTGTATGAGAGTCACCCCCGATAATAATTGCCCAATCGTCAACTGTAATATCGTTAAGAACTTTATGAATAACATCAGTCATCGCATGATATTCTCCTTTAGGATCACGAGCTGTGATGAGACCGAAGTCATTCATAAACTTCATTAGTCTAGGGATATTTGCCTGTGCTTTAAGATCCCAAACAGAAGCCGTATGACAGCCTGACTGATATGCACCATCTACGATTGGTGAAATTACCGTAGCAGCCATAGACTCCAATTCCTGAGAGGTCATAAGACCTGTAGTATCTTGTGAGCCCACTATATTTACCTCAACACGGACATCTGAACCAGTATGTAAAACTTTTCCAGGAGTTGTGCCCACAGCATTTCTATTAAATATCTTTTCTACAGCTGTTAAGCCCTGTCCTTCGTGAGAAATTTCTTTTGAAGGAGCAAACACCGGAGGAATATCTATTCCTAAAATATTAGCAGCAAATGTTTGTAATTTTTTACCAAATACTATGGCATATGAACCTCCTGCTCGCATGAATTCCATCTTCTGAGGAGTAAACGCAGCAGAAATATCACTTAACTCATTTTCATCGTTATAGAGTTTTTTCTTCTTTGTGTTTATGGTAAAAACAGTACCTGTTTCAACAGAATAAACTTCTTCAAGAATCGGTTCGCCATCTTGATCCATCAGGGTATTACCATGAGCATCTTTTTTCTTAACCCAATTCTTAAGATCAAGACCAATTCCTCCTGTTACTCCAACAGTTGTAAGGAATATCGGAGAAATCCCATTTGTTCCGGCCACTACCGGGGCAATATTAATAAATGGAACATATGGACTTGCTTGTTTACCAATCCACAATGCGACATTATTTACACCAGACATTCTTGAAGACCCTACTCCCATTGTACCTTTCTCGGCAATCAACATAACTGTCTTGTCAGGATGTTTTTGTTGCAAAGCCAAGAGTTCGTTCTGTTTTTCAACATTATGCTCAAACATACACTTACCATGTAGTTCTCTGTCTGATCTAGAATGTGCATCACCACCCGGAGATAGTAAATCTGTAGAAATGTCTCCAACACCAGCAACATAAGTAACAACCTTAATCTCCTCCTCTATCTCCGGAAGATTAGTAAAGAACTCTGCTTTCGAATAACTATCGATAATTTCTTTCGCAATCTCATTACCACCTTTGAATGCTTCTTCTAGACGGGCTGTATCTGCTTCATAAAGGAAAACTTGGGTCTTGAGAACTTTTGCAGCCTCTTTTGAAATAGAAGCATCATCACCGAGGGCAAGGTCTAGCAACACTTCAATAGAAGGTCCTCCTTTCATGTGTGATAATAATTCAAAAGCAAAAGAAGGTGTTATTTCTTTTACAACAGATTTACCTAAAATGATTTCCTTTAAAAATTTAGCTTTTACACTAGCAGCACTTGTTGTGCCCGGCACTACATTATAAATAAAAAAGTTTAAAGAATCTTTCCTATCTACATTCTCCAAATCTGTGATTTGAGTAATTATTTCACTCAATAATTCATTGGTCTCAATAGGCTTTGGATGTAGACCTTGTGCTTTTCGCTCTTCAATTTCCGCAATGTAATCTTTGTAAATAGTCATAACAAGTAGGGACGAATAAATTAATTATTCAAAATAAATTAATCCACAAAATGGTTAAATTAATGAAGTGGCATATGTACTAAGCTGAAAATAATGATAAATTTAAATTCAAGGCTCTAATAATTGCCATTTCAAAAACCAAAAAGATGGTTTAAATTGGGTTAATATAAATCTTTAGTAAGGCTGGCAAAATTACGAAATTTCACAAAAAAACAACCATCTAAATAAGCCTAATTTGACTCCTAAAGCACTGAAAATACGAATTCCACTATTTTCTTTGTTGAAAAAACGAAAATCACAATGAGTGATGTACTTCGGCTGGCTCAGCCTAACAATGGTGATGAGTGATGTGTTTTAAGTTGTCTTCATCAATTTTACACTTTCATTCCTTAATTGAGAAGACCATAGCAAACTACTTTTCTTTAAAAGCAAGCGATAAAGAATTAACACAATAACGCAAGCCAGTTTTAGTAGGCCCATCAGAAAAAACATGTCCTAAATGCCCTGCGCAGTTTGTACATAGTATTTCTACACGAATCATTCCGTGTGTAGAATCTTTCACCTCCTTCACTTTACTGTGTATAGCTGCGTCAAATGAAGGCCAACCACAGTTAGAATTAAATTTAGAACTCGACTCAAATAATTCTGTACCACAACCAGCGCATAGATAAATTCCTTGCTCAAAATGTTCATTATACTTCCCTGTAAATGCTCGTTCAGTACCCTTTTCTATTAGAATAGTATAGGCAGCTGGACTTAATGCTTCCATCCACTCTTTATCAGTTTTCATAATGATGAAATTTTCAGGGTTTTGATTTTGTACCAGACAAGAATAATAAATTTAAAAGAATATGAATAGTATAAGGTTTCATACTTAACAAATTTACTGAAATTTGTTAACGGTGAACGGTGAATAGTAATGAGTCCAAATATGACTACAAAGTTGTACTCGCGACAAGATACCTTGTACTTGATACTTTATACCCTATACTAATTCCTTATCTTTACGCTTCTTAAAAATTCTATAGATGGATATCAATTTTAACAAGAATGAAGACGCAGTCAAACTTAAGATTGCAGATATGAAGAGAAGGCTGGCTAAAATCAGCTTGGGAGGCGGAAAAAAGAAGATTGAAAAAGAGCATAGCAAAGGTAAACTAACAGCCAGAGAACGTATTGATTACCTGATAGATAAGAAATCAAACTTCCTTGAATTAGGTGCTTTTGTAGCCAACGACATGTACGAAGAATATGGTGGTTGTCCTGCTGCAGGTGTAGTAATGGGGCTAGGTTATGTTGCCGGAAAGCAATGTATGATTGTTGCCAATGATGCTACTGTAAAAGCGGGTGCTTGGTTTCCAATTACAGCAAAAAAGAACTTAAGAGCGCAAGAAATTGCCATGGAGAATCGCCTACCTGTTATCTATTTAGTAGATAGCGCTGGTGTATTCCTCCCCTTACAGGATGAAATTTTCCCTGACAAAGAGCATTTCGGAAGAATCTTCCGAAATAATGCACGTATGTCATCTATGGGAATCACTCAAATTTCTGCAGTGATGGGCTCTTGCGTAGCTGGCGGTGCCTACCTTCCAATCATGAGTGATGACTCTCTTATAGTTGATAAAACAGGATCTATCTTCCTAGCAGGGTCTTACCTTGTAAAAGCTGCTATTGGCGAAGAAATTGATAACGAAACTTTAGGTGGAGCTACAACGCACTGTGAAATTTCTGGTGTTACCGATTTTAAAGCTAAAGACGATAAAGATTGTTTAGATCGAATTCGTAAGATTATGGATAAAATTGGTGATGGAGAATCTGCAGGTTTTAACCGTGCTGAGCCAGATGAACCAAAAGATAATCCTGAAGAAATCTACGGAATCATTCCTGAAAAGAGAGACAAGCCTTATAAGGTTCGTGAGCTAATTTCACGCTTAGTCGACAATTCTGAATTTGAAGAATACAAAGAAGGTTTTGGACAAAGCATCATCTGTGGTCACGCTCGTGTGGATGGATGGGCAGTAGGCATAGTCGCCAACGAAAGACAAGTTATAAAGTCTAAAAAGGGTGAAATGCAATTTGGTGGTGTTATCTATTCTGACTCTGCCGATAAAGCTGCACGCTTTATCATGAACTGTAACCAAAAGAAGATTCCTTTGGTTTTCCTACAAGATGTTACGGGATTTATGGTAGGATCGCGTTCTGAACACGGTGGTATAATTAAAGACGGTGCTAAGTTGGTTAATGCTATGGCAAATTCTGTAGTTCCTAAATTCACAATCATTACAGGAAATTCATTCGGGGCTGGTAATTACGCCATGTGTGGTAAAGCTTATGACCCACGTTTGATTGTTGCATGGCCAACAGCACAAATTGCTGTGATGGGTGGAGCTCAAGCTGCAAAAGTTTTATTGCAAATTCAAAAAGCAAGCTTAAAAGCTAAAGGCGAAGAAATCTCTCCTGAAAAAGAAGCAGAATTACTAAAGACCATTACCGATAGATACAATAAGCAAATGAGCCCTTATTACGCAGCTTCGCGCTTGTGGGTAGATAGTATCATCGATCCATTAGAAACTCGTAAAGTTATTTCTATGGGAATTGAAATGGCTAACCACGCTCCTATTAAAGAAGCTTATAATGTAGGTGTACTTCAAACTTGATATTTATCTATTACTTTAAAAGAATGACAAAGCCTCAATTTAGGGGCTTTGTTCATTTTTAATAAATTGTATTATTGCACCATATAAAACCACTCAATAGAAATGCTTGTGCAACAAGACTACTTTATATCATTTAAAGAATCCATTGATTCTTATGAATTGCCTAAGCGATTTACTTTCCCATTTTACTACGAGCCCCATCCACTATGCTTATTAGCTAGCAAGGAACTACAAAATCATCTTGAAAACCAAAAAGATTGGAAACATAATTTTGGTTTAAACAAAGATGAAGAAAGCTCTAATGGGAAGATGTTTGGTGTGTTATTGGTTCAGAACAAAGCAGGCGAAATTGGATATTTAGCTGCTTTTTCCGGTAAACTTGCAGGAGCGAATCACCATTCAAAATTTGTACCTCCCATTTTTGATATGCTTACTGAAGAGGGCTTTTTCAACCAAGGACAAATAGAACTTAGTAGCATACATGAGCAAGTTAGGACTCTAGAGAAAAACCCTCAACTGATAGAGGCTGAAAGATTTCTAAAAGCCGAGACAAAACAATCTTTAAATAATATTGAAGAACAAAGAGCACTCATAAGAGCGAACAGGAAAGTCCGTAAAGAACAAAGGCAGAATTCCGAAAAGGAACTTAAGCCTGAAGAATACCAATCTTTGATTGAGCAATTGAGTAAAGTAAGTGTTCGAGAAAAGTTTCAGCTTGAAGCCTTAAAAAAACAAGCTAAAGAAAGAATCAATAAAGCTCAGGAAAAACTTGATATCTATACTACTGAGATTGATTATTTAAAAAATAAGCGCAAGGAACTTTCTGGCTCTCTACAACAACAATTGTTCGATCAGTATCACTTTTTGAATTGTGAAGGTGAGAAAAAAAGTTTGTGTTCTATTTTCAAGGAAACACCTCAAATCACTCCTCCAGCAGCGGCGGGTGAATGTGCTGCGCCTAAATTATTACAATACGCATTTGAGAACCAACTAAAACCTTTAGCAATGGCTGAGTTTTGGTGGGGAGAATCACCTAAATCCGCTATAAGAAAACACGGACAGTACTACCCTGCTTGTCAAGGGAAATGCCAACCTATTTTGGGGCATATGCTCCAAGGAATGGATGTTGATGAAAATCCACTATTGAATAATCCAGCAGAAGGTAAAAGCATCGACATCATTTATG
>Ga0187827_10007510_pt1 | contig 12092 bp, 13 predicted proteins | sample ETNtaG_39_FD_167969 | JGI IMG/M metagenome (GOLD analysis project Ga0187827, IMG submission 167969) | Marine microbial and viral communities from oxygen minimum zone, Eastern Pacific Ocean - ETNP2014_SV_150_PacBio MetaG (Illumina Assembly) | ecosystem: Environmental > Aquatic > Marine > Hypoxic... | reverse complement strand
AACAACGGCGACCACAGTTTTTTCATAGGTACCAGATCGACACTACGATCTGCGTTCGATTCAGGATATATCTGGATCTGCCTTGCCGCAATGACTTTCAGTTCTGTCTGCGCCGCTTCGATAGAGAGACCCGGGTTTATCCGGCCCACATCGGCTCCATGGCCGTTGTTTCGATTCAGATTGAAAGACGGCCAGTGTTGAAACGGTATCCAGACCTCGATATTATCCCAGGGGAATTGAGATCCCTCCGGCATGATGCCGATCACGGTGAACGGTTCATTATTCAGCAACGTACCGGTCCTTCATGTTTTGTCAGATTAACGCTCTGGGGCGCCCAGATCGACAGGTCGGTAAAGCGCGGGGCTTGTTCCCGGCAGTCCTGAATATCAGGATAGGCATTCCAGGGCTGATGGCCTTTGGGGTGGTCCGGAAAGCGAAAACCCATTGCTCGGAATCAGGAAAGGGCAGAGAGCCGTACGGCAATGAGGATAAATCCAGGCTTTTTCAACAGAAGCCGAAAACCACAACTCAAATCCTGCAACAGGGTCTGCATATATTCCTCCATGGCGCCGCCAGGTTATATCACCATGGTTGGGTATACATCCACAAATGATGCCAGGAGGATAGGCACCGGCAACAGGCAACAAGGCCGTATAAACTATGAGTTATCGGTAGACCGGCCAGTTGATGTTCATCTCTATTCAGAGATTTGTCTGTCCGTGTATGGGAAAATAGATCTCGAAATCGGACAGATGCAGAAAATTCGGAGCATTTTACTCGAAACTCAGAACTCGGAACTCGCTACTATTTCCATCATAGCACGCAGATCATCATGTGTAATAGTAGCCTCTGCACAGTCGAGAAATTCGGAGAGGTCTTTGTCGGGATACTGTTGCTGGTATTCAGCGGCCTGGAGGGCCATCTCGAGTTTGTCGATCTGGCGTGCCAGTTGGGCTTCGAGGGTTTGCTGCGCTTCGTATTCCTGCCACAGATTCAAATAGGCTTCTCCATCGGAGAAATCACGAGTCAGGATTTCCATCGCCGCCTGCTCTCGCTGGTGTTTTTCTTCCGGCGTGATGCCGTCGTGCGGCGTGATGTCGCCTGCGATGACTTCGGATAGGTCGTGGATCAGGCACATCTTTACCAGCTTGAGCGTGTCGAGGTCTTGCCGGTCACCCAGTACCATAGCCATAAGCGCCATGCGAAACGAATGCTCGGCAACGGATTCAGGGGCCGGTACGCCCTTTCGAGCCCACCCGGCACGAACAAGCGTCTTGAGCTTACCGGCCTCACGGAAGAAATGAAGGAGAGACGAGACATCTTTCAAGGTCGTTGTGCTTTGTGCATGGTGCCTGGTAAAAATTCAGTTTTTTACTTTTCAATCACCATTCAACAATTAGCATTACTCAGCGCCTGATCAAAATCCCGAATCAGATCATCCGGATCTTCCAGTCCAACCGAGACGCGGATCATGCCATCGTGGATGTTCATCCGTTCCCGCTGCTCAGGCGGTATGTCCAGAAAGGCCATGGTCGCCGGCACCTGTGTAATGGTCCGGACGCTGCCCAGGCTGGCGGCGAAAGCGCACAACTCCAGGGCGCCGCACACCTTTACGGCTGAAGGGCCATCCTCAACTTCAAACGTCAGCATAGCGCCGAATTCCGGGATCTGCTGTTTTGCTATATCGTGCTGTGGATGCGAGGTGAGACCGGGATACCAGACTCGCTGTATAGCCGGATGGGCGTCAAGGTGCCGGGCTACGGTCATCGCCGATTTGCTCTGTCGTTCCATGCGCACCGGCAGAGTCTGCAGACCGCGCAGCAGCATCCAGGCATTGAACGGCGATAGGGCGCCGCCCAGCTTGGTCAACGACGACCATCGCAGTTGGTGCAGAAAATCGGCCGGAAGAAGCCCCGTTTTTATGGCGATGATCCCGCCTATTACGTCATTATGACCGCCGATAAACTTGGAAGCGCTCTCTACCACAATGTCGATGCCCCACTCGAGCGGACGAATGAGATATGGGCTCGCGAAGGTATTGTCGCAAACAAGAATAATATCTCTGCTATGGGCAAGTTCTACCAGTGGCGGTATCGCCGGCACCTGCATCGTCGGGTTGGCAATCGTCTCGAAATAGATGATCTTCGTCCGATCCGTCACTGCTTGCCTGACCTGCTCGATATCGGTCGTATCGACAAACGTGGTCTCAATACCGAAGTCGGTCAGCCGGTGGTCAAACATTTCGTGCGTAGAACTGTAGGTGGTCCAGTCTGAAACGATGTGATCCCCGGTCTTCAGCAGGGCAAACCAGGTCGTCGATACCGCCGCCATGCCGGACGCGACCGCCAGGCAGCCGTCGGCGCTTTCAAGCAGGGCGACCTGGTCTTCGAACTTGTACTCACTGGGATTACCACATCGCCCGTAGATATTCGCTTCCACCCGGTCGCCGTCTACAATCTGCTGGTAGATCTCCGCATCATACTGAAAATTATTCGATAAATAGATCGGCGCATTAAGCGATTTGGATTCCGGATCCGGATCGTAATACACCGCTTTGCTGGCAAATGAGAGTTTTTCTTCTGTTTCCTTCTTCATATAAGACGGCGCTCCTGCTATAGAGGGTGTGAGTGGTGGGAAGCAGGGGGTGGACACTATGATGTGTGGTGATATCTACTTTGTCAAGCGGCATAAAAGCGGAATTTTTGATGGATATTGTTTATCAAAAGAAAGAGGCCACAGTCGCCCAGGTTTTGGAAGACATCCCCGATCCGCCCAGTTACACCACGGTACGCACACTGCTCCGACTCCTTGAGAATAAAGGCCACTCAAAACATCGGCAGGACGGTCCCCGTTATGTTTTTTATGCTACCGTACCGAGAGAAGAAGCGCAGGGGGAGATAATCATGGATGCTTTCTTTGAATTTTTTCAAGCGTCCGCCGGCTCGGCCTGGCACAATGATCTTTTAAAATACGCTCATCAAGAGTTTCCTGTATATGGGCCTGGTCATGCTATGTATTTTGGCACTTCGCAGGACCTCGGCTTCCATCCGGCACATGGTGCGGGCTGTGGTTCTGTTTGGTTTGCTCCTGCTCCCATTATCGGCCGGTTTACTTCCGACGCGGTCTGTCCCCGTACCAAATGATTTTCCGCCAACCGTGATTTCACGGGTTTTACGCAATCATCCAATCAAAATCAGCCTGTCCACCTGCCTACTTGTCCCCTACCCCTCTGGCGATTCCCCTTTGATTTTTCGGTAAATCAGCGGAATCAGAGAAACAAGAATCAGAAGCCCGATGGCGATGCTGAAATTGATAATCGCCGTCGTTCGAGCAGCAGCCTGGGTCGCCTCATCCACATCGGTACCGGCAAAGTACAATTGCGCCAGCGCAGAGGCACTGTGCACATAGACAAAAATGCCGGGTATCATCCCCAGCAGTGTTCCCAAAAAATAGTGGATAGGCTTGATGCCGGAAAGTCCGGAGGCGAAGTTCAGCATGTTAAACGGAATCACCGGAATTAATCGCAACTGAATCATTCTTAACAGCCCTTGATTGCGAAGCTGCCGGTCGATGGCATCAATCGGCCCTTTAACATGCTTGGCCACAAAATCACGACCGAGCGACCGGGACAACCAGAACGCCAGGTTGGCGCCGATATTGGCGCCTATGAGGACATACAATGTACCATATGTCGTCCCGAAAGTAAGCCCACCGACAATCGTCAGAAACAACCCCGGTGCCCCTACGACCGTGCCGAGAGCGTAGATGCCCATATACGCCAATGGCGCCCACCAGAATCCCGCGATGGAGTCGAAGAAGGCCTTCAAACGCTCAGGCTGTACATAGTCGCCAAACGACGTATACTGGAATGTTACAAACCCGGCCGCAATAATGACGATCAAAACAACCAGCTTCACGCCCGATCCAGATTTACCACCGTCCGTCTGTGTCTCCACCTGCTCCGTAGCACCCACATTTTATCCTCATGATTGGGAGGCGGCCTCCCTCTGCTACTCCACCCAATTTGTTGATTTGTTGATTGACTGCCCACTTTGCCCACTTGCCGTTCTCCCTCATCGCATCTGATCATTAATACCCCAGTCGTAATCCAGGGTTTCAATCTTTAACTTGTCCCTACTTAGAAAAGCACGAGCATCTGCGTCCTGAATAAACGGCTTGATAAAATCCAAGCGGTCTTGCTGGTTTTTACCAAAATCGTCCTTATACCAGTCCATGATCGGCGAAAGGCGAAGGGTGTTTTTGTCCGGATCAATACGGAATTTGTCCGGATTAGAGAAAAAGGTGATCGTCCTCTCTGTCAACTGCCGCTCCAGACGATCCGTTGTAAATGCCTCATCCAGCAAAGGCGGACACCCGATGGAAGCACACACGATCGCAAAATGGATACGTGGCTCATTCATCTTACGAAGAATTTGGTGCTCCATATCATCTAACGAATAGTCTTTGCCGTGAATGGCCAGCTTATAATCTTTCCAGATGTTGTAACCTATTACCTTGACGTGATCCCGTATACTCTTTGTCGGATAAAAATGCAACATGCCTTTGAGCGTCAGTGCATTGTAGACGTTGATCCAGAACACGAGCTTTTCTCCGTCGTTTTTTAAGCGGGCTGGATCAACCTGCCCGATGGCTTCAAGATAGCCATCCAGGGTTGCCTCGTCCTGATCTTTCCATTTCTGATAGGCGACGAAACCTCCTTTATCCACGTACTTCTTTAACAGCGCGTCATAGGAGGCATGATCCACCCGGCCATCCTGCATAATGGAAACTCCTTGAGCCACACATACGGTACTCGTGAAAATCATCATCACACTGGCGAGCAAAACAGACAGCCCGTTCAAGTTTGGTTTCATTGTTAACCACCCCATATCAATTACGGATTACGGATTATGGATTTCGTAGCTTCGCAGTTTCTTTGACTTCGTTGTTTCGTAGCTTCAAATGACTGAGTACATAAAAGGGCTCCGGATGTTTCATTTTTACAGCCTTTCGAATCGAAAGATAAGATACCGGGACCTTTTGAAACGAGCTCTGTGTTTTGGAGATATGGAGACAGGCCAAATTCTGACTGTACGTTCGAAACCAGCCAGAAACGTATGGCAAGGTAATATCATACAAGATTACAGGCAATGAAGGAGTTATCAATACGTAAGTTTTTAACATCTGTATTCGTAGTACACATGGTCATCGTGTTCATGGAGGCCACCGACGCACACAGGCCCAAAGCGACGACGATGAGAATATAGCCGCCGAGAAAGTGACCCTGGGGAGGGAGAACTGATCGATGTGCGTGTTTGTAGGCCCATGGGTGCCCGCGGTGAAAAACATGAAATGTGCGCCAATGCCTCGGCAAGATTCGGGGAATCCGGTCGGTATTCTGACCAAAGACGGTATGCTGTGTACCATCGGTGCGATCTCTGCCGGTTCCGATGGCACCATGGTCAAAAGAGTCAAAGTGGAAGGCCCCCTGTTTGGCAATGTACTGATCCCCAAGAAAGTGACCGTAGATGGAAAAGAACATAAGCTGAAGAAAGAAATGATGTAGTAAATTCCTGAGTGAGGAGAGGCCGGGGCATCTCGATGTTCGAGGCGCCCTGAACGGCCTCATAGCCACGCGAAGTGGAGGCATCGCCGTAGAAGTTCAGGGTGAAGGCGGCGTCAGCCGTGTGACGCCGCCTTGCTGCGGAACATCCGTTATTTATCTTGCATTCCGTATTCTACATTCTGTATATTATATCGTTAATCTCCAGGAACTTTATGATCAGTAAAACGGTTATACTATTTGTAATTTGAATTCGGTCCATCAGTCCATCTTAAATCGGGAGTTCCATAATGAGTACAAAGACACGAGGCTATATCGCCCAGGCTATGGCACTGATTTTGATCGCCGCCGGTGTCACCACAATCGCCTGGAAGAATATAGACCCACCCAACGGGGATGATTCTGCCCGTAGCCTATCTTCGGGTGTCACTATGGACGCACGACCTGTTGCCCCGGATTTTGCTTTACCGGATCTGAAAAACAACACGGTAAAACTGTCTGCATACGATGGCCAGGTTCGTATCGTTGATTTCTGGGCTACGTGGTGTCCGCCGTGCCGTAAGGAACTTCCGCATTTTCAGGCCCTGCATGAAAAATACGGTGATCAGGGGCTGAAAGTCATCGGCGTGGCGCTTGGCGAAGAGGCGAGCGTGGTACAGCCGTTTGTTGATCGGATGAAAATGACCTATACCTCTCTTCTCGGTGATACACAGGTCGCCCAACAATTCGGCGGTATCGAAGCGATCCCGACCACGTTTGTGATCGATAAAAAGGGTCGAGTGTACAAGAAACACATCGGCTATCGTGATTATGAAACCTTCGAGCGAGACGTACTCGTGCTCATGGCGGAATGATTGGCCTGATCAAGATTTGTACAAATATAAACAGCCCGGTATTTATTACACACCGGGCTTTTTTTTTAGTCTTCAGGTTTGACTGCGGAGGAACCGAAGTACCGCAAAGGACGGTTCTCCATCCTCTGCAGGTAATTTTCGAAGGAACTACGACTTCATAGGCTCATCCGCACTGCCGCCATAGATCGAAGGCACCAGACCGCCTGCCCCTCGGACATATACACTCAGCTGACCGCGATGATGTATTTCATGGGCCAGGAGAAAATTGAGAATGCCGAGACGGGGCATCTCCTGTCCGAAAAATTCCACCGCTCCTATCAGATGCGCCTCACCTACTTCCTCAATCTGATTCACAACCATCTCGTGTGACTCTTCTTTCCATTTGATTACATCCTGAAAAGTAGCCGGCGACTTCGGTAACGAATCAAAGCCGAACTCTCCTGTCAGAATATAATTGACGACCCCCGCCTCGGAAGACGCGATGTGCCAGGCCAGATCAATCGCCGTCATGGATTTTTCATGGTGTCTGAATGCAGTCTGATCTTCAGGTACTGCTCCGATTACCCGGATTGTGGTGGTATGTTCGTTGTTCCACCAGTTCATAAGCCCTTGAATTTGTGGTGAAATAGATGCCTCCTTGAAAAGAATCGACGCAACGATGTCTGTACCGGGATCGTTTCGCCGATTCACATGTTCGTTGTTTTGCAGTTTTCCTTAACCTTTCGGCTGGCCTGCCTCAAGATTAAGTTCAATCTTAACCTCATTGCTGACAGCCACACCGAAATCCATCACCCGATTCCATTTGATATCATAATCTTCCCGATTGATGGTCAGGGTGGCGGCAACGCCGATCAACTTTCCACGACCCGGATCAACGGGACCGGCCAGTTCAAACAGCAAGGCGATCTCTATGCTGATAGCACGCATTGTGAGCGTACCGTACGCAATGAACCCACCATCTTTCTTTTCGATGCGGGCACTCGTGAACGTAATTTCCTGATAGTCGCGTCAAAAAAATCCGGGCTCTTAAGGTGCTTGTCACGCCCTTCATTGGCGGTATTAATACTGGCCGTCTGAATTGTTACCATAACGGATGACTTGGTGATGTCGTTTTCGTCCAGCATAATTTCACCGGAAAAATCGTCAAACCCACCTTTGACGGTACTGATCATCATATGTTTGACCGAAAACGTAATCGAGGAGTGAACCTTGTCGATCACATACTTATCCGCTGCCATAGTAGAACCGGTCAGCCCGGTCATCAGTGCCAGCGCCAACACAAACTCAAAGAGTCGCATAATGCCTCCCTGAATGAAATGATAGAAGTGATACAATAATATGGTATTGATATCTAAAATGTCATATCATACCGCCTTGTTCCGCTTTATTCCCATATCCCTTGCTTTTCTTCAATTTAAGATGGTTTGATGCTCCCATCGCCAACTCACCATTTTTTTCACCCATTCAACTTCATCAGTGTCTGTGTCAGCTTAATGCCTAATTGCTCAATCGATGCCTGCCGTCTCTCATCATGTAACGTACCGGCATCAGCAAACGCCTCGTAGGCTTTGGGAACGACGACCTGCTCCGGCAAGACCAGGACCTTGATATTTTCTAAAATCGATCGGACATGCACCAGGCCGCGAAGACCGCCCAGGGCGCCGGGGGATGTGCTCATCAAGGCGGCCACTTTATGATCAAAGCAGGCCAGTTGGGTCTCATCGGGGCCTGATCGGGATGCCCAGTCAATCGTATTTTTCAAAAGCGGTGTAATAGAACTGTTGTATTCCGGTGAGGCGATTAACAGCCCCTGATGCGCCATCATCAGTTCTTTAAAACGTACGACCGGTTCCGGCAGACCCTCACGAGCTTCCAGATCTCCATCGTACAGAGGCATCGGATAGTCACGAAGGTCAACAACGGTCACCCCGGCTCCTGCATCTCGAGCGCCCTGTGCGGCGATATTAACCAGCTTCTTATTAAACGAATCCGCTCGCGCACTACCGGCGAAAGCCAGAATATTCGGTGTATAGGCCATCTCATATCTCCCTATATTTACATACAGATTTTTGCTGATCTATTGTTCCATAAATATATTTTACGTGTAAATAGTTAATTAGTTAAGTAATTTTACCATATATATAAAACCGGTCGTTGATACACCCAGAAACCCCTTGACGATTTATCATTTTTTCTCTATCCTGTCAAGGTCCGCTTTACATTCTCTGATCATAGAGCCATTCGTCCCTTCCCATGCCCAAATCCAACAAAAAACTAACACCCGCCATGGCGCAATACGCCCGAATGAAAGATCAGTATCCGGATGCCATTCTGTTCTTTCGCATGGGGGATTTCTACGAGACATTCAACGAGGACGCCAAAATCGCCTCTAAAGAGTTGGGGCTGACCCTGACGGCGAGGAACCACGGAGGCCCGAACAAAATCCCCCTGGCTGGCGTGCCTTATCACGCCGTTGAAAAATACATCGCTGAACTGGTCAGTTCAGGATACAAAGTTGCTGTTTGCGAACAGGTTGAAGACCCGAAAAAAGCGCTAGGCGTGGTCAAGCGCGATGTCGTAGAAGTGGTTACGCCCGGCACGTCCATGCTGGCCCAGACGCTCGATGCGGACGAGAATAATTATATCATCAGTCTGGTGCCGGGCCATGAGCACTACGGCATGGCCTTTGTCGATCTGTCTACCGGCGAATTTCGATTGGCGGAACTCAGCGAAGAGGATATGCTTAACGAGCTGAATCGCCTCAAGCCAGCAGAAGCAGTCGTATCCTATGAATGGGCGCAGCATACCGAGGCGCTGCTTAAACCCCATTTCCCCAAAATCATTCTCAGCCGCCTCGATGAATGGGCCTTTGCACACGATCAGGCTTATCAGGCCCTGCTGGACCATTTCGAGATATTGTCGCTGAAAGGCTTCGGTTGCGAAGACATGGTGGCCGGAATAGCCGCTGCCGGCGCCATGCTCACGTATCTCAAGGATACCCAGAAAAATCGCCTGGCCCATTTGAAATCGCTTTCCCGTTATAACATCACAGAATGGATGTTGATGGATGTAGCCACGCAACGCAACCTGGAACTGGTGACCTCCCTGAGAGACGGCGGACGGGAAGGCACGCTGTTGTCTGTAATGGACCGATCCTATACGCCGATGGGCGCCCGGTTCATGCGCAGCGCGATCACCCGGCCTCTGGTATCGGTCGAGGCGATCATGTTGCGTCAGAATGCGGTGCGGGAGTTTGTTGAAAATCAGGAGATAAGAGATCCGTTCGCCGAGCAGCTGAAGTCGATGGGCGATACGGAGCGATTAGCCGCGCGTGTCGGCTCTGAACGGGCGAATGCGCGGGACCTGCTGGCCTTAAAAGAATCCTTGCATATGATCCCCTCCGTGAAGGCCACCCTTGCCGGCGTGTCCTCTGAACTCCTGAAATCTCTTCGGGATAAGCTCAGCAATCTGAAAGCGCTGGCAGATAAGCTGAAGCGGGCAATCGTCGAAGCGCCGCCGCTGCCATTGACCGAAGGAGGTATCCTTCGGGCCGGTTATCATGAAGAATTAGATGACCTGCGCTCGATCAGTTCCAACGGCAAAAAATGGATCGCAGAACTACAATTTCAGGAACGGGAACGTACCGGCATCCATTCTCTTAAAGTCGATTATAACAGAGTATTTGGTTATTACATTGAAGTCACCAGACCAAATCTGCATAAGCTGCAAGGAGAATACATCCGTAAGCAGACCATGCGCAATGCGGAACGGTTCATCACGCCGGAACTCAAGGAATACGAAGAAAAAATACTGGGCGCAGAAGAAAAAATAGCCGAACTTGAATACACGCTCTTTCTCGAACTGCGTGGTGAAGTGGCCGCTCATCTGGAGGAGATACAGGGCAACGCCCGCGCTATTGCCCAGCTCGATTTCTTGACGGCGCTGGCTGATATGGCTGTTCAAAACGACTACATCGCGCCGACAATCAATGAGGGAGCCGTTATAGACATTAAAGACGGGCGGCATCCTGTGGTAGAACAACTCCTGCAGGGCGAACCGTTCGTGCCGAACGATACGCGATTGGATACACTCGAAGAACAGATTGCCTTGATTACAGGCCCTAATATGGCTGGCAAGAGTACCTACTTGCGCCAGGTTGGCCTGATCGTGCTGATGGCCCAGCTCGGTGCCTTTGTTCCTGCCAGAATCGCCCATATCGGTATCGTCGATCGTATCTTTACCCGGGTAGGCGCCTATGACAATCTGGCGCGGGGAGAAAGCACCTTTCTGGTTGAAATGAACGAAACCGCGAATATATTGAATAATGCCACGTCGAATAGCCTGATCCTGCTTGATGAAATCGGTCGCGGCACCAGCACGTTCGATGGTCTGAGCATCGCCTGGGCAGTGACGGAGTATTTACATAACACGCCCGGCCAGACGGCCAAAACACTGTTTGCGACCCATTACCATGAATTAATTGAGTTAGGCGTCACGCTCGATCGTGTGGAAAATTATAATGTGGTCATCAGTGAACGGAACGACCATATTGTATTCTTACGAAAAGTCATGCCCGGCGGTAGCGACCGTAGTTACGGCATTCAGGTCGCTCGCCTGGCCGGCTTGCCGCAAAGTGTAATTGAGCGAGCAAAGGTCATCCTGGCTAATTTAGAGGAAGAGGACCTGACCCCGGCCAGTACGCCCCATCATGCCAGCCCCCGGTCAAAAGATAATCGCTATCAACTCAGCCTGTTCGTCCCCAGGGACAATCCGGTGGTAGATGAACTGAGGGCGCTTGATGTGAATGCCCTGACGCCGATAGAAGCGCTGAATACTTTGTATGAACTTCGGCAAAAGGCCGTCCACGCCCACGAGCGCGGATAACAGAGGAAGCATATCATGCCTTGTCCGACCTGAGGCAGCTCAGAAGTGTACCGGTCCAGAAGAGACTGGTTCGAGAAGATATTTAACGGGATCTTCTGGTATCAGCGGCGTCCCTATCGTTGTGCCCTCTGTATCACGAGATACTGGATGCGTCTGGAAGCCAGTGTATGGCGGCATACCTTCAAGCTGAGGGTCCACAAGTGGTTTCGCGAATGGGGATTTTATTTCGGAGCCCTTCTTCTGACCCTGGTCGTGGCCTGGTCCCTCAATTTTGTCCAGAGCAAAACTGACAACGCCGGATCGCTGATCGACAGCGCGATAACCCAAGGTTTAAGAAACCGGATGGAAAACTTATCCTCCGAGGAACGTGATTCCTACAGCAAACAAGCCGAAAACCTCTCAGACGAACAAAAGGAACAACTCAAAAAGGCATTCGGCCAGTAACCATAGATGCGTCGACCCGGTCCTCGGTGAAGGCCAAGCCATCCGTTCTGTACCACCCCATCAAGTCCTCACCGACCTCGATCTATGTTTCACGGGACGGCGTTATATCGAAAGGCATAGTACACGACAGAAATTATTTCCAGCCTCCCCAAGCTATGGATCCCCGCTCAAAGCCTGCGGGAATGGCCATCTTTTTAACTTTTGTGATATGCTGTCATCGAAGGGTATATCCGTCATCCGGAAATGATGGCCTATCTTGCTACGCGTGAAAAATCATAGATTCATAGAGCAGGACATAAAATTAACACCTTATTAAAGAGGAGGCAATCACTAGGAGATCAACCAGG
>Ga0187827_10007508_pt1 | contig 12095 bp, 5 predicted proteins | sample ETNtaG_39_FD_167969 | JGI IMG/M metagenome (GOLD analysis project Ga0187827, IMG submission 167969) | Marine microbial and viral communities from oxygen minimum zone, Eastern Pacific Ocean - ETNP2014_SV_150_PacBio MetaG (Illumina Assembly) | ecosystem: Environmental > Aquatic > Marine > Hypoxic... | reverse complement strand
TAAGCAATGGACCAGGGCCTTCCATCATCTCGAATACTGCACCAGCACTGCTGACTGCAAGAAGAGCAGTTCCAAGAATCAACCATGCCCTTAGAGGCACTGATTGTTCTGACACCAATTCACCTCATGCTGACAGTTTGGCATCCTCGACATCGTCGCCGCCGATGATTCCTGCTCGCTTGAACAATACGAATATGAGCCAACCCAATATGACGTTGAGAGCAAGGAAACCGAAGAGGCGGAGATATTGCCATGAACTGCCGATGATCGAACCACATTCGCCCTTTCCTACACCCTCATAGAGTTCACAACCTGGTGCAGCGCTGTTTGAGAACCATCTATCTACGTACGAGGGGTTTCCAACATCGGTCATCACAGTTGCCATTACTCCATCAATTTCTTCTTGACCAAAAGAAGGTGGCTCAAAACCAATGGTATCGACGAAAGCAAAGACCGAAGATTCAGTTCCGAAGAAGGCTTCGCCTGTCAGCAATCCGGCTGCGATCATGAATGTTCCAAGCAGTATCAACGCTCTGCGTTTCTCTGCCACTACAGCACCCTCTTCCTCGCGTATCTTGTCGATCTTTGGATTCAATCGCTTGGCTTCCCAGTAATCACGGGCGCCGCCACCAATCAACATAGGAAGAGTATGTGGAACAGTTAGATACATTCCAAGACCAAATGAGGTACCCATTCCTGTCGACCATTCAACAAAGGCGCCCAAGAGGAAGCCGAGACTGAGTAGCATCATATCCCCTTGACCCTCGGAAAGGAGGACAGTGAAAGTAGCGAAGGCATTGGCCTGTGGAGCGGCAAGATCAATGGTCCCATCAGCCAACATCTTTGACAGAAAGATAGCAACCCCTGCGCCAAGAATACATCCTGGAACAACACCGATGATATTCCCCTTGGAAATATGATAAGGGCGATTGCCGATGTATAGACTGTTCTTGTAATCAGAAACAACGGTTCCAGACATGGAGATTGCAGAACCAAATACAGTTGTCCCTACCAAACCAAGCAGTATCGCCTCTTGGCCAGACAATCCCAATGCATCATCGAAAGTCAGGAACAATCCCATCAGCATCAACAATACGATGAATGAAGTTCCACTGACCGGCTCGATTCCCGTCTCACCCATCACCCTGACCGCAATAGCACCCAACAGGAAGGTGGTTAACAACAGAATCAATGCGAAGATGATTGCAGGCATGACTCCGAAACCACCGACCACGAAAATCAAGACCATCGCTGCAGCTGTTATCAGCATGAATATCGGAATATGTTTCAATGGCCACTCATACCAGCCCTTCCCTGGCATGTATTCTTGGCCTGCTTCACCACGGAATGCATTGGCGATATCTCCGCCAATCGTGGCAAAGGTCTTCCACATCTTGACCAAACCAAACAGCCCACCTCCAACGATTGAGCCAATGGCAATCATACGAATCACCTTGGACCATGCGATTATCGAAAGAGAAGCCTCTCCACTGGCTGCAGCATAATCAAGAATCGGTACATTCTCCTGTAAGCCTGCATCGTAGATTGGATAATTGAAAATGATGACAAGAGGTACGAGGTATAGCCAACCAACGATGGTCCCGAGATTGACCAATAATGCGACTCGCAAACGCATGAACCAACCAATGGCCAGCATCGAGGGCGTCAGATAGACACCAACCCAAGTGTATGCAAATGGGTTCCAGACCGCATCAGATTCCTTACATCCATCTGGGAATGTTGTTGCCCATTCAGAGTCCGTAGGGCTGATACCATCACATGTGTATGGATATTGAGTAACGTGCTTGGATTGCCCAGCAGCGGGGCCTGAATCGTATACTCCTGCAGGCTGATGAATGACGCTGTGAGAATAGATATTGGCCAGTCCATACCCCTTGATAGTAAAGGTCTCTGCGAGATAATCCATCAATGCCATTCGTCGATCATCTATCCATATCAGTGGATATTCGATGATGAACAAAGCGCCCATGGTCAATACGGTCCAGACTCCAACTTTCTTCAGCGAATCTTGAGCATGTTCAACCGCCCCCACATTGACGTCACTTGCGATATCCAACATCTTCAGAGTCGCCTCAAAACCGGGCAAAGGGAGGGGGTCCTCGACCAACCATACTCTTCTGAAAATGATGAAATACATGACTCCAAGGAAACCTGCGAACATACTGGCGATGATTCCGATGAAGGCCAATTGCCATACATCAGGCGAACTGATCAAGGCCTCTCCACCCACTAGATATCTAGCTGAAGGGCCAGTCTGAGCCAACAGGAAAATAGCCGGGAAGGTGAAGATGAATCCTGTTGAAGCATGAGTAGCTCCGGTTGTCGCCGAAGTTGCGATATTGACCTCTGAAGGAGACCACTTCAATGCCATTCCAAGAAGATATGCGATATACCAAGCAGCAGATATCGCCAGACCTAGTTTGAGTCCAATGTATGCTGTCACTCCAGAGAATACTGCACCAATGGCTATTCCAACGAGTACTTTCTTGGTGCTCCAATGGCTAATCTCGAAAGCCTCCTCGAGATTCTTCTCCTCTAGATATTGCTCGAGTACACCTGTATTGATATTGTTGTACATATTGTCATCGAGCCAAGTCAATTCACCCTTCTCGATGGCCTTCAAACCCTGAGCGGTCACGGGTTGACGGTATGCACTTCTCTTGACTCCCATCAAAACACCAATGCGTCCACCGCAGGTCTTCGAAGCAGAATGACTTCAATACAATATCTATGCAATGCGCCCCTACGGGGCGCACGAATCGAGAAATAATTCAATGATCACGAATTATCTTGTAGCGCCCAAGCGCTTCCATCCATTGGATTTCACCGCCAGAAACGATATTGAGTTCAGACTCCATGGGCAATACCAACATCTCAAAGGTCTTGGAATCCATGGCATGAACATCATCCCCTTCAAGATGAGTGACCGTCGCACTTCCTTTCTCTATCATTGGAATATTGATCGAATCAGTAACGCTGCCCACATGGCTTATCTTCTGGCCGGTGAAGATATTGGCACATTCTATTCGGGCCTTTGCACTCCCATGCTTGCCAGGTTTGGATTTTGAGATGCTAAGAATCTTGTATGCCTGATCATCAACACATAGATATCTTCCCACTTTGAGTGTTCGAATCTCTACTCTGGTAGTTCCGGGCATGGCTGCTGCTAAGTAATGTGGCTTATGAGAGTTGGCCAACCTTCACTCATTCCACGGATGCCAACGGCCATCAGATTGATCTCGGTACCAGTTGTCACCATCATGTTCCAACCATTCCCATCCATTCTCATCAACTATTCCAATCATCTCTCTTGAAGGGCCAGAATATCCACTCATAGCCTCAGGCGAGAGTCCCAATTCACTCTCCTGCAAATCATTCTCCACATTGGAGCGCACACGCTCCAGCATCAGACCTTGATGTGATCCCAATAATCGGTACTTCAGTGCTGTTTCGTAATCTTTGCTAGCATCTTCAAGGTCGATGAGATTCTGACAACGGCGCAATCGCTCAGCAAATCTCTCACCGCGTTGATGTCGAGTGAGCAATCCAAATATGAACCAGGTGGCCATTGGCAATCCTAACATGATGCCTACAATATCCCATGCGCCCAATCCAATCTCTGTCCCAGGCAAAACCACCTCAAATGAATCCACTGGCTTCTCAGATGAACTGAATGCATCGGTTCCAAGACGATATTCTTCTGCATCTGACCAGCCATCATTGTCATTATCATTATCCTCATTATCTCCAATCCCATCTCCATCTGAATCCTTGCATTCCTTATCATTATTCGGAAACCTATCGACTGAATCCTCACAGCCGTCATTATCAAGGTCACCCGGACTTGCTAACAATGGTAGTGGATCGATACTGTCATTGTACCCGTCGTTATCTTGATCATTCAAGAATGGGTCAGCAAGATTTCCAGATTGATTATCTCCTAGGCCATCTCTATCATCATCACGCCACTGGGTGCTGTCATCTGGGAATAAATCGGCACGATTGCCGAATTCATTATCTCCCCAACCATCACCATCCCGATCATAGCATTGAGAATAATCATATTGGAAGGCATCAGGATTGACTCCCTCCTGATTGTCTCCACAACCATCTCCATCTAGATCAGACCACTGAGTAGGATCATCTGGAAAACGGTCAGCTTGCAGTCCACTTGCATTATCACCCCATCCGTCGCCATCAGAATCTACCCATTGTGTGGGATTATAGGAAAATGAATCTGGGTTGTTTCCCGAGGGGTCATCTCCACGGCCATCCCCATCAAGGTCAGACCATTGTGAAGCGTCTTCTGGGAAATGATCACCTAGTGTCCCATATCTATTATCTCCATGTCCATCTGAATCTGCATCTTCCCATTGGGTAGCGTCATTGGGCCATATGTCAATTTCGGGTGACCCTTGATTGTCAGCGACTCCATCACCATCCATATCCGACCATCTTTCGTCATCATCATCAAAGAAGTCGCCTACATCTGACCAACCATCACCGTCAGTATCCAAGCAACCAAATCGATCCTGCGTGGAGGCACCGAACTCTTCAGGACAAGAATCACCGTCGAGGCCTAACAGATTATCACCAAATCCATCTGAATCGAAATCCAGCCATTGTGATGCATCTTGGGCGAATTCATCACCATAGTTCGACCATCCATCCCCGTCGTCATCAGCACAACCGAATACATCCGCACTGCTTTCGCCGTATTCTGAAGCACAGGAATCGGGCTGATTGCCGGACTGATTATCTCCATATCCATCTGAATCCGCATCCTCCCATTGAGATGGGTCATCGGGTAATTTATCGAACATATTCGATGCCCCATCTCCATCAGTATCTGGGCATCCCAAACCATCGAGGGTCGAATTTCCCCATTGGCTTGGGCAATCATCTGGAGTCGTGCCTTCGGATGAATCGCCATAGCCATCGAAATCAGTATCACTGTGTTGTGTCCTATCATCAGGGAATGCATCATTCCTGTTGGAAACCTCGTCTCCATCCATATCGGCTTCAAAGACCATCAGTGAGTATGCATCTTGAGAAAGCAGATTGCCGACAATAAGTGCACCCGTTTGATTCACAGAAAGTGCTCCCGGCAGACTTTGAAGGCCGTAAGCAGATGCTTCTATAGACCAAGCCTCTTTTCCTTTCTTGGAGTCAGTTGCCAACAAAGCCACTCCTTTCTCACCAACCCCTGGAATCAGATTAGCAGCAAGAGAGATAGAACCCTCGTGGCCTAAACTGAAGACGGTGAGATTCTCAGATAGTTGATGCACTGAACCGCCTGAATCATCACCAGGCCCCCCGTATCCTCTGGCATGCTCCCATGTCCCATTTTGCAGGCTCAAAATTCCAACTACTGCATCTAGGCCACCTCTTGACTGCACCGGAATTCCACCAGCAGATACTCGTTTGGATTGGCTACCATACACAGTTCCCACTACAAATACACTGTCGGAATGAACTGAGATACCTGTCAAATGTTCATCACCAGTACTCTGCATGAATTTATGGCTTGAACCGACATGATTCGACCATAGCCTGTTGAAATCTGAATCCAGTTTGATGACAATGCCATCCGAGTCATCATCATCTGAGCCTTGGATGATGGCTGTGCCGTTGTATTTCACCCCCTTTTCCGCATATCCGGATATCAAGATATTACCATCGTAATCCTGAGATATTGAATTGAATGAAGCATCTCCATACCAGTTCGAAGAAGTACAACAACTGGTACTGGCCACAGATTCCCAGATACCCATAGTGGAAACATGCGCAACAAAGCCAACGGTGCGTGATCCAAGGTGGGTAATAGAATGATTTCCGAATGTAGATTGAGCATTTGATTGACCTACTACATAGGCTCCAGTTGATGACACAGTCAAATCGTAGGCCTCGGCATATCCAGAACTTCCTTCTGAACTAGCGACCCCCAAAATATTACCATGAACATCCAATTTCCCAACCAATGCTCGAGACTCAGAATCAGGTGCTGAAGTTGCCAAAGTCTGTGAGCCGAAAATCATCTGACCGTGAAAACCTCCAGCTATCCAAATAGTGGAATTTTCACTATTCACGTCTCCAACTTCCTGTTCTATAGCCACACTATAGAGGGTGTCATTACCGCTGCAATCCGCAGTTTTGGCCCAAATTACTCCACTATGCAATGAAATACGGGCCACCAGCAAGTCCTTGGAGCCTTCACTGGCTACTGTCAAGGTCTGATTGCCAACCGTCGCATTAGCGGTAAACCACCCTACAACAATAATTTCTTGCTCATTAAGCCATGCACTGTCACTGATCGAAACACTGGAAGATAGAGTGTCCTCAAGTACAGGAGGATAGGCAATGAATGTTCCCTGCCCTGGCAGTCCACCTCCTCCGAAATCTCCAGCAAATCTATGCTTCTCGTCTTCGTTGATTACATCGGCTATTGGTACTGAAATCTGAATCATCAAAGCGCAAAGGGTCAGAATAATCGCTACAATCGTAATTCGCATGGATGCTTGTGATGGCTGATATGCTTCAATTCTTCCCCGTAAGTACTTCAATGCACACCCAGTTTCATGGTTCTGATGGAAAGTAGTTTAGATAGGCACGCCGTCATAGGAACCGAGCACGTATGCCGGTCGATAAGCACGCCGTGATTTCGAGTGAATTCACTCCTGATGCGTTCTATCCTGTCGTTCTTGGTTTTGCTATTGCAACAATCATCTGGCATTTCTGGGTACCGCGTTCATTGAAACGGATTCAAATCGCTTTCAATACCGGAGGCGATGACTACGAAGTACACAGGATCTCTGAAACAGTTGCAGATGCTAGAAACCTATTGGGCATAAAGGGCGCAGGCTGGGGAGTCATGCTCTATCTAATGGCCATCACGGGAGTGATGATTCTCAGTATGGAGATATTGATTCAGCCTTTCAAGCACAGCATTTACGTTTTCCAAATTATCTTCTTCATGATAGGAATTCCCATTCTGGTTTCTCCCATTTCCTCCATCGCAGCCCAATTCTCTCCAAAGGTTGGACATAAACGCAAGGATATTGAGAAGGCAGAGAAGAGAAAATTGATGCGTTTCATCATCGGTGCGATAGTTTTGACCGGAGCAGTTTGGGGCGTCAACTTGCTGCTGAAAGAATACAATGCCCCATTTGAGCAAATAGCTGCATTCACATTACTTGTTCTTCTGCTCCCCTCCATTGTTGCATATGGACGAATCCTTGGTTCCTGCTGGAATGTGTTGATTCACTCGAAATACCATCGCGCTGCAGGGAGGGTCTCGATTCTTTACCCCGAAGCGCCGGGAATTTGGGCTCGCATTCTAGCAATGATAATTTTCACCAATGCCTTGCTGATGCCCATCACTGCACTGAATGGAATGGTTTCTTGGGCAATTCAATTCAGCGATTTATCAAATCTTTTTGTCCACACTGATAGGGTATTGGATATGGATGGCTATCGGCCAAATAGCCTGTTGGGCGAAGGTGGCCTCATTGGATACTATTTCGTCGAACTATCTTGGTACATTGATGACTTCACAATCCGCAACATTGCGACCGCTGCAGTCATCATTTTCCTCCTTCTCAACGTTACCATTGTTGGAATTGCATTCGTCTATGAAGTCGCTCGCCTGATGTTCCTTGGAGCTGCACACATCAGTGGAGTTGGAGGTATTGTTTTCGCTGACCCGCGCACATTGCGTGCTGAGAAGAGTCAGCAGGCAAGAGTGTTACAATTCTGTTTCATGGGTTTCGCGGGGTATACTGTGCTGTTACTATTGGTGTCGTTGTTTCACCGATTCCCTCAATTCCTTCCAGATACGACTGGCTGTGCAGAGTGGGTCAAGGACCTGCAGACAATAGATGCGGGATTCTGTCCGGTGTTCCAACCTGATGTTCTAGAGCAGTTACTGTTCACTCTTGCAGTTGCAGGTCAGGCAGTATTCTTCATTGTCTGGTTTATGTCGATAAACAAAGCGGGGCGCTTGAGAAGAATTCGTTTCGACCTCAACGGCGGAGATCTGACACAGGCATCTAGGAAAATCTCTTCAGGTGATGTCTCCATAGGCCAGCGAATAAAGCGGAGTCTCAAGCAAGAATTGCACGAAATCGTTGCTTCTGACAAATTGCATCAAATGAGTGAAGTCATCAAAATGCTTGGAAGAACCGATGACCGAAGAGACAGATTATTCAGAGCCAAAGCAAAGATGCTCCATGCAATATCAGTTGGACGATGGCGAGATGCTGAGGAGAGAGCGACCAGCGTATTGGCACAAATGAAGGGAGAAGATGATCTCGCTCGTAAGGTTCTAGCAATGTCAGCGATAGCGCAACGCGACCTCGAAGAAGCTGAAACTGCAATCGAAGACCTCGACACTGATGATATCGAAATTGCATTGATGCTGTGGGTCATCGATCTGATGAGGACCAGAACCGAGGGTATAGACAACCTTGAACGGGTGGCGAGAACACCAGCTGGAAGACGAATAATCGACTTGATGGAAAGATATTCGACGTGGTTCCCTTGGACAGCAGACGCCAAATGGGAAGATACTCAAATCGAGAGATTAGGTGTTATCAGCGACCTTGGACTATTGAGATTACATGGCCAAAGTGATATGGCGTTGGAGATTATCGAGAACATGCAGGATAATCTGAATGAGAAAGGGACTTGGATCAGACTGGATGTCGCTCAAGCATTGGTGATGCTGGATATCGGTAGAACTGCAGATGCGCTGATGATTCACACTCGCCTGATAAAGGCTCATTCCCAACATCCTTGTGTTGCAGGATTGACCGAAGTCATGCGAACCCATGGATTGATTCGAAGCAATCTGAATCAGCGTAGAGAAGAGTGGATTCCAGAAGTGGTCATTGCGGCAAAAGAACCTTCCTTGATTGAATGGGGCAAGATGATTGATGATATGCCAACCAATGCTGTTGCTGCCCTCCGCCAAGGACGAAAGGGAATCGATGAAGCAATGGTTGCGAATGCTTGGGTCACATGTGGAGTTGCAGCGAAGAAAGGAGTTCATCCCAGCAGAAAGTCGCCATTCTCCCGAGGGTTTGGAATTCTCTTCCTCGGAATAGTGACCACGGCCTTCTCTGCTATACAATATCCACTTCTAGGTCTTGGAATTTTGGTCATCACAATTCTTCTATGGGATCAACATATGCAGATGAATCGAAATGTTCGCCTTCGAAACATGCCTGCACTCAGACGTCTATCTAGAAGGCTCTGGCGCAAACGCGCCATGGTTAGAGCCGATGACTTGCCACCTGGAACACACTTGTTGTTGAAGGGCTTCATATTACCCCTGAATGGCATCCCTGTGGATGTTGGATTCCCTGCATGGATTAGTCCAAAACGCAAGATGAAGGAGGGCGTCATTCCACACTTCAGCAAACTCAAGGGACACATGGGTGGATTCCGTCAATCACTTCGTCACATAGGTGTCAGATTGCAACAACTTCGACCTTCAATAATCATTAACACCAAGAATTCACCATTCAAGAGAAAGCGTGGTTCCTTTGGTGAAGCATCGATAATCAAACGACGAATCCAGCACGCTGAAGTCTTGACCTCTGAATATGGGGGGCCTCCCAGACTTGATGAGGCCAATCGAATGACCAACCCCTCTCAAGCCAGACCAAATACACAGAATCTACTGCAATTCGTTTCCAAGGATGAGAAGAAAACAATTCGTAAGATGTCGCGTAAGTATGACAAACCTCGCAAGAAGAAAGGTTACCGATTGTAATCAAAGAAACCCTTGCCAGTCTTCCGACCAAGTTCTCCCTTGTTGACCATTTCAATGAGCAACGGTGCCGGAGCATACTTGTCATCTCCAAGACCCTCGTGGAGAACTCGCATGATGTGCAGAACCGTATCCAATCCAATTAGGTCCGACAATGCCAATGGGCCTATTGGATGATTCATTCCGAGTTTCATGATACCATCTATGGCTTCTGCTTCGGCCACCCCATCCTGTAGTGTGAGGATTGCCTCATTCAACATCGGACAGAGTATCCTGTTAGAAACGAAACCGGGTGAATCATTACATGAGAGTGCGGTCTTACCCATCCTCTCTGCAGCCTCTACCACTGCTGAATTTACTGCCTCACTTGTTTTGCTGCCATTGATTATCTCCACCAGTTTCATCAATGGCACGGGATTCATGAAATGCATTCCAATAACAGACTCTGGCCTCTTGGTATGAGAAGCGATCTCATCGATACTGATGCTGGAGGTGTTCGATGCAAGAATGGCGCCTGTCTTGCATATTGAATCCAATTCTGCAAATGTCGAATGTTTGAGTTCAGGAATCTCTGGAATAGCCTCAATGACGAGGTCACATTGTGAAGCAGAGCCTCGTTCTGTGGAGATGCTGATTCTAGAGATTGCAGCCTCAGCATCTGTGGCAGTCATCCGTTCCTTGGATACCAATTTACTCAGGGAAGCCTCTATTGTCGCAAATCCCTTCTCAACAAATGCTTGTTGAATATCAATCATCACGACGTCATATCCAGCACACGCCGCTACCTGTGCAATCCCATTCCCCATTTGTCCAGCACCGAGAACTGCGATATCATGAATCTCCATGATACGAGTGCGGGAAGGTTGCCGCCTTCATCCTTGCCATAGGCTCCAGGATTCGTCCTCTCCTTGTTTCCAGTGGCTTCCATCAGGGGTCTGATACCAAACGATTCCATCGGCATCCGCAGGCAGATACTCTCCTCCGGATGGCAATTGCTCCCACGTCTCAACCCAATCACTCTGCTCAGCCGCCGCTTCTTCCATCGAACTTTCAACCAAATCTGCGGAATCGCTCAGACCCGTTTCTTGGCGAGGTTTTCTAGGACCTCTAGATGGAGGAGGGGGTTTGCGAAGCAGCATCACTACCACTCCAACCAGAACAAGGACCACGATGCCGCCGCCACCGATGATGACGAACATCATGCTGCTGCTGCTACCAGTTGATTGGGACTCAGCCTGCCCTTCATTCTGGTCACCGCCAGTATCCCCTGCACCGGGTGGACAACCATCTGACTGTGCGTATTCATAGGCATCCATTGGACATTTGTCAGGCTTGGTGGCTCCTAGAATGAACTCACCTGGCCAATTCGCCATCCTGCCATCACCCCAACCGGAATCTCCCCAATTATCGCCATAGCCATCACCGTCACTATCTCGCCATTGAGTTGCATCATTACTACGCCAATCCGCACCCAATGAAATGGTCCATGTGCTAGAAGGGTCGCTGTATCCATCACCATCACTATCCGTGCATCCGCTGCGATCAATGGTGCTGGTGCCTGCCTGATTAGGGCAATCATCTCCACCTGGTACCAAGTGATTATCTCCGAATCCATCACCATCACTATCCGTTGTTTGATTGGAATCAAATGGAGCCCAATCTATCTCATCGTTGGCTCCATCAAAATCGCTGTCTAGTTCTGAAGGTGCACATCCGCTTTCACCAACCTTGGTAACCTCAAAAGGAGGGGTCTGTGGACATTCGTCACCAATATCATTGATACCATCGAAATCAGAATCCCTCTCACTGGGGCCACATCCCTCATCGTTGACATCATCTATCTCTTCAGCAGGAGTGTCTGGACAATAATCAGCATTGGTGCCGGCTATATTATCCCCGAATAAATCTCCATCTCGATCCCACCACTGTGTAGGCTCGAGGGGTAGGTCATCGATACTGTCAGCATACCCATCACCATCACCATCAACACAACCATAGGTCTGATTCTTGATTGAGGTTCCCGGAGTTCCTGGGCAATCATCCCCATTGGTACCACTCTGATTATCTCCGAATCCATCACCATCTTTATCCCTCCACTGAGTGGCATCGTCTATGACTGCATCTCCATTTTCATTAGATCGCATATCGGTTGGACCTTCCCAGTCGTAATTATCACCATAACCATCTCCATCGATATCACTCCACTGAGTCGGATCATCGATGAAGGCATCAGCCCCGTCTGCCAATCCCCATCCGCTATCAGGGTCGGAACGACCATCGCCATCACTGTCAATGCAACCAA
>Ga0187827_10007506_pt1 | contig 12099 bp, 10 predicted proteins | sample ETNtaG_39_FD_167969 | JGI IMG/M metagenome (GOLD analysis project Ga0187827, IMG submission 167969) | Marine microbial and viral communities from oxygen minimum zone, Eastern Pacific Ocean - ETNP2014_SV_150_PacBio MetaG (Illumina Assembly) | ecosystem: Environmental > Aquatic > Marine > Hypoxic... | reverse complement strand
CATTGATAAGTGCGATTTTTCTATGACCAAATTTAATTAATCTATCAGCTATTATTTCAATACTTTTTTCATTATCCATATCAATCCAAGCATATCCTTTTTCATTTTTTTCTCTCCCCCAAGAAACAAAATTGATATTATTTTTTTTTAACATAGCTATTCTTGGATCATTCTTCTTTGTTCTGTAAAAAATAAATTTATCTGCCTGATTTGATCTTATTAATTTTTCATAGTAATCAATTTCATCTTTTTCACGTAAGGCAAACTTTACAATTAGTTCAGTATTAGTATCTTTAATTCCCTTTGATATACCCGCGAGAAATTCTAACAACACAAAGTCAGGAGCCTTTGGTTCGATAGTTGCTATAAAAGCTATTGTATCTGATCTTTTTGAAGCTAATCGTCTGGCAAAGGGATCAGGAGTGTAATTAAATTTCCTTGCAGCTTTGAAAATTCTTTCTGTTGTTTTTTTTGAAATATTTTTGTGACCATTTAGCGCTCTGGAAACAGAGCTTACAGATAGGTTAAGTTTTTTTGCCAGATCCGTAATACTTATCTTTTTTTTGGATGAATATGGCATTTTATAAATTATCCCGACAATATAGTATGATATTACACAAAAATATTTACAAGTAAAACGTTTTATTAGTTAATCGTTTTACTAAACATCCCTCGTGGTTGGTGGTAGGATGTTGTGATGAAGAAGAAAATAATCTCAAAAATTGCTAGCTGCCTTTGCAGTGGAATTAAGATAAAGGTAAAAGGAAAACTCCGTCATGTTATCAATTGTCATTGCAAGCAGTGCATGAAAACACATGGAAATTATGCCGCCTATACGGCGTGTCTAGAAGATGATGTCATCTTCATTAATAAAAAAACTCTAAAATGGTATAAATCATCTAATATTGCCAAAAGAGGTTTTTGCTCTGCTTGCGGGGCAAGCATGTTTTATAAACAGCTGAAAAGTAGAAATATTAGTATTGCTGCTGGGATGTTTCGTAATCCAACCAAACTGAAGACTCATTCCAATATCTTTACAAAAGGTAAATTGGATTATTATAGATTGGATTCAAGAATGCCTAAATTTGACAGGAGAAGCAAATGAACAATTTGAGTGATGCTTCGATCGTTTTCAGGAGAATAAAAAGTAGAGAGTCAAAAAAATTTAATTAATTATTATTGAGTAACTAGATTCATTTTGTGATCTTAAAATATCATTTAATTCACTTAATTTTTGATCAACTTTTTTTAGCATCGAATTGAATTCAGAGCGCTTTGTTACAACCAAGGAAATATCAGCCACTATCAGATCAATGACAAAATAACGGTCTTTGGATTTTTTTACGCGCCACGTAACAAGTAGATTTCCCGTGTCATTATGTATTTTCATATCAATCATGCTTACTTTATTTTTTTCATCATATTTGGCATTAACCAGTTCATATTCCTGATCAGAATATCCTTGCATTAACGAGGCTATATTAAGAGCGAGATGTTTTTTAAAGAGCTTTACATACTCTTTTTTGACCTCTTTTGATGCGGAAGACCAGGATTTCCCTGCCACGAATTTTGATATTCCGGTGCCGGCAAAATTATTATTGATTGAATCTTCAATGAGATTGAATCGATCCACTTTAGAAATTGAAGTATCTTTGTAAGCATCAAGAATGGTGTCAATCTTCTTCTTTAACCAATCAGAAGCCTCATCAGCTAGCAATGGCGTAGTATTCAACAAAAAAATTAATAAAATTTTGTATAGAAAATTCATCTTATTCAAATTCAACGCTTATTAGCGGAAGCGGGGTTAACTCACTATCATCTATGTTCAGAATCGCAGCTTTTCTGTTTTGATAATAGGAACTTCTAACCGCAGCGTAATAATCAACTGAATTATTGCGCAAGGCGTTAACTTCATCAATAATTTTTGATCGACGATCAAGTGCATTAATAGTGGTTCTTATAGGTACAATCCATCCTTCATCTTCACTAACGGCATATGCGTTAAAAGGATCTGTTGCATATGTAAGAAACAACCCTGCAGAGTCGCGTAAATTTGAAGGTCCAAAAATTGGAAGCACAACGTAAAAGCCATCTCCAACACCCCATATAGCGAGAGTTTGACCATAATCCTCCTCTTTTTCTTCCAAGCCAATTTTATCTGCAACGTCCACTAAACCCAGAACACCAGCGGTAGTGTTAACAACAAAACGTCCTGTTGTTTCAGCAGCGTTCTTTCCTTGTCCTTGCAGCAACTGATTCACAATTACCAAGGGTGCTCGCAAGTTGCTTAGAAAATTATTAATCCCCGATTGAATTGGTGATGGTAGTTTTCTATATCCCTTTGCTGCTGGCTCTAATATTATCTTATCAGCTATATTATTAAAGCCGAAGATGACGCGATTAATTGGCTCTATGGGATCGAAGATTTCATCTTCATTATACGTGGTTTCAAAATCACTTGAAGTAGTTGTGACTTTGTCTGAATCATCACTTAATGCTGAAAAATTAGCAAAAACAATGAAAAATATTATTAATAAAGATTTTATATTTATCATAAAAAATAATGATTTAATGTAAGACTATATTACAATATTGGGATAAATACATAACAAAAAATGGACCTAAACTACAACAATTATTTGGATTTTTTAAATCTTGAGCAGAAAAAAGCTGTTGAAAATTCGGAAGGATCATGTCTAGTACTAGCCGGGGCAGGAAGTGGAAAAACAAGGGTTTTAACATTTAAAATTCTTCATTTACTCATTCAAAAAAAGGCACTTCCAAATCAAATTTTAGCAGTAACTTTTACTAATAAAGCTGCAACTGAAATGAAATCAAGAGTATCGTCATTATTAAAACAACCAATAGATAGAATGTGGATAGGAACATTTCACTCCCTATCTGCTAAAATACTGCGTTCTCATTGTGAATTAGTTGGTCTTAAGAATAACTTTATAATTATAGACACAGATGACCAGTTAAAATTAATCAAGCAGATTTGTGAGCGTGAAAAAATTAACTTAAAAGAAAAGACACCAAAATATTATTTAAATGTTATCGATGGGTTAAAAAATAAAGGCATTTTTGCAAACAACTTGCATTCACAAAGATACAATAAATCTGATTCCAATGTAGGAAAAATATATAAAATATATCAAGAAGAATTATTGAGATTAAACTGTGTTGATTTTGGCAACCTCATTCTTCATTGCATTGATATTTTCAAAACACACAAAGATGTCTGTTTGAAGTATCAAAAATTGTTCAAGTATATTCTTGTTGATGAATACCAAGACATAAATAAAGTACAACAATCCTGGCTAGAGTACTTATACCAGACAAATAAAAACATATGTTGTGTGGGTGACGATGATCAATCCATTTATTCATGGCGGGGAGCCGATGTAACAAATTTATTAAATTTTGAAAAAAATTTTTTAAAAATAACAATCATAAGATTGGAACAAAACTATCGTTCTACTCAAAACATATTGAATTGTGCATCTTCGCTAATTCAGAAAAATACTGGAAGATATGGAAAGAAATTGTGGAGCAAAAATGACATGGGCGAAAAAACATCAATAACTGGTTTTTGGGAAACTGGAGAGGAGTCAATATTTGTCAGTGGGGAGATAGAAAAATTAATTTCGAAAAAAATTCCACTGAGTGAGATAGCCATACTGTTTCGTGTTGCAGCGCATACAAGATCTTTTGAGGATAGATTTATTAACCTAGGATTGCCATATAAAATTATTGGAGGTTTGCGATTTTATGAAAGAAAAGAAATTAGAGATATAATTGCCTATCTAAGATTAGTTGATAATTTAAATGACGATCTAGCCTTTGAAAGGGTAATTAATTTTCCAAAAAGAGGTATTGGTAAAGTAACTTTAAGCAAGATTAGCAACATATCAAGAATTAATAATGTCTCTATGTTTGATGCAGCGGAGATGTTTATTCAGCAACATGCTTCAAAGGTAAAATCTGAAATAAACGACTTTATAATTAAAGTTTACAAATGGAATAAAATTAAAAAAGATATCAACCACATTGAGCTCACTCAAATAATACTAGAAGATTCAAATTATATTAGTTACTTGGAACAGGAAGAAAAGAATTCAAAGAATCCAGAAAATCTTAACAGAGTGGAAAATATTAAGGAATTTATTGAAAGCTTGAAAGACTTTGAAAATTTAGAAGGGTTTTTAGAGCATGTTGGATTGGTTATGGAGAACATAACTAGCACGAACAGGGAAAGAATTAGTTTGATGACTATGCATAGTGCAAAAGGTCTGGAGTTTGACTATGTTTTTTTAGCAGGTTGGGAAGAAGGGGTGTTTCCTAGCATGAGATCTATTGAAGAGTTAGGCAATTCAGGATTGGAAGAAGAAAGAAGACTTGCGTATGTTGCACTTACGCGAGCTAGAAAAAAAATTAACATAACTTATGTTAATCAAAATCGCTATTCTTATGCATCTCATGATTATAACATACCTTCACGGTTTATAGATGAATTACCAAAAAACTTAGTCGATTTTAGAGATTCTAGTTTTTTTGAAAATAATAATTTTTTTGATAATCTTATTACTTCAGAAGATAATTATCAAAATCATTTATCTCCTGGAAGAAAAAGGCTTGTTTCAAATTATAAAAATTCGGACATAGAGTGGGACTTTAATCAAGATATTTCAAATGAAGAAAAGATAAAAAGAGGTGACAGGGTGTTTCATCAAAAATTTGGTTATGGAAAAATACTTTTTATTGAAGGAGACAAGGCAAAAATTGATTTTGAAAAATCATCTCAAAAACAAGTTTTTATAAAATACTTGCAGTTCATGAACTAGTTTTTTTTATCCAGTCATCTTCAGATAGTATCGATATTCCAAATTCTTCAGCTTTTTTTGCCTTACTTCCAGGATTTTTTCCAACAATAACAAAGTCAGTCTTACTAGTTACGGAGCTTGAAATTTTTGCGCCTAATTGGACAGCTAAGTATTTAGCCTCTTCTCGAGATAGTATTGACAATGTACCGGTAAAAACAACATTTTTATTTGAAAATAAGTTGTGTGATTTAGGTTTTTTAAAATTTAAAATCTTTAAAATTTTACTTAAATTTAAGACAGTTTGCTGGTTTTTTTTCTTTTGCATGTAATCATAAATTGAATTTATTACTTTTGGACCTAATCCATCAATATTAAACAGCCTTTCCCTATCTATTGAAGAATTGATAAATGCGTCAATGGTGAGGAATTCTTTTGCTATAAGATTTGATAAAGTTTCTCCAACATATCTTATACCCAATGAGAAAATAAATTTATCTAGAGCAATACTTTTAGATTTTTCAATTGATTTAATTAAATTCTGAAACGATAATCTGCCCCAACCTTCTAAGTTTAAGATGAAATTTTTGTATCTATTAACATAAAAGATATCTTCAAAATTTTTTATGAAACCTAATTTGTAAAATTGATTAATCTGTTTTTCACCTAATCCTTCAATATTCAGACTTTTTTTACTCACAAAATGAATTAATCCACCTAGATTTTGTGCATCACAGCTAACTGCATTAGCGCATCTAATAACTGCCTCATCTTTTTCTTTTATCGTCTTGCATCCACATACTGGACAAGATGAGGGTGGCTTTATAATATTTTTTCGATTTTTTTCTTTTTTTATAACTTTGAGTACATGAGGTATTACATCACCAGCTCTTTGAATCTCAACTATATCACCTTCACGAATATCTTTTTTTTCTATTTCATCAAAATTATGAAGAGTAGCATTTGAAATTACTACCCCTCCTATGTTTACTTCAGATAGACGCGCAACAGGTGTAATAGCTCCGGTTCTTCCAACTTGAAAATCAATCTTATTAATAGTTGTAAAAGCCTTTTCCGCAGAAAATTTAAGCGCTGTTGCCCATCTAGGATTTTTACCAATGAAGCCCAATCTTTTTTGTAGTTCCAAACTATCAACTTTATACACTATGCCATCCATATCATATTGGATTGTATTTCGAATTTCTTTGAGGTTTTCAAAATAATTAATCATAGAATTAAATGAATCACATATTTTAATTAAATTATTTGATGGAATTTTCCATTTTTTTAAATCTTTATAAAATTCACTCATAGTTATGTATTTTTTGGTTGATTCACCGATTCCATGTGCTAAAAATTTAAGAGGTCTCTGCTTTGTAACGTTTGAGTCTAATTGTCTTAAACTACCCGCAGCAGCATTTCTAGGATTCGAAAATTTATTTTTTTTACTTAATCCTTTGTTTAATTGTATAAAATCTTTTTTATTTAAAAAAATTTCTCCTCTAATTTCAATTTGTTCGGGAAAGTTTTTATCTTCTAATTTTGATGGTATACCAACTATGGTTTCTATATTTTTTGTAACATTTTCTCCAATTTTTCCATCTCCCCTGGTACTAGCTGATTCTAATATTCCATCTTGATAATTAAGGTTAACTGAAAGTCCATCAATTTTAGGTTCGCATAAAAATTTTATTTTTTTTTTATTATCAATATTAAGAAATTTTCTTACTCTATCTATAAAATCTTTAACATCGTTTTTATTAAAAGCATTTGATAATGAAAGCATTGGTAATTTGTGAGTAATTTTTTCAAATTTTTTAGAAGGACGACCTCCAACAAATTTATTTGGACTATTTTTTAATATTAAATGAGGAAATTTTCTTTCTAGCTCATAGTTTTCTTTAACTAATTTATCAAAATCTTTATCGGTGATTTCAGGTCTGTCTTTCTGATGATAAAGTTTGTTATGTTTATGAATTAAAGATGCCAAATTCTTTAGTTGCTTTGATATTTCCTCTTTATTGATTAGTTTATTATTTTTTTTCATCTTCCCTAGTTAGCAGATTAGAAATCTTATCAAAAAAAGATTTATCGTTAATCTTATCATTTTTATCTGAACCAACTAATTCATAACTATATCTATACCATTTAGAATCGGGATAATTATATCCAATTACAGAAGCTGTTTTTTTTGCATCTTCAATCATTCCTAAGGAATAATATATTTCAACCAATCTATGAAGTGCCTCAGGTGTAAACTTTGACTCAGAATGATCATCAATTACTTTTTTATATCTTCTCATAGCTGCCAAATACTTTTTTTGTTTTAAATAAAATAATGCAATATTCATATGTTTTGCTGCAATATTTTCTTTTATTAATATAATTTTTTGTTCACTATCCCTTGCATACTTGGATTCTGGAAAGCGGTTAATGACTTGGTTAAAACTTTCTAACGCTTCGGTATTATAACTTCCATCAAGATATTCGTTTTCAATTTGCTCAAAATTACAAATTGCTTTCATATAATAAGCATAATCAATGTTTTTATGAGAAGGATAACGATTTATAATTCTATTTAATTGAAAAATTGCCTCGTCGTAATTCATTTGTGCATACTGGATAAAGGCTATCATTATTTGAGATTGTATAGCTTCGCTAGAAAGAGGAAAGTTGAATTCAATTTTATCAAATTGAACCTTAGCTTTCTCATAATTTTCTTTTTCTAAATCTTGCATTGCTAGAGCATATAAATTTTCAGGAGTTTCAGAACTTGCATCTTCAACATTAACAATTTGGTTGTTTTGAGAGCATGAAATGATTAGACAAATAATTAAAAAAATAAATGCGAATTTAGATAAATTTTTCATATAAAAGCTGTATATATTGATTGTATTATAATTTGAATGAAATTTATTGAGAAATATAAATCACCTAGTTTTGACATAAGGAATAAAGATTCTTCTTTAAATTATATAATAATTCATTATTCAGCGATAAAAAATTACAAAGAAGCCCTAAGTCATTTATCTGAAAGAAAGAACAAAGTTAGTTCGCATTTTTTTATTAATAAATATGGCGAAATTTTTTATTTAGTTGATATCATAAACAGAGCCTGGCATGCTGGCAGATCTTATTGGAAAGGAATAATTGATATAAATTCGGAATCTATTGGCATAGAGATGGATAATTCTGGTCATCATTTTGATTTTGAAAATTATACTCCAAAACAGATAAACTCATTAATTCAATTATTAAAGTATATTTCAGTAAAATTTAATATTAGTAAACAAAATATTTTAGGTCATTCTGATATTTCCCCTTATCGGAAAATTGATCCGGGAGAAAAATTTCCATGGAAAAAACTTAAAAAAAATAATCTATCCTTTTTTCCAAATAAACTGTTTCAAACCACAAAAAATAAAATTGAAAGATATTTGGAAAAAAAATTAGATAATCGAAATGAAAAATATAGATTATTATATATGCTCAATAAAATTGGGTATGATATTAGGGGTGCGAAAAAAGATAAAAAAAAATATTATATGCTAATAAAAGCTTACCAGATGCATTATAGACAAAACCTAATATCTGGAAAATTAGACTTAGAGACTTATAATTTAATACTTTCTCACTATAAAGAAGAGTTGACCTAAGATCAATTTTCTAATAATTGTCAATATTAGATGGTGCGATGATCGCTTGAGCAATCAAGAGGAAAGTCCGGGCTCCTCTGGAAAATAAAACCAGGTAATTCCTGGCAGATGTAAGTCTAGGGAAAGTGCAACAGAAAATATACCGCCCGATAGGGTAAGGGTGAAATGGTAAGGTAAAAGCTTACCGCATAACTGGTAACAGTTGTGGCAAGGCAAACCCTTTTAGGAGCAAGGCCAAATAGGAATAACAATTAATTTCCAGTTAAGTTATTCGGGTAGGCTGCTTGAAACAAATGGAGACATTTGTTCTAGATTAATGATCATCAAATTTAGCAATAAATTTACAGAACCCGGCTTATGCACCATCTTTTATAGGAACATAATAAGAACATCAAATAAATGAATTCTTTACCCATTGACGCCCATATAATCCCATGATAACCCATTATAAAAAAATGGCGAAATTAAATGAATTTATTTGTATCTCAGTTTGTAAACAAAATAGATAAAAAAGGAAGAGTATCACTTCCTTCACAATTTAGAAATATTTTACCAAAAAAGAGCAACAATGAAATAATATTATTTAAGTCATTGAAATTTAAATCTATCGAGGGATGTAGCAGTGAAAGAATTGATAAAATAGCAGATAAAATAGAAGAACTTGATATTTTTTCAGATGATCAGGATGATTTTGCAACATCTATTTTTTCTGAAATTATATCAACAAAATTAGACAAAGAAGGTCGTTTTCTAATTCCTGAAAATTTAAAATTATATTCAAATATATCCAACGAAGTTACATTTATTGGTCAAGGTCATTACTTTCAAATATGGGAACCCGAAGCTGCAACTGAAAGACAAAAAAAATCAAGAGAGAGATTGGTTAGAGAAAAAAGGACCCTTGGTTCAATATTAACATCATCAAAGAATAAAAATGTTTGATATCAATATTCATGAACCAGTAATGTTAGAAGAGGTCAAAAAGTTTATTCCTGTTACAAAGAAAATTAATATTATTGATGCCACGTTTGGCGGCGGCGGATATTCAAAAGCGTTACTAGAAGAATATAATGTCAATCAATTAATAGCTATAGATAGAGATCCAATAACTGAAGTTCTTGCAGAAGATTTAAGCAAAAGATACAAAAATTTTAAAATTATTAATGGTTGTTTTAGTAAAATAGACGAACTGATATATTTAAATTGTAAAAACAAAACAAAAAAATTTGATATTATAATTTTTGATTTAGGACTTTCTTCTAATCAGATAAACGATCCAAAAAGAGGTTTTTCTTTTATGAAAGAAGGCCCTCTTGATATGGATATGGGTGGCTCAAAGACCCAAGCTTCTGAAGTAATCAATAATTTTTCTGAAAGAAAATTAGCCGATATTTTTTTTGAATTAGGAGAAGAAAAATATGCAAAAAGAATTGCAAGAAACATCGTTAAACAGAGAAAGATTAAATTAATTAACAATACAAAAAAATTGTCAGAATTAATCAAAGAGTCGATACCAAAAACTAATTCGAAAAAAATAAAAATCAACCCTGCAACAAAAACATTTCAAGCTTTAAGAATATATGTCAATGATGAATTGAATGAACTAAAAACAGCTCTTAGTAAATCAAGTCAGTTACTTAACAAAGAAGGCAAATTAATTGTAGTTTCCTTCCAAAGTCTAGAAGATAGAATTGTGAAGGATTTTTTTAACCACAATAGTGGTAAACGATGGCGTTCCTCCCGCCACTATCCGGAGTTAGCTGATATGGGTCCAATCACCTTTAAATTAATCACCAAAAAACCAATTAGACCTCAAGAGTGGGAAATTCAAAAGAATCCTCGCTCACGTTCAGCTAAACTCCGGGTAGCACAAAAGATAAACTAAAATGAAATATTTTACCGCAATAGTAACTTTACTAGGTCTTAATTTAGTATCAGTTATTACTCTTTTATATTTCAGTGGCATTTCAAAAGAAATTGAAAAAGAAAATAAAATATTAGAAATGCAAATTTTAAAATTTAGTAAACAATTAAAGATTAATGAAGTTGAGTTTACCCTTCACAGTCGGCCCTCCTATCTCAAAAAATTACAAAAAATTTATTTTAATACTGATAATATGGATTCATTTGAAAATACTCGTATAAATTTAATAGATTTTGAAAAAAAAGAGTTAAGAAATATATATATGGTTAGTTCAAATTAGACAAAAATTAAATATTAAATAATGTCTAAAAAATATTACATTTTTGATAGCGATGCCCTTATAAACTTTCACAAGCGAATTTTTTTCTCTGTTATAATTTTTTTATTTGTTTTTTTTGTTGCTTTTTACAGAATTGCAGACGTAATGCTTTTAGAAAAATCCATCAATATAAGTAATGATGCTAAACAATTAATAGAAAGAGGAAACATATATGATAGAAATGGAAATTTATTATCAACCACAATAAATTCTTATTCTCTTTCGGCCAATCCAAAAAGTTTTAAAAATAAAAAACTTATATCTGAGAAACTATCTTTAATAATATCTAGACCTAAGGAAGAAATACGTAGCCTCCTGAATGAAAATAAATCATTTGTTTGGTTAAAAAGAAATATTTCTCCAAAGGAACACCAAGCAATAATTGATTTAGGCGAAGTTTATTTAAAAACTGAACATATAAAAGAAGAAGAAATAAAAAGAATCTATCCTTACGGCAACATTTCATCACATGTAGTTGGATATGTAGATATAGATGGAAATGGACTTGCTGGAATTGAGAGAGGCTTGAATAAAATTTTAAGTAAAGGCGAAGATGTACATCTAAGCATTGATGTAAGATTACAAAATGCATTCCGTGAAGAATTAATAAAAACCATCAACAAATTTTCAGCAGATTCCGGTTCAATTGTTGCAATTGACATAACAACTGGTGAAATCATGGCATTAAGCAGTTTTCCAGATTTTGACCCCAATAACAGAAAAACATTCACTGAGAATAATAAACTTAATCGAATAATTGGAGGAAATTATGAAATGGGTTCAATGTTTAAACCCATCACGGTTGCTATGGGAATTGATAAGAAAATAATAAAACCAGAGTCATCTTTTGATGTTTCAAAGCCAATTAAAAGGGGCAAGATAACAATTAATGATTTTCATTCTCATAAAGGATTCTTTGACATTAAAGAGATAGTTGTTAATTCTTCGAATATTGGTGCAGCAAAAATTGCTAGGAAGATTGGAAAAAAAAACCAAATAAATTTTTTTAAAAAATTAGGCTTTTATGAAAAAATAGAACTTGAGATTATAGAATCAGCAAAACCATACACAAATCCAAACCACTGGGGTGAAATAGAAACTATGACTATAGGGTATGGACATGGATTTATGGTTACCCCATTACATTTAGTTTCAGCATACGCCTCACTAATCAATGATGGAAAAAGATTAAATCCTACATTTATAAAAGATAATATTGTAATAAATAAAACACGAATAATAAAACACGAAACTTCTGATTATTTCATAAAATTATTAAGAGCAGTTGTTTTAGAAACTGAATATACAGGACCAAGAGTTAAAATTGAGGGTTATGAGATAGGAGGTAAAACAGGAACAGCAGAATTAATAAATGAGTCT
>Ga0187827_10007505_pt1 | contig 12099 bp, 5 predicted proteins | sample ETNtaG_39_FD_167969 | JGI IMG/M metagenome (GOLD analysis project Ga0187827, IMG submission 167969) | Marine microbial and viral communities from oxygen minimum zone, Eastern Pacific Ocean - ETNP2014_SV_150_PacBio MetaG (Illumina Assembly) | ecosystem: Environmental > Aquatic > Marine > Hypoxic... | reverse complement strand
TAACTGAATCTGGCCATTCTTGAGTGCGATGAAGAGCATCCCCTTTTGCCCCTTCACCAGTTCCGGTGGGCTCTCCAGGTTTATCGACCATTTCCTTCTGCATTGATTGTCGAGCACTACCAGCAGACGATTTGCCAGGCCGACCAGGATCTCTTTCCGGCCATCCCTATCCAAGTCGGCGATTTCCAGGTCGCGGATATTACGGGCCGGAATGCGGTTGCCGGGGCCGAAGCTTGCGTCGTAGAGGGCCTTGCCGGTTTCGGACCAGACGGTCACCCGATTCCAAGTGCCGTTCACTTCGCAGATGACTTCTCGTTCGCCGTTGCCATCGAGGTCTTCGTAGAAAATGTGGTGTCGGTTGAGGCTTGTCCATCCGCCAACGTAAGTGTGGCCGGGCGGGACGCCATAAAAGCCGCGCGGTTTGGGATTGAGCGTTCGGTTGTTGAGGATGGCGGCGGTATTGGTGCCGTTGTATTTTCGCGAGGCGAGCAGATTCAGGCTGCCGTCCGGTCCGTTGATCATGTTGAAGTGAGAAACTTTCCCCCAGAACTGCGGCAGCCGGTGAAGGAGTTCCCCCTTCTCATCGATGATCTCTAGAGTGCAGGCGCTGCCGACGAATGCCTGACTCTTTCCGTCCAGGAAGACTCCGGAGTAGAGGCCGTGGATGCCTTCATGGCCTGGCGCGGTTTTGAACCAGTAGCTTTTACCGGCGCGGTAAACATCCGGGTGCATTTTAGAAACGAAGGTCCAGACACGTTTGCCTTCGGCGTTGAACGCGATGACCTTTTCATCGCGGCAGCCGGCAAGCAGGAGTCTGTGTTCGGGCCACCAGCGGACCTGCCGGATTTCGCCGTCGGTTTTCATCTCTCGAATGATTTTGCCTGAGCGATCGATGATATGGATCTGTCGGCGGGTAGCCGCGGCGAGGTTGGTATCAGTGCTGACGAGATCGATGATTCTGCCGGGGAGTTGCGTTCCCCAGGAAGCGTCGAACGCGGCAGGCTTTCTTTCCGGTTGTTTTTCGCCTGTGGTTTTCGTCTGCTTCGAAGACAGGCCGGCAGCACGTCCTGCGATGGCTTTCAGCTTATTCCTCAGCGTTGGCAGGTGACTGCCAGGCTCGGCCTTTTCGATCAGGTGTTTGCCCGCGGGCAGTGTCGCTGCAACCCATCCGGCTTCGGACGATGTTGTGACCATCTCTTCGCCGTTCAGGATGAATTGGTTCCCTCCGGCAAATCCCAGTTTCGTTTCTTCCTTTGCGTAAATGGCCAGCTTTCCAGCGGCGAAATCCCAATCGATATCAACGGCCGGCTGTGCTCTCAGGAGGTCGATGTCATCAAGCTTTAATGCGGAGAGTTGGATTCCGCTGGCGTGGTCTTCCGCGAGCAGGGCTGCCTCTGCCTCGGAGTTTCTGAACTTTCCAGTAAAGGCAACTGCCGATTGCGGCAGCATCAGGCCGGCCGCGTTCTCGCTGAGTCGAACACATCTGTTGGGTTTCTCCGACTCCTTCAGCAGCAGCGAGAAGAAATTCTTGCGTTCACCTTTCTTCGCCGGGCCCTTCCACTCGAGGGTTGCGATGCGGCCGCGCAAGGCGGTTTCTGCAGGGCCCGTGAAAAGCAGTTCATGGGCCGTCGAGGCATCGACCGGTTGTGCGCCTTCCGTCTGGATGCAGAGAGCGGAGAGTCCAACGTAACATCGGCCATCGCCATCGTGGAGGGCTTTCGCCTGAATGCGGAGCACATGTTCGCCTTTGCTGAGCTTGTGGTGTCCGATGGGCGCGTGTTTGCGTTCGACCGAGCTCGCGTAATGGCGGAAGTTCTCGAGGACGAGTTTTCCATCAAGGAAAACGTTGATGACGCCGCGGTCGACGTAGTTGAGCAGTTCGGCGTACACATTTCCTTCCACTGCCTCGTCGAGGTTAAACTTCATTTCGAGAGATGGGCCGGGGTCTGGGCTCCGCATCAGCATCGTCTCGTAGCTGCCGAGATGAATCAGGGGGCGTTCGCCTTTGTAGTTGGTCGAGCAATCGTGTTCGGACGCGCTCAGCTTGAGCCAGCCCGGAGGATGTTTCACCGGAAGATTCGGTGTGATGCGCAAAGAGGTGTTCGGGCCTTCACCTTTTGACACCGGCTGGGCGAATTGCCAGAGAAACTGAACCTCCGCGTTTTCCGTGTCCGTGCGGAAATCCAGACTATCGGTAAATAGGGAATACTTGCCGACGCGATGCAGAAGGGTGCGGCGCCAACTGCACCAGGCCGCATTGGGGACCTCCGCGGTTACCGTGGCCGTGTTCCCAAGCACACGAGCTCCTTTGAGCGCGGCGTTCATGGCGATTTTCGGTTCGACGAGCCCATCCGCGCGGGTGAGCACCTGGTTGCGATAACCTTTGAGCAGGTTCTGCCCGTCCAGGCGCAATTCGAGAATTGAAAAAGTGTGGTAGGGATTGCGAGAAGCGCCGTTGTAGCCATCGATCAGGATGAAATCTCCACCTGCGTCATCCGTGCTGCGGAAGCTGCCGTGGTAGAAGGACTCTTCAACAGAGAAGCCGTTGTTCCGCGAGCTCCATGAGGGAACCGAGAGACGGTGGATGGTCCACTGGCCGCTCAAGTCGCCCGGATCGGTGGCCTCGAGTCTTTCATCCGGCCACCAGGACTGGCCAAGGCGGAGTACATCGGTCTTGACGCCTGTACGCTTGCGATAGTCGATGTAGCGGCTGTCCTGAAGCAGGTAAGCCGCTTTGTGGAGGAAGCCGACGGACGCCGAATTCAAGGCCCAATCAGGCTCGAGCCCGGAGACCAGCCCGTCCATGCCTCGGATGAGTTGCCGAAGGATACCGTTGGAGACGGGCTCTCTTTCACCCGTGAGGAGCAGGTGTGAAAAGATGGGGGCGATGCCGGTGTTGTACCAGAACAGGTTGTCGCTTTCGCCGCCAACCCATGCGTACTCGTGGAGCGAACGAAAGTGCATCTGCCCGCCGTAAGTGCATTGATCCCAGACGGGATCGGGATACCCGCGATTCAGATACCGGCCAAGACAATAGAGCGAGATGGCCGACCATTGACCGTGCCGGCTGCCGACCATACGGGACGGCTTGGCGAGGTTGTAGATTCGTTCCCGCAGGCGGTGCTCGAGCTGCCGCGCGAATGCCCGGGTCACCTCGAGCCGTTCGGCATCGGTGAAGACCGGGCTCTCTTCAATGAGATCCCAGAACAGGATCATCATGTGCGCGTTGTAGTGGTAGGGGCCGGCGAGTGGGTCGTCTTTGTTTTCGAGGCGTTCCTGATCGATGGTCTCAATCTGTTTTCTGGCCGCTGCATCCGGGAACGCGAGCCGCAGCGCCTCTCGTGCATCACGCTCGCGGCCGGTCATGTAATACATCGCCATGTGTTTGCTGATGCTGTTCCAGCCAAAGTAACCAACCGAGCGATAGCCTCTGGAGGCATCCCAGATTTTATAATCGAGCAGATCACCGGGCGGGTTCACTCCTTCGCCGAGCTTGATGTCGGCCATCCAGCCGAGAGACAGAGAATTGTCTTTCACCTCAGCACTCTTGATCCTCGCGACCAGTCTAGCGGCCGCAGCTTTAACGCCATCGGGATCACTGCCTCCGGCGAATATTGCATTAACGCCGTTACCGAACGGATTATGAAGGGAACGCACCACCGACCCGCCGGGCCCCGGATACTTCAAATCCAGCAGCGTAAAATAGCGGCTGTACAGCTCCTGAATCACTGCATTCGTCGAACGGTTGCCAAGCAGGATGAGATTCTGCTTCAGCGGAATGTGCTGGAGCGGATCTTCATCGGCGATGATGGGGAGCTTGACCTTCGTTCGTTTGAGAACCGCTGCCTGGATGGTCTCCGCTTCTTTCGAGTAAGTGCCGCTCCCCGGAGAGACAATGGCGGCCGTGCTTTTGTTCTCGCTGACCAGCGACGTGGTGATGTAGAGTTTTTTCAGACGCTCAATTTTCGCCGGCTTTGGCGGAGGCGCGATTCTTGGAGGCTTGACGCCGGAGACGAGCTCGACGCGGCTAATGAAGAGTGACGGAGTCGGACTGCGATGAGTGTAAAGATAAAGAGTGGCCCGCGTTGTCCCCTGTGGTGCGAGCCCTTTGACCGAGACCTTTCTGTTTCCCTGCCCCGCGCTGTGGAGGCTCACCTGGTGGTATTTGTTCGATGGCAGAAAACGCAATTGCATATAAATGCCGCCGGATGGTTTCTCTTTGAACTTCTTTATGATCGCGGTTGCCTGATACGCGAGGCCGCCTTTCGCAGCGATTCTCTGATACACGCCAACTTCCTGGCCGGTATCGTTGTCTTCGATCAGCAGAGCTTTCTCTTCGTCTGCGATTACGACCGAGAGCTTTCTGGTTTCATCAACGCCAGCATAGAGCTGCCAGCCCGCTGGCACGCCGTGCGTAGAAACAGCGCCATCGAAATTCGGATTCGTCAGCAGGTTTTCGGGGGCCTCCCCGTGGAGCTGTGCGTGGCCGAGGAATGCAAGGATCAGGAGATGGAGCATAGATTCGTGTTTCGCTGATGGCGGAGAACTCTACATTACAAGGTGCCATGGCAACTCCAAACAATCAAAAGGCGGTCCCCGCAATATTGAAAGACAACTTCGTCTGTCATGTGGTATGGCGATGAACTCTTGGCGGGCTGTGGGGATGGGTTCGTCGGATGCTTCAAAAAACAAGGCTTCAGGCCATGAACCGAGAGGGATTGGCGATCTGCTTCCAGAAGAAATGGAGCGCATCTGACTGAAGTGCCTTGCGAGGATCGCCGATGACAGTTAATCAAGCGTTGCAGAATTCCCTCTGGTTCCTGGCCGGGATCTGAATCCAGTGCAGCAGGAAGCTTTGAATACTCAAAAAGGGCTGTTCACATGATCCAGTTCGGTGATGGCAATCTGCGGATTCCAAAATTCGAGCGGCCGGTCTACGTTGTGGCCGGGGGGATGACAGACTTCCGGAAACGCTATCCTGAAAAGAACACCGAGGAACTGGTTCTCGAAGCCATGAACATGGCCGTGCGCGAGAACGACTTGAAGGTCTCTCAGGCCGAGTTTGTGCGGATGGTAAACTTCTGTGTTTATTCACAGTTCGCCGACCATTTCGGCGACCAGCTCCTCGCGGCCGCGAGGATTCATGACGCGCTCGGCTTCGATCCGCTCGGAAATATCGAGGTCAAGACCGGCGGCGCCACCGGTGGGTCGAGTGTGCTGGCCGGTGCGCTGGCCGTGGCTTCAGGATACGCGAACGTAGTCCCCGTCGTCGGGTGGGAACGGATGGATGAGGTGCCCACCAGGCAAGGCAACTCCTACATCGCATCCGCGGCCTGCAAGAATTTTGAATCCGAGCTGGGCTGGATGTATGCCAGCTACTATGCGCTGATGGCGCAGCGCTACCTTCACGAATACGGCGTGCCCCGGGAAACCCTGGCGAAAATCACCATCAAGAATCACCACTACGCCCGGTTCTCGCCGTACTCGCAAAACCCGATGGAATTGACGCTCGAAGAAGTCATGGCAAACGAGATGGTCTCGGACCCGCTGAGCTTCCTCGAATGCTGCGTAATGAGCACGGGGGCCTCTGTACTCATTCTCGCCGACGAGGAGATGGCATGGAAGCTCTCGGACCATCCCATCCGCTTGAAGGCCATCTGCGGCGGCACCCACACGCTCAGGACCGCGGACCGGCGCGACATGGAAGTCCTCCGACTACCGAATGAACCGGAGGGCCTCTACAAGGATCGCGAGTACGACTGGCCGGGCTTCAGCTCGTTCCTGGCCGCGCGCATGGCCGCTTACCTGGCCTATCACATGGCGGGCATCCATGACCCGGTCGAGGATCTGGACCTGCTCGAAACGCACGATGCCTTCACGATCAGCGATATCCAGACCTACGAAGACATCGGGCTGCGGCCCTACGGCCAGGGCAGAGAATTCATCGAGAGCGGCGATGCCTACTACGGCGCGAAACTGCCGACCAATCTTTCCGGCGGGCTCCTCGGCACGATGCACGCCGTTGGGGCCACGGGGATATTTCAGATTGTCGAGCTGCTCTGGCAGTTGCAGCAGAAGTGGGCCAAGTTCCACGCCGAGCCCGATCGCTGGCAGCGCTACGGCAAGACAAAGCCGGAAGATTTCGAGAACCTTCAGGTCGAAAATGCAAAGCGAGGCGCGGCCGTAAGCCACGCGGGGACCGGAAGCCACGTAACCATGGCGATCCTAGAAAAAGAATGAGGGAGTAACTATGCCGATCGAACTGTTGAAAAAGGGAGGTGAGACCTTCAGCACTTCGCCGCTGGTCATCAAGAATCCCAAGGACTACTTCCACATCCATACCTACGGCGGGCTGACCAATTTCTTCGAAGGCCTGACACAATCCGTTCTCTACGCCACCCGGTGCACAAATCCGGACTGCAAAGAAGATCGCATGTGGCTGCCTCCTCGAAATCACTGCCCGGACTGTTTCGAGAGGATGGAATGGGTCGAAGCCCCACAGGAAGGGACGATCTACACACATTCGACCGTCCTCTATCCCGGCAGCAACTTCCGCCTTTCCACGCCCTGCCCCTTGATCTCCGTCGAGATCGAAGGCGTCTGTACCAAACTGATGTCTTACCTTAAGGAAGGCGAACCGGAGATCGGCATGCCGGTCAAAGCAGTCTTCAATTACGAGGAACCGACCCACACGATTCTGGATCTGGCATGGGTGCCGATCTAAATAAGAGAAAGAAAGAAAGAAAGAAAGAAAGAAAGAGTCGACTCCTGTAGTTACACCCAATCTGTTTGACCTGAGTTCAAATGCGACTCATCGACGAAAGTCTGGGAAGCTGGGACCGAATCGTTGAGGAGTTTCGTTGGACCATTCCCGGGACTTTCAACATGGCCGAGGCTGCGTGCGACCAGCACGCTTCGGACCCGAACAGAATAGCCCTCCATTACGAAGACGAGCAGGGGCACGAGGAGCAATTCACTTTTCGAGACATCCAGCGCCAGGCCAACCGGTTTGCCAACACGCTGGCTGCGCAGGGCATCCAGGCCGGCGACCGGGTCGGCATCGTGCTGCCGCAGCGGCCGGAGACGGCAGTTTCACACATCGCCATTTATAAGCTGGGCGCCATTGCCATCCCGCTGGCAAATCTCTTCGGGCCGGACGCGCTCGAATATCGGTTGTCCGATTCGGGCGCGAGGGTAGTGATCACAGACGAGGAGAATCTCCCGAAGATCTGCCAGATTCGCGAGGCGTTGCCTCAGCTCGAACAGGTCTTCCTGGTCGACGGCACGCCGGAAACTGATGAGATAGATTTCCATCAGGCACTCGCGCAGGCATCGGAAACCTTCGAGACGGCGAAGACCAGCGCACACGATCCGGCGATCATCATCTACACCTCGGGCACGACCGGCAATCCCAAAGGCGCGCTCCATGCGCACCGTTACCTGCTGGGTCATCTACCCGGCTTCGAGCTTTCCCATAACTTCTGCCCGCAGCCCGGCGATATTGCCTGGACCCCGGCCGACTGGGCCTGGATCGGCGGGCTGATGGACATCCTGATGCCTTGCTGGTTTCACGGGCTGCCGGTCCTGGCCTATCGGGCCCGGAAGTTCGATCCGGAAAAGGCGCTGCACCTGATCGAGAAGTACCAGATCCGGAATGTCTTCATGCCCCCGACGGCCCTGAAGATCATTAAGCAGATCCCAGACATCCGAACTAAGTACCGGATCAATCTCCGTACGGTCATGAGTGGCGGTGAAGCCCTGGGCGCCGAGACACTCGCGTGGGGCAAGGAAGACCTGGGCGCGGCCATCAATGAGATCTACGGGCAGACCGAGGTCAACTACGTCATCGGCAATTGCGATGAGATCCTCGATGTCGTTCCCGGGTCGATGGGCAAGCCCTATCCCGGCCACCAGGTCGAGATCATCGACGATGACGGAAATGTCTTGCCGCCTGGCGAGATGGGGGAGGTCGCGTTCAAACGAGGCGACGACCCTGTTTTCTTCCTCGAATACTGGAACAACCCGGAGGCGACCGCGGAGAAATTCAAGGGCGACTGGGCCTGCAGCAGCGACCTGGGCCTCAAAGATGAGGAGGGCCGCTTCTGGTTCAAGGGCCGAAAAGACGATGTGATCATCAGCGCCGGTTATCGCATAGGCCCGACCGAGATCGAGGAGAGCCTGATCCGGCATCCCGCGGTCGCGCTGGCGGCCGTCGTACCCAAGCCCGATGAAATGCGCGGCAGCATCGTGAAAGCATTCATCAAGCTAACCGAGGGATTTGCTCCCTACGACGGCCTGACACGAGAGATCCAGGAGTTTGTGAAGAACAACCTGGCAGCCCACGAGTACCCCCGCGAGATCGAATTCATCGACGAACTGCCCATGACGACAACCGGGAAAATCAGGCGCCGCGACCTGCGCACTTCGGAAGGAAACTGACGTCGTACATGGACAATAATTCACGACTCAAGACTCGTTGATTCAGTTGCGTCCCGGAACAGAACACACCACCCTTTCCTGCAGTTGGATGAGTTTCAGATGCCCTTAAACCGGCAGCAACTTGCGGGGCCGTGCAGCCAGAACCTCAGTCCATGAGTGCTTACATATCCTGTCTTCTGATTCTTCCAGTCCTGTGGTCGGCGGACCTCAGCGTAGATGACGCTGGAGACCGTAACCCAAATACATTTCACTTTAATGGGGACATAACTGCGAAGGATGTTGAGAGCGGCCGTTTCCAGATCCTCGCCGACGGCATCAACGTTTTCTCCCAGGAATACACGTGGAAGTCAGGCTACTCGAAGCCCCGCCCAATCCTCAGGCCCAAGGTAGCGGATCTGTCGGACCGATCCGGCTGGCCGAACAGATTCGTTGAGCCCGGATTCGTGGCCGTCGACCCCGCCAACAGACGGTTTGCTTTTGCCCGCGCCCACGAGATTAAAGAACCAACCCTCGCCAAACGGGTCAACCTGCCGAACTTCTGTGCCTGGCAGATCGCGCTTCGCAGAAAGGACATGACGCTCTTCCTCGCCAATGAAGAGGAATCACACGGAGCGGTCCTGATCGATGCATCGGATCCCTACGATCTGAAGATCGTTCACCGGCAGCCGTTGGCGAGTTACGTATTCACTGTGGCCTTGTGGAAGGACCACGCCTACTTCGGACAAAACTATCATCTGGGCGTCCTCGACGCGGCCAATCCGCTCAAAGCGAAGCTCGTCTATGAGCCTTTCCAGAACTGGGACGGATCGGGACAGCGCTGCCAGCGAATGGCCGCGCACAACGGATACCTCTACACGACGAGTGGTTCGACACTTGTCTGGGATCTGACTGAACCGGGATCCCCCACGCCTGTGGCAAATCTGAAGGACTTCGCTTACGACGTCGCCGGCTTTGATGGCACGACCGGGTTCTTCATCCACGGGAAAACGATGAAGGTCGCCGACGTTTCGGAGCCTTCGAAGCCCAGCGTGGTTCACGAACTTGCCATGCCTGTGCGGATCAATACCGGCAGGATCGCGGGGAAGTTCATGTTCCTGAATCAGGGCGGGGCGGTCCACATCTTTGATGTCAAGAATCCAAAGGCGCCGAAATTCATTGCCGCCACGAAAGGCATGAAGGGCTTCTCTTTCAACCGGATGACCCGATTCTCGTGCGCAGTGGAAGTAGACCAGACCGAAAAGCCGATTCGCCTGTATCAGGCATACGGACGAAGGAACGGAACCCAGACTGTGTTGTGCTACGACCTCGCCGATATCACCAGGCCGACTCTACTCAGCACTTACGAGCCGCCGATAATCAGCAATCGCGGGCGTGTCATCCTGAACGACTGCATCGCCCACAGGGGAACTCTTTACACCAGCTCCGTCGGCTTTGGCGTGCTGGCCATCGATTACAGCGACCCGCGAAATCCAAAGGAAGCCAGCTACGTCATGACCGGCGGGGAGTTGCGCGGTATGAAACTGCTGCGTGACAAGCTCTGCGCGTTCGGAATGGGCGTCTACGTGATCCCGACCTATCCCGTCAGTGAAGCGCGTATCCAGGGCGTCGGATGGCACTCGACCACCTGGTTCGGCGGGCCCGTGTGGGGGAATGCGGACACTAAAGAGAGCGTGGTCATTGCCTCGAGCGTCCATGGCAAATCTCAAGCATTCAGCATCGCAGATCCCAGTCGGCCGAAACTGGACACTCGATGGCCGGAAGGAGTCAACGGCGTCTGGATAGGCGACACGCTTTACACTGTTGCGAGCGTGGGGAGGAAGGGGCTGGAACTGTTGATTGATGATACCCGCCAGGGCGCTCCCGTTCGGCAATCATCCCTGGAGCTCGACCTGAAGGGCAGAGCATCTCTGACCCGGCACGCAGACCTTCTGTATATCTGCGGACAAAACGGCAAAGACGGCAACTCGGTCGTCGTTGATGTGAAGGACCCGCTTGCGCCGAAGATCCTGAGCCGGTTTCAGGTGCCCGGTGACTGGATCATTCTGGTCAGCGAAATCGATTTCAAATACCCCTACCTTTTCGTCCCCCGCAAAGCTGTAGGCGTCAACGTAATTGACATGTCCGATCCGAAGCGACCGAAGCTCCTGCCGCCAATCGCGCCCATCCATCACGATCTGGCTCAACGGAATCTGGAATGGTCAGACGGAGTTTATGTCTGGGGAGATCGGCTGTACGTGGCCGACTATCGCACGGGTCTGAAGGTGATCAATATCGCCGACATCAGGAATCCTAAGTTCGAGTTCCATTACCTAGATCTGATGTGGGCGAACTACAGCTATTCGGTGAGCGTCGATGGCTTCGGCCGATACATCTACAACGGCGGCATCGGGATCGTTGATTTTATCGAAGTGTCGAGCCCTTCGGAGACGCCGAAAGGTGAGGTAACGATAAGGCTCGTGAAGTAGAGGAAGATCTCATGCCTGGAAACCTTTGGACTGTCGCTGTCATTCTGCTGGGTCTGTCTCCCACAGTCCGGGCAAAGCAGGCGCCGCCGTATGTGACGCCGCAGGGACTGGCCCTGTCCCCGGACGGAAAGTGGATGCTGCACGTGGAGGAGACCGGCATCCGTCTGCTGCGTGTTGAGGACCGGCGTTCACCGGTCTGTGTCGATGGCGCGTCCCTGCCCGGCCACGGTTCCGACGGCGTATTCCTGTCCGTCGGCAACAGGCTGTACGCGGCGGCGGTCGATGGCCTTGGGCTTTCCGTTTTCAGCATTCAGGACGGAAAGCTGGAGTTGGTGTCAAGGCTTGCCATCTCGAAGGACAACATTCACGGCCCGGAAAGCATCCACCTCGTCGGTACCACCTGCTATCTCGCGTGCCGGCTTTCAGGGCTGGGCATCGTCGACCTGTCCGCGCCCGTAGCGCCCAAGCTCATCTCCATGACCAGGAGCACAAACTTCGCCCGCAAGCCGTGGGCTGCCGGCAACCATGTATTCCTTGCGGACAGCCGCGGCCTTACCGTAATGGATGTCGAGGATGCCACGAAACCGAGAATCGTCGGATTCCTGAAAACACCAGACATTGCCACAGACGTCACCATTCATGGGGACCTTGCCGTGGTCGGGTGCGGCAAAAACTGGCTCCTTTCAGTGAATGTTTCAGTACCAGAGCGGCCGAAAGAGATCGGAAGATTTCGCGGGCGCATTGTCTGGTACGGCTCCTACTTCTTCGACTGCGTCGTGGTTGATAAAACACTTCACGTCGGATTCGCTGAGGGTGGCTACCTGCGAATCGACATCTCGAATCCGTCTCAGCCCAAATGGGTAAGCGAGTATCACGTGCGACGAAAGTCCGACCCGGATAGGACAGTGTTCGACAACATGTTCACGAGGGCGATCGTTATCGATGATGACCTCGCATATCTCGGTGACAAAGGATACATCGAGGTGGTGGACATCAGTCATCCGGCCAACGTGATTCATGTCTCCCGCATCAAAACTGAATTTCCTTCAAACAAGAGTATTTCGAAATGAAAACCATTTGGCTGACAGGGATCCTGATTTTCCGTTGCGGCGCACCGTTGGGCAGTGAGCCCGCCAAATTCCTTTCTCATCCGCCTCTCAGGAAATTGCCGCAACCCTTCAACCGGCCGGCGGCG
>Ga0187827_10007502_pt1 | contig 12105 bp, 11 predicted proteins | sample ETNtaG_39_FD_167969 | JGI IMG/M metagenome (GOLD analysis project Ga0187827, IMG submission 167969) | Marine microbial and viral communities from oxygen minimum zone, Eastern Pacific Ocean - ETNP2014_SV_150_PacBio MetaG (Illumina Assembly) | ecosystem: Environmental > Aquatic > Marine > Hypoxic... | reverse complement strand
GAGGATAAATGATGAGAGTAATATTTGACTTAGAGGCAGATGGATTAGAACCGACAAAGATATTTGTCCTCTGTGCTAAAACATTAGATAAAGGTTTAACACATCAATTCTTTGATGCGGATTCATGGAAGATTTGGGTTAAACAAACAGGGGTGACGGAGCTTATCGGACATAACATTATTAATTATGATCTTCCTGTCCTATCACGACTATGGGATTTTAATTGGGATGGAAAGGTAACAGATACATTAGTACTATCCCGACTGGCTAGTCCAGCTAGAGATGGAGGACACTCCCTTAAAAATTGGGGGGTTATATGTGACTTTAATAAAGGAGAACATGATGATTTTAAATCGCTTTCAAATGATATGGTACAGTATTGTATACGAGACGTGCTTCTTTCTGAGCGGGTTATTCAAAGGCTTAGGCGAGATATTTATGGGTTTAGCAAACAAAGCATACAGCTTGAGCATGATGTTGCAAAAATCATGGGAGAGCAGGAACGACGGGGATGGAAGATAGATGAGAAGAAGGCAATGCTCCTCTTATTTCAACTAACTGTAATTAAAGATGAACTGGATGAGCAATTTCAAAAGATTTTCCCCCCACTAATTACAAAAGAGTATGTATATGTTAAATATAAAAAGGATGGCTCATTATATAATGCTCATAAAAACTTAAAGAAGGATGAGCAAGGTTATTATAGGGAGATGGAAGAGGTTTTTAACCCCGCCTCACGGCAGCAAATAGTTGAAAGACTGAAAATGCTAGGCTGGGAACCTACAGTACTAACAGAGAAGGGGAATGTTAAGATAGATGAGACAATATTAAAGACCATTGATATTCCAGAAGCTAAACTATTAATAGATTACTTTTTAATTGCTAAAAGAATTGTAATGATTAACGCCTGGGTAGATGCGGTACAAAAAGATGGGAGGGTACACGGTAAAGTAAATAGTTGTGGAGCTATCTCAGGAAGAATGACACACTTCTCGCCTAACATGGCACAAATACCAGCAAACTATTCTAAGTGGGGTACGGAGTGTAGGGAACTCTGGATAGCAGAGGAGGGGAATATTCTAGTAGGCTGTGATGCTAGTGGTTTAGAACTCCGCATGCTGGCACATTATATTAATGATAAGGATTTTACAAATGAGATACTTAATGGAGATATACACACCTATAATCAGCGACTTGCTGGAATTGATACACGAGACAAAGCTAAAACTTTCATCTATGCCTTCATCTACGGTGCAGGAGATGGAAAGCTGGGACAAATTATTAAAGGTACTAAATATGATGGAGCGAAACTTAGAGAACGATTTCTCCTTGCTCTACCTAAACTTGAAAAATTTGCAACATCAGTTAGATACGCTACCAGAAAAGGATATATTAAGGGATTGGATGGAAGAAAACTTTACCCTCGATCCCCGCACTCTTCATTAAATCTACTACTGCAAAACGCAGGTGCAATCATTATGAAGAGGGCGTTGACTTATTTAAGCGGAAGTGATATAATCAAGGATCAGAAAGGTTACTTTGTAGGGAACATCCATGATGAGATCCAAATGGAGGTGGAGAAGGGGTATGAGGAACAGCTGGGGAGGGAGGCTATACAGGCTATTATTAAGGCTGGAGAAAACTATGACTTAAAAATCCCACTAGGAGGGGAGTATAGCATAGGTCACTCATGGAGTCAAACACATTAACACACCTAGCAACAAGGAGAATGTAATGGAAGTAACTACAGTAGCAAAAGATATATTATCTTATCTTGATCAAATAGGTAAGGGGGAGAAGGTGGAATATAACCCCGCAATAATAGATGAGTTTGGTAAGAAATGTGGTGAGGTAATAAAGCAAGCCTTGAATAGAGGCTTACAAGATGAGACTAAACTTCGCTTCAGTAATATAGGTCAACCCAAGAGAAAGCTATGGTACAGAATACATGGTCATAAAGGTGAGGCTTTACCTGGCTCCGTAATACTTAAATTCATGTATGGTCATCTGGTTGAGGAGCTTGCGCTGTTATTTGCAACCCTGTCTGGACATAAGGTTACAGATCAACAGAAGGAGGTCACACTAGATGATGATGTTAAAGGACATATGGATTGTAAGATAGATGGTGTAGTAGTAGATGTAAAGAGTGCTAGTCCTTACGGCTTTAAAAAGTTTAAAGATGGTACTCTTCATTATGATGATGCCTTTGGTTATATCCCCCAGTTAACTGCATATGAGACAGCAGAAGGTACAGAGGGTAGTGGATTCCTCGCTGTTGATAAAGTCTCTGGTAATATATGCTTTCATCAACCAGAAGATAAAGATAAACCAAATGCGTATGAGCTTCTAATGGAGGCGCAGGCTTTATATGATATGGAAGAGCCTCCAGAGAGATGCTACGAGACTAAGATAGATAAGCTAGGTAATGAGGAGTTGGAGGTAGGCTGTTCTTATTGTAATCATAAATTCGATTGCTGGAAAGATGCTAATAATGGTAGAGGCTTGAGAATATTCCAGTATAGTCGGAAGAGGGTGTACCTAACAGAAGTTAATAATCAACCCAAGGTACTGGAAGTATTTCATTTTGAACAAGGTTAAGGTTAAACCTCTAAGTGCGAATAGAACCTATCGGGGTACACGCTCCAAAACCTATGACTATAGGAAATATGAGAAGGAGCTGTTAGCGGCTCTACCTAATATTAAAGTAGCTAAGAGGGGGAACTTAAAGCTAGATTTAATAGTGCATTATAGTAATCCAAGAGCAGATATTGATAACTTCATTAAACCCTTTCTGGATATACTACAAAAGAAATATTCTTTTGATGATAACAGAGTATACATCCTAACTGCAATTAAGGAGATCGTACCTAAAGGTGAGGAGGCTGTATCATTTAGTCTTAAAGCAATACGAAATAAGAAAAAATGAGCTTAACTATAGAAGAATTAATTGAGATAGTGGGAGAGAGATATGATCCAGACCTACTGATAGAGGTGTTGCAAATAACCTCAGAGGAGATATTAGAGAGATTTAAAGATAAAGTTGAAGAAAACTACGATAAATTTGAAGAGACGGAGGATAATAATAATGACATATCAGGCGAAAATCATATGGGAGAAGCGTAATCTGGAAAAGCAACTCTTTCATGGGGTTTATAAACCTAAGAAGGAGATAAGCAGGAAGAAACAGATGAGGAGAATAACACCAATCAATACAGAGGATGCATGGCTAGACTACCAAGAGGAAAAGAATGAAAAAGGAATTTAAAAATAGCTTCGCAGAGAATATCTTTAAACAGAAGTATGCCCTACATCAAAACGAGAATTGGCATCAGCGTTGCTTGACCATTATTGATGATGTCTGTGGAACAAGAGAGGGTACACAGAGAGCATTGATGTCCGATGAGGATAGAGCAGAGCTAGTAAATATGATGACGGAGCAGAAGTTCCTACCGGGTGGGAGGTATATTTATTATGGTGGTAGGGAGGCAAAGTTCTATAACAACTGCTTCCTGCTCAGAGCAGAGGATGATAGTAGGGAGGAATGGGGTTCTCTTGCTCAGAGAGGGACGAATTGTCTAATGGTAGGTGGAGGTATAGGTGTGGATTACTCCCGGCTAAGACCAGAAGGGAGGAGCTTAAAGAGGACAGGAGGGATTGCATCAGGTCCAATCCCACTCATGCAGATTATGAATGAGATAGGTAGGAATGTTATGCAGGGTGGGAGCAGGAGATCCGCACTGTACGCCAGTTTAAATTGGAAACATGAGGATATTCCAGCCTTCCTATCAGTTAAAGATTGGCATAATAAGAATGTAATAGATAAGTACACACTAAAAGATGTAAAGGCGGATAACTTTAACTTCCCCGCCCCACTTGATATGACCAATATCTCTGTTAATTATGATACGGAGTGGTTGGAGGGGGAGGATAGGTTAACAGAGACATTTTTACAGAATGTGACTCAAGCATTAGAGACAGGTGAGCCAGGGTTCTCATTTAATTTTAATGGTAAGGAGGATGAGACATTACGCAACGCCTGTACAGAGGTTACCAGTAAAGATGATAGTGATGTTTGTAATTTAGGGAGTGTGAATCTTGGAAATATTGAGAGTAAGGATGAATTCAGAGATGTGGTTACGCTTGCCACGAAGTTCCTTGTCTGCGGTACTATTCGAGCAGAGTTGCCATATGGGAAAGTGGCGGAGGTGCGAGAAAGGAACAGGCGATTGGGTTTGGGTCTTATGGGAGTCCACGAATGGCTCCTTAAACGAGGAGGAAGATATAATGTTACGGAGGAGTTACACGAATGGTTAAAGGTGTACAGAGATGAGAGTGAGAGAGCGGGTAAGGAGCATTGTGATCACCTGTTTATATCCCACCCTGTTGCTTTTCGCGCTATCGCTCCAACTGGTTCCATTGGCATTCTTGCTTGTACTACTACTGGTATTGAACCTCTATTTGGGGTAGCATACAAGAGGAGATACCTAACAGATGGTACTAGATGGAGATATGAGTATGTTGTGGATGCTGTTGCAGAGCATATGATACAGGAGTATGGGTTGAAACCACACCGTATAGAGAGCGCGTTAGATTTAGCCGAGGATTATGAGAGACGGATAAAGTTTCAGGCTGACATACAGGACTATGTTGATCAGGCTATAAGCAGTACGATTAACCTGCCTAAGTGGGGTACGGAGGGGAATAATAAGGAGTTAATACTCCCCTTTGCTAAGACATTAGCGAAGTATGCACCCCGATTAAGAGGGTTTACCTGCTACCCCGATGGGAGTAGAGGGGGTCAACCACTAACTAGCATACCCTATGAGGATGCTATTAAACATAAGGGGGTAATATTTGATGAGGTTGATATCTGTGACATCACCGGGGGAGGGGGAGGCTGTGGAGCTTGACTTTTTTGATGATGAACCTACACTGGTAGAGGTAATGTGGGAGGATGTAGAGACGTATGCGGGATGGAATCCAGAGGCGGGTGATGTAGAACCCCCAGTATTTACTACTGTTGGTTATCTGGTTAAAGATGAGGAGCATAAACTCATCATCTCAGATACTAAGGAGGGGTTAGGTAATGTTACCGTCTTCCCTAGTGGGGTTGTATTAGAGGTGGTAGAGCTTGAGAGGGTGGAGGAGGAGTAGTAGGAGTAATAGATATCTCCCTTGCTATAGCTATTCGTCTGTCTAAATGAGAATATTGTTTACTAGGTTTCTCATATACCTCCATAAATAAAGTTGTCTTTTCTTTTACATCTAACTTAGGTGAGCCTAAACCAGATCGTAATTTATATTTAGCCCCGCCTAACTCCATAGGAGGATCATCAGAATATATTACAGCTTTAACAAAGAGTATCTGATTCTCCGCACTATCCTCTTTCTTATTCTCACTTAACCATGTCTTATAATATGATAATTGAAAGTTGAATTGAAACAGACCATAATCACCACCCCCCTCATTCCTTTTTAAATAATCAAAGCCTGATTCTACAGCTATGTTACCCGCAATTGCTGGTACAGCATCTGTTGGAAAGTGTTTATATAAAAGTTCTAAGACCTCATCCTGTGTAGTAGTAGCAAATGCAATATTACCTATAAATAAACTAATAAGCCAGAGGTATTTACCATGCTTACTTATTATTTTCATCCTCTCCTAGCTTGATCCTCCCGCTTGATTTGATCCCAGTGCATAATAATATGATTATTTTTATTCTTTTTATTCTTTTTAATATAATCTTTTCTTTCATCAGGAGTCATATACTGCCAACCTATTTGCTCCTTCATTTGTGCCGCCCAACGCTCTAATAAAGGTGCCTGGTTAACAAACTTTTCATGCTCAACTAACTGAGAAGCAGATAGCGGCTTAAAGAATGGAGTATCTGTATCTTTTTTGTCCTTCCCTTCTCCAAACATACCGGTAAGCGACTGCGCATCTTCCTGGAAGCTCTTCTGTATCAGATTCCAAAGCGTTCCAAAAAGTTCAGGTTCTTTTTTAGTTTGTTTGGTAGGATCTTCAAATCCAGAACCATACTTATCCATCAGAGGAGCCTGTGACGACTCTTCTTTATTAGCATTCAAATAGTCTAATCCAGTACCCATCAAATCTCGCCATAAGTCTTTAGCTTTACTAGGATTAGTAAGCATTCTTGGTCTTGGTCTAGCTGGATTTGGTCCATCAGGATCAAATGGTGATGAACTTCCTTGATTTAAATATTCTGTCATTAAATCTTCAAAGGTAAAGTTTTCTTTACCATAGACGCTCTCGCCCTCCCTCCCAGGAGTCACACGGAACATACCCCTTCTTGGATTTGGTCCATCAGGATCAGATGGTGATACCCTATTGATCACGCGGTTAAACATAGTTTCATTTGGTGACAACTGCGAGTCATCGGAGGGAATTGGGTATGCCGTCGCTTCACTAGGCGAAGGTCTTATGTAATTTGGATATAAGGATGAGAAGTCAGCGACTTGCTGTTGGATCATATCCATCACTTCTTTATCATTCAAATCTTCTAATCCAGAACTCATTGCGTAATCTGCTAATGCCATCTTATTTTCTCCTGCTTATTTACCGGTTTTACTATCGACTTAGGTTATTCCATTGGTTATCCAATACATCATGAATATCTTCACCTATACCATGAAGAACTTTTGGAAGATAGCTATGAGCCTTGTCATATTGCTGTTTCGTTGGTAAAGCATGTTCTTTTGTAGCTGGTAACCCCGCCTTATAACCCCACGCACCTACTATTTTACCAATAATAGGAACAATGTTTGAAAACTGATCCCACTTCTGGTTCTCCGACCAGTGGCGACCAGCTCCCATATTCACAGCAATCCCCATCGCAGTCCCTACCCCATCTATTAATGGATCTAAAGGTGGTCCAAAAGTAGTCATCACATTCCCCACAAAACCACCACCTCCAATACCATAACCACCACTCCCAAACCTATCCATATCATACTTATTGATCAAACCAATATTCCTATATAGGTTAAGTATAAATAACTGTTCTAAATCCCTGTCTTTACCTAACATTAAATCATTAATTTTATCAACACCTATATTACCCAGTGTGAAAAATGATGCCAATCTAAGAGCAGCTTGAGCACCCTTTATTTTGTTGCCACGTTTAGTGAAAAGCTCTTTCGTAACATCTTTCCGCCAAATATTAAGATGCTTCAATGTGAAAGATTGTAACATGTACAGGAAACGACCATTAGGAGCCTTTAACCACATCTTAGGCATCTCTAACATACTAATAGGTTGGAATTTACTCACCTGTGCAAAGGCAAGCTCCTTCATTAATGGAGAGAACTCATCCATTTCCCCAGTATACTTGTTATAAAATTTTTCACCCTTATTAAACTTCCGAAAATCATCTATCAATTTTGAAGTATCATCCCCAAAGGCAGCTCCCCACTTAGTTCTAATAGCCTCCACACCTTTTATACTTCTTACATCTTTAGAAATTTTCCGTATAGAACCATTCATTAGTGCGCCTTTACCTAAAGCATCTACCTCGGAGAAACCCGACCATGTCATACCCCAATCTAATGTTTTTCGACCAAAAGTAGACTCTGTTAACTCATGTGCCTTATTAGTAACCATAGCCATCTCTTTAGCAGTTAAACCCCTCCTCAGTATAGAATCATACAATCCATTTACAGTATTAATAAGACCATTCTCATATGCTCCTAAAGCTAGATCACCTAACTGTCTTGCGGCATTAACAGGGTGTGCTAATAAAGTGAGATAACCAGTATTTTTTATGGCTTGGAGCGCCTTATGTGTTGATCTTGGACCCCATATATATCTGTGTTTTAAAAGATTTTGAATCTGAGATTGATTTGTGCTCATCTTGCCAGCAGTAAATTTAAGAATAGTATCTCCCATGTCCTCCTCATTAAGATATTTACCAAATAAGTTATGTCTATGAATTTCTTGATGGCTCTCTTTTATATATTTATTAGTAGATGCTACAATATTCATATAGCCTTTCTCAAAATCTTCTCTAGTCCGATTAAAAAATGCTCTATGTTTAGCAGAGCCAGCTGCTGGATTATCTTTTCCGGCAAGGAAGCGGTCTAAAACATCTGCCCTATCCATAGCTGTCAAGTCATCAACGCTTAGTTCTAAAAGATTCGCCCTTTTATCTAACATCTCTTGAAATATTTTATTTTCCGACTGGTCTAATTTATGCAAGTCTTGCACATACTCTACATCTTTAACTCTTATGGGTGTATAAGCTCGCTTACGCGGTAAAGCCTCCTGTTGTGCTCCTCGCCTAGCAGCATTCCTCATATGGTAAGTACGATTCATTACTTGACGGTAGCTTCGATAATTTTTTACCATAGCTTTCCCCCTCTCAACGCTTTTGGCGTTAGCCATAATAAACTTTTCTATTTCTACTATGGCTGCTCCTGGGCGCGGTTTATCTGGTGCTCCTGCCATCATATAGTGCACCTCCTTAACATGCTCTTTACTCAGAACACGCCTAAACCCTTGATGGGGTTGCATCTGTCTCAAAAAGGGTGTAACTTCTTCTAAGTCTCTTTGAGAACCTTTCAACTCCTTCAGTTCTAATTCCTGTAATCTTCTTAACAACGTAGGGTTGTATCTGGCTACCCCCGCTGAAAGAGGCTCTATATACCTATCATAAAATTTTTCACCGCCTATTCTACTTATCCTATCCCGCTCTCTCCTTGCTATTTCAAGGGGTGCTTTTGCTTCCATAAAGGTAGCGTGTACTTTTGATGCCCCCTGAGTCCTATCCTCAATCTTTTCAAACCTTGGAGTTTTCTTCAGATCAGTAGCGGTAACATTACCTAACCCCCGAACAGTACCTTTACCAGTAGGACGACCTAGTTTATTGGCTTCTCCTGTACTCATATAGGCAGGGTGTACGTCATACGGTGTTGGAGAACTCCGTAATGATGTAGGCAATGAACTCTCTTTAGGAATTTTACCTGTACGCGCAGTTTTCATTATTATATCAAAGCCTTCATCTGTAAGGTTAAAATCTTTTCGTATATCCATCCAGACATCTATACTACTTTTATTTCCTCGCCATTGGTTATATCTCTCAATCACTTCATTCGTAAAAAAGTTGAAATCCCGCCTTGCCTCTCTAACCTTCGCTTTTTGAAGTAATGTCTTGGCTAGTTTACCCCCACCAGCTCCTAGAGCGAGGGCTAAAGTAGTTTGAGGGACAGTTATCTCACCCTCCGTAGAGTATTCATATAATGCGCTATCAGTAACGGCTACTGCTGCCGATGCCTTGACAACACCTATTTTTGATGCTGGACCAGCGATAGGCATAAAAAAAGTAGGGTCTAAAAACATGGAGGCTGTCTTTATTGCTGTATATATGCCAGAAAGCTCATCTGGTTTATATTTAGCTTTTATTCTTTCTGTTACAGTCTCATTAATAAGTTTAGAACGCTCTCCTATAGATAGCTTATCCCATTCAGACTCTGAGATGCCTAACCAATCATGGGTATAACTTAAATTCATACCCTCTTCCACTTCATCAGTCCACGGAAGATCGCCAAAAGTAATACGGGAAGGTATTGAGCCACCAACCCAAGACTCTATTATTCTTCCTAAATTAAAAGGTGCAGTATGTTGAATACCAGTCCAAAAAGCCGCCTTCTCTGTACCCCAAGCATCCATCTCCCTCGCCTTATCTACATCTCTCGGTATGATGGCAGATAAATAATTGACCCTTTCATCATAGTTGGGATCATCGAACATATTCTTAGTATGCTCAGGTATGTTATATAAGGTCTCTTCCATTGGTGATCGAGGAAAGGGGGTATAGGTAGGATCATCGAATATAGTCAAACTATTCTCAGGTATGTTATATAAGGTCTCTTCCATTGGTGATCGAGGAAAGGGGGAGGTAGCTCTCAAAATATCATCATCTTCATTCATATCTAATTTCCTCTTTAACGGGAATTAATCATTGTTTCCATCCCCTTTATCCTAGCCCTTATTTTTCTTTCCTTCCACTGCCAGAGAGCACCCTTCGGGTTGAATTCATCACTACTCAGCAATCTTTCTAACTTAGCTTTTTCTTCCTCCAGCATAACCTCTAATTCGCTAACAGGTCTGGCGCTCTCTTTTCTCTTTCGTATCCGGTCAGAAGCCTCCGCTCTCTGGAGAAGTGTCATTGGACCGCTCCCCAAGCTTTCTACCTCAGCTTGGAGTTCCATTATCGTAGGACCAACCGTGGTGCTACCAGGATCGGGGGGGAGAGCATTCTTCTTCTTCTTCTTTTCATCATATCTCTTCTTAGCTTCAGAGTAATACACAAACCAATTCACCACTTCACCCTCATGGTTTTTAACTTTAACGAAATCACTTATAAGTCTATTTTTGTGAAGTGCCGTCAGCAGATGCTCTACCATCGTTATGCGTTTTTCAACATCCGGAGCCGTTTCTCCTATCTCTGGCTTGCCATATAAATTGAGTACCATACGCTTCTCGTCCTCCTGCGCACCCAGTACTTCTAAAAGGAGGTTTTGAAAATCTTCCGTTTTAAATTCACCAGCGTTCTCTTCATCTCTAGCATAGAAAAAAACTAATTTGCCATCCTTATATCCCTCGGAAGGGACCCTCATCAGCATAAGATTTCGGACGAGGTCAGGATTTTTCGAGGTAAACAGCAATGTTCTCTCGAATATATCCCTCTTCCCATCCTCCCCAGCAGGATTGTTAGTTGCTAGTATTCTTAAAACGTCTTCCTTTATCTGCTCCCCATGCGATATAGATATAGCCAATTTAGAGGCATTTATTTTTTGCTCATCTGTATTCGCCGTATTTCCAAAAACTTCATTCCCTCTATCTTCTCGAAAATGCTTCTCCAGGACTTCCCCTAACCTCTTTGCCTCAGCGAAGGTGGAGCGAGGGACAAGAGCAATACGCATTCTGGTCTGGTTTCGTTCATCTTCATTTTTAGCCCTTTGATTGACTGCGACCTCCTGCTTCGCCAGCTGGTATATAGTGGTTTCTGTTAACCTGCCATCCACCATCTCCCCCAACATCTTTTTCTGTTGGGCGAGGGTAGGATCCGGTTCCCCCTCTCTGTAATAGCTGCGCTGAATGGCGACAGCCTCAGAGGTCATTGCAGTATTTAGGGCGGGTATTATAAAATCAAGAGGTACAAAAGGATTCAAAACTTTCTGTGCCTTTCTCCACTCCCTTATCTGTTGTGAAGTAGGGTTGGGATTTAGGGTGTTAAAAGCTGTCCAGCCGTCCCTGGTGTCTTTTATTCGCCTCTGCTCTTCCGCTTTCACTCTAAGGTTTATTCTCGCTGATGGTAACACTGTTGGGTTCAACGACGCTACTCTTGCCATCTCAGCTAAATCGCCTGTCGCCTCTGCCTCCCTCATCATAATTTCCCACTGTTCTTCCTCTCTTCTGTTTTCTTCTGCCTCCCGCTGTGCTTCTCCACCTATTTTCTGCTTCTCTGCAAGATTCAGAAGATTTGCTTCCGCTGTTGATGGCAGCCCTGGTCGCTCTGACAATATTAGTGTTTTATCCCATATATTGTCTGCTTCCTCTAATCTCTTCTCCAGAGTACTATTATACTTCTCTACCTCCGTCTGCTCCCCGAACATCTTCCTTAGCATATTAGCTATATTATAAAGGGGATCGTCTGAGTCAACACCAGAACCCGGCTTACTTCTATCATCAAAAGATGGATCTAAGCCCCGTAAAAAACCGAACATGGAAGACTTTCCATCCTCCCTCTCTCTCCTTTCTTTGGCTTGTTCCCGAAGCAGGGTTGCTAGAGCTAAATTATTAGACATCAGCCACTCCCCTGTAATGCCCGGAGCAGGTCTATTAGACCTTTCGTCCCACCTAAACCTCTCTCTGTGGCAATGTTATGTATTCCAGTAAATAATCCACCAGCACCAGCAAGGCTGGCTAATTGATTAGCAAAGTTTTGCTGATGATAACCTTGTTGGGCTTGACGAGCCGCACCCCCACCCGTTAATGCTGATTGACCCCCTTGCAGAGCTGCCAGCAGGTTTTGGTAGTTCTGCTGTTGCATACCCTCTGCACGTTGATACCTAGAGGCATCTCTA
>Ga0187827_10007499_pt1 | contig 12108 bp, 7 predicted proteins | sample ETNtaG_39_FD_167969 | JGI IMG/M metagenome (GOLD analysis project Ga0187827, IMG submission 167969) | Marine microbial and viral communities from oxygen minimum zone, Eastern Pacific Ocean - ETNP2014_SV_150_PacBio MetaG (Illumina Assembly) | ecosystem: Environmental > Aquatic > Marine > Hypoxic... | reverse complement strand
ACGCTGCTGGGTTCACGCTTACGCGATCTGCGGTCGGTTTTGAGATACCTGCATGGCCGCGATGATTTGCAGGGCATCAAAGTGTGTCTATGGGGTGATTCCTTCTCCCCAACCAATCCTCCCGGCTTTGCTGATCCTCTCATTGGAGAGGAGGATCCTCCGGAACCTTCTGAACCGCTCGGCGGGCTGCTGGCTCTTCTGGGCGCGCTGTTCGAGCCCGATGTCTTCGCTGTGGTCGCCCGCGGGATGTTTGCAGGTTATGCGTCGATTCTCAAAAACAGATTCTGTTATGTACCGCACGACGTCATCGTCCCAGGAGCGCTCACCGTCGGCGATCTTTGCGATATCGCATCCGCACTATCCCCGCGTCCGCTTCGACTTGAAGCTCTGGTCGATGGTCGCAATTGCGTGCTTCCCCTGGCGGACGCAGAAAACTGTTTCAGCTCCACGCGAAGTGCCTACCGGGAGTCCGGTGGATCGTTCATTATCAATCGCAAGATCGAGGAAGACCTCGCAGATTGGATAAATGAGGCAACATCTACCCACAACGGCCTGCCAGAATGAAATTGCCTTTGTCAGCTTCGACACTCTCGCTGCTGGAATAGAAATGGACTCCTGGGGAGTAAACCTGATGTCTATCTTGGCACTCACCAATCTCAGAACTCACTTCAACTCCGAAATTCGGAAGTTGTCATAGACGCCCTCGGATTCATAGACCTGGCGCAGGCCGATGTGGCCACCTTCTCGGATTTTGCCGTCGCGAGTCCTGTCGTCGGTGAAATCCATGAATACCGTGCCGTCCACTTTGAGAATGAAACGCCCTCCGTTTTTGCTCAGCGAGACGTGAACAGCTCTATTGGCCGGCAGTATTTTGTCAATAGCGTGCTGTTTCATGAGCACTTGGCCGGAGTTCTTGCGGAAGTTGCAGTTGGCCGCATCGTTACGCCGGTAAGAGATGTGATAGCCGTCCAGCCTGCCCTTCGTGTATTTCTTGAAAAGGGTCGGATGGTCGCGATCTTTGAAGTGAGTTTCGTCGAGGATGGATTTGCCGTCCTGGCCTTTGTAGCAGAAGAAGATCAGAAAAAATCCGCTGGCTGAGAGCGGCGTCACTTCGTATTCGACGACAAAGTTCTCGGGAAGCTTCCTTTTGCACCAGACCATCACACCATGCACACGAGACACCGTCTTAACGTGCAGTTTGACGTCTCTGATACCAACCTGAACTTCGTTTTCCGTTTCCCACTCTTCAACTGCCCAGTTCTTCAGACCATCGCTGAAGTCGTCCTTGAAGTAGGGCGATGCTTTCAAGTCTTTATCTTTCATTGCGGTTCCTTTCTCAGCTCTTCCGCCGTTGGCTCCGATGAATACCAGGACAGAGAAAATGAAGCTGATGCGATGTTTGTTGCGTGCGGTGGTGATCTGTCTGTCTGTCATTCCGGTGCTCCAAAGCAGATCAGTTTTCCCCCACGGGTCGCGATGAAGAGTTTGTCGTTAGCGATGGACATGCCGTTGTAAACCGGGAAGCCGCTGACTTCGTGTCTCGACAACATGGTTCCGTCTTTCAGGGATATGACTCTCAGTTCCGATGGTTCGCTGCCGCTTTCGTAGTGACCAACGCAATAGGCAGTATCGGCGGTCAATACGAAATCGTCCACGTTCATTTCTGTGGGAGGGAGTGACCATTTGGCCTGGCCGTCCCGGCTCTTTCCGGTGATGTTGATGGGGCCAATGTGGAAAACGGTTTTGCCTTTTCTGGGTACGCTGAAGCCGATGCCAAAGTTTTCGGTGAAGGAGATCAACCTTCCCGTTATCCCTTTTCTCCCATCGTCAAGGGATACGCTGCCCATGTCCTCAGAAATTCGGTTGCGGTTGTTGGTAGATAGCCAGTCCTCCATTGAGCCTCGCATGTTCAGGAATCCTCCGCCGCGGTGGGCCCGTATGCTCTTACCGGTTTTGGGATCGAATGCCATTCCTCCCATGCGAATCTGTTTCCCGTCGTAGACCAGCAGACTCGGCTGCGTCTCGCCGTCGTTGCGGGCCGGCTTCCCCTGGATGCAGCGGCTCCAAACCACTTCACCGGAGCGAGGCCTGAAAGCGACTACTCTGATTCCACCGTGGATGCTCACGGCCAGACCTGCGCTGCAGTATGCGGTGTCACCGACAACGAGCACATCTGCGCAGGCAGGCCACATGGATTCGAGTTTTTCCTGGCCGCCGATGTAACGCTCCTGCGGCGCGATGAGGAGCTTGTAGATCGGCTTGCCAGTTCTGGCGTCCAGGCAATAGGCGGACCCATCTTTAGCGGCGAACAGACATAGCCCCTGGTGCAGCGTTGGCGGAAAGTCCACCCGGCTGCCGACATGATAGACCCATTCGATTTTGCCGGTCGCCTCTTTCAGCGCGACGATGCGCTGTCCTTCGATATCGGCGACCACCACCAATCCCCATGCACTCACTGCCTGGGTCAGACCGGTTCGTTCCGAATCCATTGTGCCATAGGTCTGCTTGCCGAGACCAACGACCGCCTGCCACTTCGGGACGAGAGAATGGCTGAGAGACAGGTTGACGGAATTCCCGCGTGCGGGATTCCCCCGGAAAATCGGCCAGTCATTCTCTCTGATCTGCGGCGCTTCTTCGGGCGCTTTGCTGTAGGTCTTCAGAACCTTGCCACCCAGGCCATCATTGAATTCCATGTCGCGAGGCGCCAAAGCGGCGATGCCCTTGATGGCCCCGCCCTTACGGCCCGGAAAGCCGTAGATCATTCCATTGCTCGGCAGGGGCCCCTGGCTGCACTTGGGCCGGAACATGACCAGGTAAGTGCGCTCACTGGTTTTGGTGTTGAACCATAGGTTGTGATGGTAAAGGAGGTAGTCGCCCGCCCGCCGGGCACCCCAACAGCCGCCTGCCCATTTTTTGCCTGGCGCATAGAGTCCTTTCCGCAAGGCCTCCCCCGTTTTCGCTTTCACCGCCATTAACACGAAGTCGCGCGGCTCATTGATCGTCGTGTCGCGATAGGAAATGAGCAGCTCATTACCGAACACGTAAGCGTTCACGTCCCGCACCTTCGGCCGCGGTGGTGGCGGATAGGTCCATAATGTCTCGCCGGTTTTAATATCCATGGTCGAGAGCGATGCGGCCGGCCAGCTCCGCCGGATATGGAGTGCCGTGTCCGAACAGAACATGCCTGCGAACTGCCCGGCGGGTTGAATCTCCCGCACGTCTTTCGTCCACAAGACTTCACCGTCCGGGATGCGATAGGTAGTGATAATCCGGCCCTGGTTGGTGGCATAGATCCTGTCTCCAGAAACAACAATCCTGACTCCTTTGTAACGCCCCAGTTCTTTGAGACTCTCAAGGTCAAGTATTTTACCGTCAACGAGCAGGTACTTTGCCTGGTGGATTCTAAATTGGCGCGGGCGCCCGCCTTTGGCAAGTGTCGTAACAGTGTTCCCTGTTACCGCGTCGAGGGAGACGAAGTCCTTTCCCAGCCCGGTATAGACCTTGCCATCATGAACAGCCAGCGCCATGCGATAGCGCAGGTAACTGCTCCAATCCTTCCCTGAGAAAGGCGGCTCCTCGATCTTCCAGAGCGTTCGCCCATTGAACGCGTCCCGGCAGACAAGCTCGAAGCGATATCCTCCTCCTGAGCTGGCCATGGTTTCGCGATAGAGGAACTTACCCTCACCGAACTTTACGGACTGAAAATCGTGATACATCATTCTTTGCCATCGCGACCCGGCCCTCCAGCGCAGGCTGTCGCAGGGAGAATATTTGACGACCGGCTCGGCAGGCTTGCGGAACAGATGCCAGCCATCTGCTGCCTGAAGGCTTATCAGCCCAGCTACTTTGGGATCGAGTCCAGGGGTACTTTCACCATTCTGCCGGACGGCCAGCGTGCCCCCCGGAACCAGAATTCGCTTGAGATCAGCAGTGTCGCTTGCAGCTTTGGGAGCATCAGCGATCACCAGATTGAACAGGCCGGAGCCGTAGTGGTCTGCATCGAATACGCGATGGACAACTCCAATTCTTTCCCGGTATTCACCGGAAGCGACCGCCGCTCCCCAGGTGATGGCTTTACTTTGATCGGGCTGAAGGACCTGGATGTAGAAGTTGCTGTTTCCAGCGAGTTCTTGCGCCAGATTGAGGGACCTTGCCCCGGCAATAACACAGATGCCACCATGGATCCGCAGCCGGGTGAGTAGACCTCTCGATTGACTTGGCGAATCTTCAGCGGAGGCGTGCCCCGCAGTTAGAATCGCAGCGATAGCCACCATTGCCATCTTCTGCACCGATTGCGACGAACGGCTAAACATATTGGTACTCCTCCAAACAGACCATCTGATTTCTTTCTCCTTCATTGACACTGGCAAATCTCGTCCCGTTGGCTCTGCCCAATTCGATTCCTGGGCGGGAAATACCCACTCCGCTGCCTGGTTCGAGGCGACACTAATTCAACCGCTCCGTATCATGCATCTCTGGAATCAGTTCATGTAGCTTCACCGCTGGCGTCCGATCGCTTTTGGCGGACACAACCTGGAGAGAATTCATGCCTCAAATCAAACGATGGATTGTTGCCGTTATCGCATTGTCGAGTGTTTTCTACAACGCTTGTTCTGCTCAACCTGTAAAAGACGAAACTAAACGCACAGACTGGCCTCGATTTCGCGGACCTACTGGGATGGGAGTCAGCAGTGCGGCCGGCTTGCCGGTAAAGTGGAGCCAGAATGACAACATCAATTGGAAGACAGCTCTGCCCGGTGCGGGGGCGTCGAGCCCAATTGTTTTCGGTGATCACATTTACTTGACTTCATACACAGGCTACTTAGTCCCGGGCAGCCCGGGTGGAAGCCTTGATGACCTTAAACGTCATCTCATATGCATTCGGCGTGACGATGGTAAGATAATCTGGAATAGCCCCGTGAAGGCCAAGTTGCCTGAAAAGGACCGTATCCGCGATCACGGCTACGCTGCAAACACGCCGGTCGCCGATGCCGAGGGCGTTTACGCTTTCTTTGGCAAGACCGGCGTCTTTGCATTTGACCACAAAGGCAAGCAACTCTGGAAGGCGGACGTCGGCACGAATATGGGTGGCTGGGGGACAGCCGCGTCTCCTGTCTTGTACAAGGACCTGGTCTTCGTCAACGCCAGCGTGGAAAGCCAATCGCTCATCGCGCTGGACAGGCGAACCGGAGCCGAAAAATGGCGCGCACGTGGAATAAAAGAAGCCTGGAACACGCCAGTGGTAGTGAAGACGAAAGCGGGTGGCGACGAGCTTGTAGTGGCATGTCAGAGAAAGGTGTTCGCCTTCGATCCAACATCGGGCAAGGAACTCTGGACCTGCCAGACCGACATCACTTGGTACATGGTTCCCAGCGCTGTGGCCGCCGATGGTGTTGTTTACTTTCTGGGTGGGCGCTCTGGAATTGCCGGACTGGCAGTTCGTGCCGGCGGACGGGGAGACGTTCACCAGGACGCATCGCCTGTGGACGAGCAACAAGGGCTCGAACGTCACCTCGCCAGTCTATCGCGACGGCCATCTGTACTGGGCGTATGAGAAATTGGGCATTGCCTACTGTGCGCAAGCTGACACCGGCAAACTTCTTTATGAGGAACGACTGAATCGGGCAGGCCAGGTATATGCCTCCACACTCTTGGCGGATGGCCGGCTTTACTACCTGAACCGCTCGGGCCGGATGTTTGTGCTGGCCGCCAAACCGAAGTTCGAGTTGCTGAGCACGAACGATCTGCGTGACGGCAGCAGGTTCAACGCCAGCCCTGCAGTTACTGGCAACCGGATTCTGCTGCGGTCAGATAAATTCCTCTACTGCATCGGGAAGTAGGGGGATCGCTTCAACGCATTGGAGAAGACCTCGCCGATGCCGTCTGTCATCGAAGTTACGAAGAACGCGAGCCTTTCGAAGTGAATCTCCTGGGTACGCCAGCGTCTCGCTGGCTCCAGGAGATCTGATCCCAGCCCTCCCAGCCCTCTATTCCAGGGCAACGGAGAACTATGAATGTTGAATGACGAATCCTATCGTGTTGATGCACCTGTCATCCCTCATCTGGATCGATCGGGGACGGTCGGGCCGCGATTGCTGCGGCTCTTGGGCATCCAAATCCAACGAACCCTTCAGCATCTCGAATCGAACCGCCAGGAAAAGGGGATTGATGACGGCAAGACCATTGTGATCGACATTCCCTACTGTGGTCATGTGATGAGCGGATCTATCAGCGCGTTTGCCGTTTTCGCTCGCTTTTCGTCTTCAGAGGATCGGGCCGCTATTGACATGACCTCGGAGGGACTCGAAGAGATTGCCATCTCCATTCTGCACACCTGGGTCAGTGCCTGTGCTGACGGCGTATACAATCACGGGACCCCAGAGCATCGACCAATATGGCCGGCATTCTCGTCAGCCCGCTTCATGCATATGCTGGCAATCGGCGCATGGATGCTCTGGCATCGCCTCGACGACGAGACCCGATTGCAGACCGCCAAGGTGCTGGCAAAAGAAGCCGATTCCTTTCTTGATAAACATCCTTCGACGACCCTGTTTGGCAACGCACCCGCTGAATATAACGGTTGGACCGGTGGGGGGTTGGCGACTGTCGCTTGCATGCTCCGCCATCATCCTCACAGCCGGGCATGGCTAGAGAAGGGCGCCGAGTTTATGGTCAATGCCTATGCGACAGAGGAAGATGTCGAATCGGATGTACTGCTGGACGGTAAGCCGCTTCGGGAACAGGTTACCGGCGCCAACGTCTTTCCTGACTACACCCTCGAGCATCATGGTTTCATTCACCCCGACTACATGGCTTCGGTTTCCGAGATGGTGCGAAGTGCCATCGCATTTTTGTTTGCGGACACGCCGATACCGGAGGCCGTTACCTTCAACGCCGATCCTATTCTCGATCGGCTGATGTTCTTACTGTTACCCAATGGAGCCCTTTTGTACCCGGCGGGGACGGACTACACCCCCGGCCTCAGGGGCTCTTTCATTCAAGCCTGCAATCTGGCCTTTCTGCGGCCCACACCGGATCGTGTCGCCTGTTTTCTGCAGTGTGTCCAACATTATGAGAATACGATCACAGAAAGACCAGGTCTGCCGATGAATGGCTGGATCGGATTTCCGATCGATCTCCAATCGCTCTGGGGGTTAACTCAGAATTACCTGATGTGCCGGCGCTTCGGGCTTGGCAGCTTTACCGACGCTGAGCTGGACGCTGTGACGCCTCCGACGGGGGCTTATGTGTCGGACCAGGCAGGGCTTGCCATTCAGCGAACGGCTCATTCGATCTCCAGTTTCTGTTGGCAGGGGCGGGGAGACGCTCCTGCGGTCCTGGGTATGACCATGCCGCTGAACCGGGATATTCTCTGTTATCCGATGCCTTGGAACCTCATTGGCATGGTTTCCGAATTGCCTGATGCGGGTCATGAAACAGCCCCTGCGCTCGCCTATATCCGACATTCCGCTAAGGCGATCGATGGAGGGTTCGGCGTCATGCTGGATCTCGCGTGGGCCGGTGGCAAGGTTGCACAACAATGTGCCTTCATCGCTCTGCCGGATGGGCGGAGCGTTTACGTGGAACGGCGCACCGCACTGGCAGACGTGGCCCTGGAAAAGATGTCCAGCGGCACCATCACCTTCTTCGACGATGAACGTCTACTCTATCAGAACGCACCCCGGCGCTATGTGGGGGAGGAGGGCATCCTGCAGCCGGACGAATCACGTTTTTTTGCTGGCAACTGGCTAAACGTTGATGACCAATTGGGTATAGCCGTGCTTGGGGCATCGTTTCTGACCTGTTATCGAGAGCCAGGTGTGGCGGAGATTTTTCGCGGTGATGAAACGATGTATGACACCTGCCGACTGGCTTTTGCGATGAGTGCGAGCACCGAGCCTCTACGGTTTCTGAAAGGTGAGGACATCAGCCGTTGTATTGTGGTGTCGTGTCCAGGCCATAGCGCTGAGGAGACCCAACAACTGGCGCGCCTGTTGGCCGGCTCGAAGGATGCCTGGTTTAGTGGCACAGGACTGGTCCTCAACCTTGGCGAGGCTGTTGTCCACGTCAACTTTTCGGACGATCAGCAACATACCGCCTACCAGGGACATCAACGTCATCTCGATGCAAACAGTTGTGGATGGTACGGCCCGTGGGACGACGGATCGTTCCAGTGTAAGTAGGCCGGGGCACATGCCACCGCCATCGCAATCCGCTATCAGAAATGTCGGTCAGTAAAGTGATTCCCCCTTATGGGTTGCCGGCTTCGGATGGCTTGTGTTGAGCATTCGGGACCATTTGCCTGGCAACGAATAGCAAATCAAATGGCAAATGGCCCCCCGACCCCACGGATGCTTCCTTATCTACCTGGTGTGGCGCAACAGCCACTAGGCTCAGCAGGTGATCGCCAACTTCTTTCACGTTACCTATACGACACTTCCCGCAGCAAGGACGTGAGGAACTGCATGCTGCGGCGACGGAAAGATTTCTAAGGCCACTTGTCTAAGCGGTCATTCGAAGATTCTTGCTGTTCTTATTTCATCGCCGATGCGGGCGCGTATCGGTTTGAGGTAGTCGTTGTAATCGCTGACTGCTTTTCGGTACGCCGACGAACCTCTGCCCTCAGTCTTATAGACCTCTTCGTAGGCTCTTCTCAGTTCCTGGATTCTGGCTTCGACATCTTCTGTGACGTGCCGATCATGAATCACTGCGACCTGAGCCCTCTGCTCAATCGTCATCTGAGTCCGTAACAGCTCTCTCGGCAGATAGAGACGACGGTTGTAGAGATCGACATGTTTCTGGTTGATCACGATCTCATAATCGTCTGTCCGGAATGGCGTGGCCGGCAGTCCTTCTCTGTTATAGAGATTGGTATAGGGGAAGCCGCGCCAGCCGTACCGAACTGCGACGGGGACTTTCACGTCCCGGCTGCTGACCACGACGGTGTCGCCATCAATGGTAGCCTCCGCCTCGTGAAACTGTTCGTCGGAACCAGCGATCTGAAAGCCGACAAGTCTGTCGGCGGGCATTTTCCTGCCGGCCAGAGTCACGTCGCGAATCGCCAGACCGGAACCGATATGACTGAAAGTGACGACTACACGGCCGCCGTCGATTCGAAACGATTTGAAGGTCGGCCCGCTGGAAACCACGTCTTCACCGTAGGTGACCTTCCTTGCTGCAAGCATCAGGCGGTCACTAAGAGCCAGTTTGTACGGTGGATGGATATTCTTCGGATCGCCCAGATCAATCGCGACCGCCATACCGGTGTGCTTCAGTTCGAGAGCCGCAGCCTGGCTGTCACGCAGAATGGGATAGGTCACTCCCTGGTGGAACGGATTTCGTTCATAGGCCGCCAACTGCACGAACAGAAATGGCATTTGTGGATCGTTGAAGTCGTGCCGCCATCCTCGGATCATCGCTTTGAATTGCGCCGCATAGTTCCGACTGCTTTCCACAGTCCAGGCGTTGCTTTCGCCCTGATACCAGATGACTCCTCTAATAGGAAAATTCCGATACGTGCGGATCATGGCGTTGTACATGTTCCTCATTGAGTCGCGCGGAGCATCCAGAATTCTGAGCGACTCAGGCGCATACCACGTATGCACAGGACTGCCGCCCTTATTGGCATCAATCAGACCTACGGGAATCTTCAGATGCGCCTGCAGTCGCTGAGCAAAAACAAAACCCGTCGCCGACATGCGAGGCGTCACCTCCGTAGAGCACTTCTGCCATGTCCCTCGAAACACGTCGTCGTCTTCGACCGGGACAACGGCGGTTTCGTCTGGCAGCGCTGCCGCCTTCTTCATGAGAACCACACGCAGATCTCGGTACGATGGGCTGTTCGCGGCAATGGAGGTGTAGGCCTCACCTATTTTTCCTGGCCAGCGCATATAGACACTCATGTCATAGTCCATGTTGGACTGACCACCGCAGAGCCACACATCACCAGCCAGAATGTTGCTGAAGACGATGGTGTTTGTGCCCGTGACCTCCATTTCATGTGGCCCGCCCGCCTCGAGTGGTTCGAGAGCAATCTTCCATCGACCGTCGCGGGCAGTCGTCGTGTGTGACTGGCCGGCAATGGCGACGGTCACCTCTTCGCCGGCATCCGCCGTTCCCCACACGGTCACACTCTTGTCGCGTTGCAGCACCATGTTGCTGCTGAAGATTTCCGAGACACGCACTTCGGCGACAGCCGCGTCAGCAGCCAGGAGAGTCAGAACAGAGATGGCCAACTGGTAGAGTCTCATTGAGGTTCCTTCTTTGACTGTTATCGAGATGCACAGTCGTGGCTGCAGGTTTCTGGGGCAGGTCTTCTTGTTTTGGATTCGGGAGCTACTGCGGAGGTTTTAATGTGCCAAACTCCGAAGTTCCAATCCGGCCCTGCAAGCCGCTGGATTGGATCTCTTCGATGTAGGGGCCGACGACTATGGCGACGGCCTCGGGCGCGCCTTTGCTTTCCCGTCGTCCGCAGACAGAGGCCAGGTACAACTCTCCCCATCAATCTTGCCAACACACGGCACGATCCGGTAGCTGAGTGCGACGTCCTCGGCCTTCGTGGGCTTCGATACGATTTGGATCAGCACCGTGTTGTTCGTTCCTCGCTGGACTGGCACGGGTTTCGGCAGCTCGATATTCACACCGTATCCGGCGTAATACCACCTCTTGGTCCCATCCGCCGATCGCCGGTTGGTAGCCCTGAGAGACAATGCCGTCCTCGATAAGCTGACGGACTACGGGCTGACCCTCAGGGTCGTAGACTTTCAACATCACCTCACGAGGCCCCGATGCGAACACGTTTCAGTCGCGGAGTTCGATCGACAGATCGAACGCCTCACCCTTCGGATTGTTGACATACGCGGCAATGCCCGGGTAGAGACGGTACGTTCCGGTGTCTTCCGGTGGCTCCGCGGCGATCGGGGTTACGCACAGACGGGAAGAGGTGATGAGCAGGATCAACAGCGTACGGTGCTTCATTGGGAATCCTTACAGCGTCGGCCAACATCAAGGGGTGTCCCCCGCCACCAGTGTCAGTCGCGGATCCGACCCACAATCGTACGGCCAATTGTCAATCATTAATCCAGCCGACTTATATCTACCAACAACCGACGGGTTGTGCTATTGTGCGAAGGCCGTGCGTATATGCCTCCACACTCCTGGCGGATGACCGGCTTTACTACTTGAACCGATCGGGCCAGATGTTTGTGCTGGCCGCCAAACCGAAGTTCGAGTTGAACGATTCTCGATGAATCTTCGAAAAGTACGTCACGAAGTTCCTTTGCCTTCATCTTTCTCATCATTCAAGATCTGGCCTTATGATTTCCTTTCGCGTCACCTCTCCTCCCCAAGCTATCCCAGCGCATTCCATTTGCAGCGCAGTTCTCATTAATGCGTCTGTTCGTATCGTTGTCACAGGGATTCTCGTGGCTGCAGTCCTTGCAGCTTATGGCGAGGACACCGGGACCAGTGCGAAGCTTGATCGTCCGTTAAGGGTGCTTACGGCGAATATCTGGAATTATGCCGCGCCGTACGAGATTCGAATGAAGTTGCTGCGCCATCAGATTGAAGAACTGAAACCCGATGTCATCGGGTTTCAAGAAGCTGGCTGGAAACCTGGCGAGGATCATCAAGTGAAACAACTGTTGAAAGGAATGAACTACCATTTGGATCACGAGGCCAATGGAAGCAACGCGAACAAACTCCGAAGGCTGGACGTTGCGGTGGCTTCTCGTTGGCCGATGAAGCGAAAGGGCCTGCGACAACTGCCCGGCAGTGGGAAGGCATTGGCGGTTGAGGTTGCGGCACCATCACCTGTCGGCCGCTTCTGTTTTGTTTCCACGTTTGGCACGGCTCGATGGCAATTCGATCGTGAATTGAATCGCGAACGAGACGCGGTTGCGCTCGACAAATTCATTCGAGAAATCAGCGACACGGCCGGATTTCCGCCGATCATCGCTGGCGACTTTGACGCGACACCGGATTCAGCAAGCATCCGTTTTCTCACTGGGCGCCAAAGTTTAGAGCGACGCAGTACTCATTACTACGACGCCTGGGAAGCGGCCGGCAATCGCGAAGACGGCTACACGTGGACGACCAAAAACGACTACG
>Ga0187827_10007497_pt1 | contig 12111 bp, 12 predicted proteins | sample ETNtaG_39_FD_167969 | JGI IMG/M metagenome (GOLD analysis project Ga0187827, IMG submission 167969) | Marine microbial and viral communities from oxygen minimum zone, Eastern Pacific Ocean - ETNP2014_SV_150_PacBio MetaG (Illumina Assembly) | ecosystem: Environmental > Aquatic > Marine > Hypoxic... | reverse complement strand
TTCTTATTTTAGCAGAAAATCTTATTTTATTATCTGCTGAAAGAAATGCAATATTGTTATCATTTATTTACATATTCTTTTTTATGATAATTTTGATTAAAACAAAAAAAGTTTATTTTTTTTTAGGTCCCCCAATAGTTTTTATACTATTAATAACTTTTATAAAAAATGATTATTTGAGGTTTGATGATATTAAAATTGATTTATTATCTGAAAAAAAAATAATAATTCATGAACAATATACTGCCCATTTCTTAACGGCTTTAAATATTTTTTATGACAAACCAATTTTGGGATCTGGGGCAAAGACGTTTAGAAAATTATGTGATTATGATAAATATAAAATTGTTTGGGGGTCTAATTATGCAGTACAAACTAATGATGAGATTAAAGATTTTAAATTATATACTGGCTGTTCCACTCATCCTCATTCAACATATTTACAATTATTGTCTGAAACAGGGATTATCGGCTTTATTCCTCTAATGACTATTTTTTTAATAATGAATTATATGATCTTTAAATTTTTTTTCGGCTATAAAACGATTCTATCATTTGAAGCAATGCCAATTTTTTTATTATTATACATAAATATATTTCCATTTTCTACTTCTGGAAATTTTTTTGGAAATTGGTTATCAATCATAATTTATTTACCAATAGGTTTTTTACTTCATGCTTTAAATAAAAATAATGATAATAAATTTTTTAGCTAAACTGACTAATAAATTATCCTAAAATAATTGGTTTATATAAATAATTGATTATAAAATAAAGTATTTTAAAAATGAAAAATAAGATTGAATTGATAGAAAATAACTCAAAAGAAATAAAAAATTATGTAGAGGAAATGCTTTTATCTATGGAAAATAAATTAAATATTGATACTCATGAAAAAAAATTATCAAATGAATTTTGGCAGAATTATAAAGAGTTTAATTTAAATATGGGTATTTCTTATTATCTAAATAATCCAATAAAAGCTAATATTTGCTCTACATATTTATTAAATCAATTTGAAAAATCTAAAAAGAAATAATTTTTTTTGATAAAATTTAATTATATACAAATAAAAATAAAAAACCTAAAGTTAGGAACTATTTCATATATGTATAGTAATTATAAATTAAGTTAATGTTGTGGAATCTTTATTTGAAATATACAATAAAAAAGAAGACAAAAAATTAATATATTTAAGGAAATATATATTAGCTTTTTTTGTAAACGAGTTAAAGAGGCCTATTGAAGATTTATCATCAATACATAAATTTATCTCTTTTAAAGATGTAAATAAATTAATTGGTAAAAACAATAGTGTATTTAATAAATTATTAAAATCACAAAATCTAATCTAATGAAAATTGCAGCAATTATTTATAGTAGATTAAGTTCAAAGAGATTAAAGAATAAAGCATTAATTAAAATTAATGATAATATTCTTTTAGATTTAATAATAAAAAGAGCTAAATTAATAAAAAATTTAGATGAAATAATAGTAGCTACATCGTCAGAAGCTGAGGATCAAAAAATTGTTAAATTAGCAAAAAAGAATTCAGTCAAATTTTTTTGTGGTAGTTTAGAAAATTTAATTGATAGATCGATCAACTGTTGTAAAAAATTTGAGATTGATGCATTTGTACGTATTTGTGGAGATCGGCCATTGTTTGATATAGATTTGATTGAAAAAGGTATAAATATTTACAGAAAAGAAAGAAAAAATTCTATTGATTTAGTTAGTTCAGAAATCCAATTTAAAAGTATTCCAGGGTTAGTTACTGAAATAATCTCTTTTAATGCATTACAAAAAATAAAAAAGCAGAAATTAAGCAAATTTAATCTTGATCATATTACGAGTTATTTTTATGAAAATTATGATTTATTTAATATAAAAAAATTACTTTCAAAATATAAATTTAATGGCATCAAATTAACTATTGATTACAAAGAAGATAAAGACAGAATAAGTTATATTTTTAATTCAAATTATCCTAAATATTATTTAGATACAGATAAAAATATATTAAAAGCTAAAGAATGGTATCTCAATCAACAAAAATAAGTAAAAACAATTTGGAAAGCAAATTTAAAGCCTGGCCAAAAGTTACAATTTATATTTTAAATAAAAATTATGGTAAATTTATAAAGCAATCTATTCAAAGTGTAATAAATCAATCCTATACTAACTGGGAATTGTTTATTATTGATGATTTTTCAGAAGATAATAGTAAAAAAATTATTAATCAAACAATTAAAATAAATAATAAAATTAATAAGATTTTTAATAATAAAAGTATTGGTGTGGCAAAAAATGCAAATATTGTAATTAAAAAATCTAAAGGAGAATATTTATTAAGGTTAGATGCTGATGATTGGTTAACTGAAGATGCACTTTTGTATTTAGTATTAGAAATAGAAAAAAATAAAAATCTTTCTATTGTATTTGGAAATTATTACTATGTTGATGAAAGAGGAATATTGCTTGGAGAAGAAGAAAATTTTATTTTAAATAAAAATAATTATATAAAACAAATTCCGCCTCATGGAGCGTGTACTTTATTTAATTTGAATGATTTAAAAAATAAAGGAGGTTATTCAGAAGATGTTATTGCACAGGATGGCTGGGATGTTTGGTATAAGCTTTTTAATAAAAATAAAATTTCAAACATTAATAAAAAAATATTTTATTATAGACAGCATAATAAATCATTAAGTAAAAATAAAAGTAGAATAGTTGACGCCAGAACAAAAATTCTTAATAATTTAAAAATAAATAATAAAAAAAAAATAATATGTTTAGCTGTAATACCAGTTAAAGAATCTTATCCTTTAACTAAAGATGTTCCTTTTTTAAAATTTGAAAATAAAACTTTATTAGAGCATGTTATACTCTCTACTCAAAAATCTAAAAAAATTACTAATATAACTATCAGTACAGCTAGCAAGAAAGTAATTGATTATGTGAAATCTAAAATATCCAATAATAAAATAACCCTAATTAAAAGACCCAACAATATTTCAAAATCTGCATCACAATTGGCAAAAACTTTAATACATGCATCTAAGTCTTTTTATAAACAAAACAAATACTTTCCAGATTTAATAATTTATTTAAGCTTACATACTATTAGACGCAATGAGGCTTATATTGATCAAGCAATAAATACATTATTAATAAAAAAATATGATTCTGTAATTTCAGTTAATGAAGAAAAGGATCCTATTTTTTTATATAACCCTATTTCGTTAAAGCCTATGAACATCTCAAGATTTGAAGATAAAGATAAATTATCAGAAAAAATATACAGATTTAATGGATCTTTTATAGTTGTAAAGAATGAATCTTTAATGAAAGATAATATATTTGGAAATAATATCGGTCACATTGAGATGCTCGGTAAAGATATAATTGAAATTAAAGATTTTAATATATTAAAAAATGTTTAATTTTTAATGAATATGATTGGAAAAAAAATCTACAATTTAATAAAAGAAGTCTGGAGTTATAATAGAAGTTTAACAGGAGTGGGTGTAAGAAAAACTCTTAAACATTTTAAAAAAATTAATAAAAATTTAAAAATATTTGAAGTAAAATCCGGAACTAGATGTTATGATTGGACTATTCCTAAAGAATGGAGTGTAAAAGAGGCGTGGATAAAAGATTCAAAAGGTAAAAAAATAATTGATTTTCACAAAAACAATTTACACTTATTAGGTTATTCAATCCCTGTTGATAAAAAATTATCTTTAAGAGAATTACAATCACATTTATACTCGTTGCCTAATCAAAAAAAAGCAATACCCTATGTAACTTCATATTATAAAAAAAGGTGGGGTTTTTGCATAACAGAATTACAACGTAAAAAACTAAAGAATGAAAAATATCAAATTAAAATTGATTCAAGTTTTAAAGATGGGCATATGACATATGGTGAAATTTTAATTAAAGGTAAATCTAAAAAAGAAATATTATTATCTAGCTATGTATGCCATCCTTCGATGGCAAATAATGAATTATCTGGTCCATGTTTGCTTATATTTCTATCAAAATGGATAAGTGAAATGAAAGATAGATATTATAGTTACAGAATTATTTTTGTGCCTGAAACAATTGGTTCAATTTTTTATATATCTAGACATTTAAAAGATCTAAAGCGGAACGTTCATGCTGGATATGTATTGACATGTGTTGGTGACAACAGGGCAACATCATATCTTCCATCAAGACATGGTAATACTATCTCAGATAAAATAGCTCAACATGTTTTAAACTGGAAAGATAAAAACTATAAAACCTATACTTGGTTGGACCGAGGTAGTGATGAAAGGCAGTATTGTTCACCGGGTGTTGATTTAACCAATAGCTTCAGTTATGAGATCAAAGTATGGTAGTTATAAAGAGTATCACACATCTCTTGATACACTGGAAAATGTTGTGACGAGTGAAGGCCTGCATAAATCTTTTGAAATTTATACCAAAATAATAACTTCTCTTGAAAATAATAAAACTTTTAAAAATAAATTACTGTGTGAACCAAAGTTAGATAAATATAATCTTTATCCATCATTAAGCATTAAAAACAATAAAAAAAATAAAACTAAGATAATTAAGAATCTTTTATCATATTTTGATGGTAATTTAGATTTGATATCTATATGTGACAAAATTAACATTCCAATTTGGGAAGTTTTAGAACAAATAGACTTTTTAAAAAAGTATAAACTAATTGAGGAAAAATAAATGTTAATAGCTGAAATAGGTTTTAATTTTTTAGGGAATTTAGACTTATGTTTTAAAATGATTGAATCTGCAAAAAAAAATAATGTAGATGCAGTAAAATTTCAAATTTGGGACACAAAATATTTAAAAAAAGGGGGTTGGGACAACGATGGAAGAAGAGAGATATATGAGAAAGCGCAACTTGACCCAAAAAGTTATAAAAAGATTTTAACCTTTTGTAAAAAAAAAAAAATTGAATGTTTTGCGTCCGCTCCAACTTTGAGAGATGCAAAAATATTAAATAATATTTCTGATAAAATTATAAAAATTCCTTCTATGGAGGCCCATAACCATGATTTAATAAAGTATTCAATCAATAATTTTACAAAAGTTTTTGTCTCAACTGGAGCCTTAAGAGAAAAAGAGCTAAAATCTTTATTGAAGTATAAAGATTTAGACAATTTCTATATTTTTCATTGTGTTAGTTCATACCCTCTAAAATTAGAGAATTTTAATATTGGAAAATTTTTATATCTTAAAAAAAATTTTAAAAATTTTGGTTATTCAGGTCATTACGACGGTATTGATGATGCTTTATTTGCAATATCTAATGGTGCAGAATTAATTGAAAAACATTTTACAATTAATAAAAATTTACCAGGTAGAGACAACAAATTTGCATTATTACCATTACAATTTAAAAAAATAAAAAAATTTTTAAATTCTTATAATAAAATATCAAAAATTAATTCATTGGATATTGTTGCTGAAGAATTAGAGGTTTACAAAAATTACAGAGGAAGATGGGGCTAAATATCTTTAAACATTTAGTTCATTCATAAGATATGAAAATATTAATTACAGGATGTGCAGGATTTATTGGTTTTCATTTATCTAGAAAATTATTGCAACAAAAATATTCTGTGGTTGGTATAGATTCTCTGAATAATTACTATGATTTTAATTTAAAAAAAAACAGATTAAAAGAAATAAAAAAAAATTATAAAAAATTTAATTTTTTTAAAATTGATTTGTGCAATTATAAAAAAACTTATAATTTTTTTAGAAAAAATAACTTTAATTATATTGTGCATCTTGCGTCTCAGGCAGGTGTAAGACATTCTATTAAAAATCCATGGTCATATATTGATAACAATATAAATGCTTATGTTAACATATTAGAATCATGTAAAAATAAAGGAAAAACAAAATTTATTTTTGCTAGTTCTAGCAGTGTTTATGGAAATAGTTTAAATTTTCCACTTAGAGAGGATTCAAATACAAATTCACCTATTCAAATGTATGCAGTTACAAAAAAAACTCAAGAACTCATATCTTCTGCATATAATAATTTATATAATTTAAACATCATTGGATTAAGATTTTTTACAGTTTATGGACCTTGGGGGAGACCTGATATGGCTTTATTTAAGTTTGTTGATAACATAAATAAAAATAAAAAAATTGATGTATATAATTATGGTAAACATGTAAGAGATTTTACATATATTGATGACCTAGTGGAATCAATTTACAAAATAATACTTTCGAGAAAAAATAATAAAAACAAAAAGTTCAAAGTGTACAATATTGGAAGTAATAACCCAATTAAGTTAACAAATTTTATATCTATTATCGAAAAAAAAATTAAAAAAGTAGCAAAAAAGAATTTTCTACCTTTACAAAAGGGTGATATTCCAAAAACTCACTCTGATAATAATAAATTTATCAGAGACTATAAATTTAAACACATCACATCACATGAAGAGGGCATATCCAAATTCATAGATTGGTACTTAGATTATTACAAAAAATAATGGGGATAAAAGAACTTTCAAAAAAAATTCAAAATAAAAAAGCAATAATAACTATTGTTGGACTTGGATATGTGGGTCTGCCTTTAGCAATTAATTTTACTTTAAATGGTTATAAAGTTTTAGGATTAGATAATGATTTATCTAAAGTGAATAAATTAAATTCAGGAAAATCTTACATTAATCAATTTAAAGATGAAATAATCAAAAAAATTACAAAAAAAAGATTCAGAGCGTATAATGAATTTAAAATCATTAAGTCCTCTGACATTATAATTTTTTGTTTACCAACCCCAATAAAAAAAAATAAACAACCAGAAATGAAATATATTAAATCAAGCTTAAATTTATCGAAGAGATATTTCAGAGAAGGTCAATTGATCTCATTTGAAAGCACTACATATCCTGGGGCAACTGAAGAATATTTTTTACCACTATTAAAAAAATTTAACATTGGTAAGAATTTTTTTCTTGTTTATTCGCCTGAGAGAGAGGATCCAGGAAACAATAAATTTAACTTAACTAAAATACCAAAAATTGTAAGTGGATACACTAGAAATTGTGGTGAAATAGGAAGGCAAATTTATTCAAAATTAAATAATAATAAAATTATAAAAGTATCTAATCTTAAAACTGCTGAGATGACTAAACTTTTGGAAAACATTTACAGATCAATCAACATAGGATTAGTAAATGAATTAAAGATGCTTTGTGATAAAATGGAAATTGATATTTTTGAAGTTATAAATGCTGCTAAAACCAAGCCTTTTGGTTTTAAAGCTTTTTTTCCTGGTCCAGGATTAGGTGGGCATTGTATACCAATAGACCCATATATTCTCTCATGGAAAGCTAAACAATATAATTTTGAAACGAAGTTTATTCACTTATCGGGTGAAATTAACTCAAAGATGCCTAGATATGTATTTAAAAAATTAAAAGAATTATTGAAAATTAATAATATTAAATTGAAAAATACTAATATTTTAGTTTTGGGAGTTGCTTATAAAAAAAATGTTGATGATATAAGAGAGTCTCCTGCTTTAGAGTTTATGAATATTTTAAACAATAATAATATAAACTTTGATTATCATGACATTTTTTTAAAGTCTTTACCTAAAACAAGAAAATATAATTTTGAAAAACAATCTGTAAATATTACTAAAAGGTCTCTAAAAAAATATACTGTGACTGTACTAATAACTGATCATGATTTATTTGACTACAAGACAATAGAAAAATATTCTAAATTGATTGTTGATTGTCGTGGAAGATTTAAAAAAATTCCAAAAAGAATTATTTTAGCATAAAATGAAAAACTTTATATTAATAGGAGCCAGTGGATATATTGCTGAAAGGCACTTTAAAGCAATTAAAAACACAAAAAATAATTTAGTGGCTGTTTGTGATTTAAATGACAGTGTCGGATTGTTAGATAAATACTTCCCAAATTGTTTTTTTGCAAATAACCTAAGTGATTTAAAAAATTTTATTGATTATTTTATAAAAAAAAATTCTATAGAATATTTTGTAATTTGCACACCAAATTTTCTTCATTATAAGCATATAAAATTTGGTCTTAAAAATAATATGAATGTAATCTGTGAGAAGCCTACTGTATTAAATCCTTTGCAAATAATTAAGCTAAAAAAATTAGAAAAAGAAACTGGAAAAAATATTTATACAATATTGCAATTAAGACTTCATAAAGAATTAATTAAATTTAGAAAATATTTTAAAAAAAATCGTTCAAACAATAATAGATTCAAACTTAAATATATTACATCTAGAGGAGATTGGTATTTTAAAAGCTGGAAAGGAAGTATTAAAAAATCAGGTGGCATTGCAACTAACATCGGTATCCATTTGTTTGATATTTTAATATGGATAATTGGTAATCCAACTAATATTGAAATTATAAATAATACAAAATCTAAAATTATTGGACGATTATATTTTAGAGATTCAATTGTTGACTGGTTTTTATCTTTAGATAAAAAAGATTTACCATATAAAATATTAAGAAAAAATCTTAATACCTTACGTTCATTAAAATTTAATAATAAAGAAATTGAGTTTTCTAAGTATTTTGAAAATCTGCATGATTTAAGTTACAAAAAAATTATTAAGGGAGATGGATTTGTTCTAGATGATACCTATCAATCTATTAATTTATGCAGTAAAATAAGAAACTTGTTAGGAAATGAAAAATGATACATGAGTCAACTTATGTAGATCAAAATGTTAGAATTGGAGATAATACAAAAATTTGGCACTTCTGTCATATATCTGATGGTGTTAAAATTGGAAAAAATTGCACTATAGGTCAAAATGTTTTTATAGGTAAAAATGTAGAGATTGGAAATAATGTTAAGATTCAAAATAATGTTTCAGTTTTTGAGGGTGTTACTTTAGAAAATAATGTTTTTTGTGGGCCAAGCGTTGTTTTTACTAACGTTATTAATCCTCGTTCTGGTATTGAAAAAAAGAATGAATTTAAAAAAACATTGATAAAGCATGGAGCTTCTATAGGTGCAAATGCAACAATTGTTTGCGGTTATTCATTGGGAGTATACAGTTTTATAGGCGCTGGAACCTTAGTAAAAAAAGATGTTTTGGATTATGCAGTTGAAGTAGGCAACCCTTCTAAACATATTGGATGGATGGATGAATATGGAAATAAAATAGATCTACCAATAAAGGGAAATGGTAATTTTACTAGTCAAAATAAGCATATTTACATACTCAAAAAAGGGATATTGCAAAAAAAATGAGTTTTGAATTTAATGATTTAAAGTCTCAATATAGACTTTTAAAAAAAGATATTAATTTAAACATTAATAAGGTTTTAAATCATGGGCAATATATTTTGGGCCCAGAGGTAAGTGAATTAGAAGCCAAACTTTCCAAAAAAATAAAATCAAAACATTGTATTACTGTGTCTAGTGGCACAGATGCATTGTTGATAGCATTGATGTCATTAGGTATTAAAAGGGGTGATGAAATTATAACTTCAGCGTTTACATATATATCAACAATAGAAGTAATTGCATTATTAGGAGCTAAACCTATTCTTGTTGATATTAATAGTTATGATTTTAATATTAATCCATATCTTATTGAAAAAAAAATATCTAAAAAAACTAAAGCTATTTTACCAGTTAGTTTATTTGGAATGCCAGTAGACATGGGAATTATTAATAATATTGCAAAAAAAAATGGCAATATTCCAGTTATTGAAGATGGAGCTCAAAGTTTTGGAGCAATTTATAAACAGAGATATTCTTGCAATTTATCATTAATAGGTTGCACTAGTTTTTTTCCTAGCAAACCTTTAGGATGTTATGGTGATGGAGGTGCAGTTTTTACAAATAATAGTACATTAGCAAAAAAAATAAGAATGTTGAGGCAGCATGGCCAGGGGAAAATTAAATTTCATCATGATATGGTCGGACTTTGTGCTAGAATGGATACAATTCAAAGTGCTGTTTTATTATCTAAATTAAAAACCTTTGATCAAGAAACTTTAAATCGTATAAAAGTTGCTGAAATTTATAATAATTTTTTTGATTCCGTAGGTATTCCTTATTTAAGAGATAAAAAAAATATTAAATGTATATATTCTCAATATCCTATTATTGTCGAAGATAGAAAAAAATTAATTAAATTATTTAAAGAAAATGACATACTTTTTTCAATCTATTATCCAAAAATGATACACGATCAATTACCTTACAAAAATTTGATTAAAAATAGACTAGATCAAAGTAAAGTTGCAACCAATAAGATAATAAATTTACCTATCAGTGGTTACCTAAAATATAGAGATCAAAAAAAAATTATGGATGTTATTATTAAGTTTTTAAAATAATATGTCTTTTGATTTTTTTGATGAAGTTTATAAAAAACAAGAATTAAAGTATCAGGATCTTTTAATAAAATTAAAAAGATTTCAAATAAAAACCAATGGTAATAAACTTAACAATACTATTGCTGAAGAACAAAATAATATAAAAAGGAAATTTTTTGAAAATTGCAGCTCTATATTCAATGAAATTAATAATGTAAATCAAGACACTAAACATTGGAAATTAATAATTAATTCCTGGTTAAATCCTTTTATTGTTAGTTATTTATATAAATTTTATTTTTTTAAATCATTAGGAAATCAAGAAAATCAATTTTTAGAAAAATATGAAGCTGGAAAAATTGATATTAGTACATTTGAAGATTTCAATGAATTTATGTTTGGTGCTAATGATTTAAAATGGAATTATGAATTTTTACAAATTCTTTCTTTAACAGAAAAAAAATCATTAGATAAAAATTTTAAATTATCAGATTATTTTACTGTGAAAAAATTTATTAACAATAATGAAACTACTATCACGAAATTAAAAACAAGAATTAAAATCATGTTAGATTTTTTTTATAAATTAATTTTACAAAAAAAATTCATATTTTTTAGTTTTCCCCATAGATTGACTAGATTTCATATATTTGTAATTTATTTTAAAAATTTTAGAAAAATTTATTTTGAACAATCAAATATATATAATAAAAATTTAAATTTAAAATTTGATATGGATAAAAGAAATAAATTAATGAATAAATTATTAGCTTTGAATTTATTTGATAAATCATTTGTTTTATTATTTTGTCTTTATATTCCTTTATCTAAAATAGAGAATTATAAATTCAATCATCAATTAAGTTTGAAAAAAATAAATTTTTTACTTAATTCTAAAGCAATAATTTCTCAAGGTAATCATATAGATGATGAAGTGAATTTTCACACTTATTCTTATTTACAAAAAAAAAATTTTAGAATATTTGTTTTTCAACATGGTAATAATTATCACTTAGTAGATCATTTCTTACACACAAACATAGATCATGAATATATCTTTAATGATATAGTTTTTACTATGGGATGGAAAACTGATAAAAAAACTATTCCAATTAGCTCCCCTCGTTTAATTACTAGCAATATAAAACTTTTAAAATATAAAAAAAAATTAAAAAGTAAAAGTTTCAATAATGATATTCTCTATATTCAGGGTCCTAATTTATTTTGGAACTTTATTAAATCATTACATATTAATCATCATTATTTTCATGATTATTTATTGATGAGAGATGATTTTTATAATAATTTAAATAGTGATATTAAAAAAAGACTATATTTTAGATTATATCCTCATACATATTATCAAGGTCAAGAGGATCAAGAATTCCTTATAAATATCTATAAAAATATACAATTTAAAAATAACTCATTATTTGAAGATATAATTAATTCTTTTTTATTAATATTTGATGTTTTAAGTACATCTTTATTGGAGGCTATGACTATAAATAAGCCTTTTTTACTCTTTATTAAACCTGAAAATTATTCTTTGTCAGAAGTCGGAAAAAGACTTTTTGCAGATCTAAAAAGTATAGATGTATTGCATGATAATTATAAAACATTAAATAATTTATTAACTAAATTAAATAAATATAATATTGAATCATGGTGGAATGAGCCAGAGAGAAAAAAAATTATAAATGACATGATAAATAATTACGCATATTTATCTA
>Ga0187827_10007496_pt1 | contig 12112 bp, 8 predicted proteins | sample ETNtaG_39_FD_167969 | JGI IMG/M metagenome (GOLD analysis project Ga0187827, IMG submission 167969) | Marine microbial and viral communities from oxygen minimum zone, Eastern Pacific Ocean - ETNP2014_SV_150_PacBio MetaG (Illumina Assembly) | ecosystem: Environmental > Aquatic > Marine > Hypoxic... | reverse complement strand
GCAATGAATTCTCGCTCATTGTAAACCGTCGTCTCGAGGGCAAGAGGCGCACTGTTTTTTAGATTCATAAGGAGAGCCTGTCCCTTACCTTCCTCCCTTTCATCGATGCTCACCTCCAGGTGCTCAGATGCTCGATATGTCCAGCCGACCGGTTGCCCATCAGCCACCTCTTCAAAGCTGCCGTTAGGCACACGGATGGCCACCGGTTCCTCTTCTTCGCCTCCGGAGCTGAATATAAGCACGATCACGAGAATCAGAATCACCCCGGCCGCAACCCCGCCAGCAATGCGAGTTTTGACTGGTATTCGCCCAAACAAAGATGGCCCCATTTCCAGATTTGGATCTGATTCCTGGGTGGAGAGCCGCTGCAGCGCTTCGTCCTCACCGTCTTCGCCGGAGGCAAGAATATCGGCCGGTTCATTTGTCCAGTGAAACGAGAACTCGACGTCCCCGATTTCGATACTCGCCCCTTCCGGCACGAGGCTCTCGTCAATCAGGTCCTCGTCCAGCAGTGTGCCGTTCGTGCTGCCGAGGTCGCGGTAGTGGAGCTCGTCTTCTTCAAAAAAAAACTTGCCATGCCGATTGGATACCGCGTCTGATTGAAGCTGCAGACGGTTGCATTCGTGCCGGCCAACCGAAAGGGTCTCGTCGTCGAGTTCAAAAAATACCTCGAGTTTGTCGGGCTCCTGGACGACCAGGAAGGGGCGCTGGCCTTGTGGCTTAACTGTTTCATCGTCTTCAAACAGGATGACCGCCGCGCCGATTTTGATTCGATCACCGTCAAAGAGATTCTGCGCCAGGCACAGTTGGTCATTTACCTGTGTGCCATTCCGGCTGTTCAGATCGACGATGCGGTAACCGCCATCGCTGAGGCACTCGACCATGCTGTGCCGACGCGAACAGTTTGTGTCGGGGATGTGAATTTCGTTGCTGCTGTCCCGGCCCAGAACGGCTGATTCACCGGTAAGCTCAAAATTGGCCTTCTTGCCATTCAGTTGAATGATAAGCCGCGCCATGTCGATCTGAGAAAGGTGATAAAAGCTGGGATACGAGACCGATTCTGGCTCGCCCGGCCCTGAGCGGCGTGATTCCGCAGTATATCAGCATCCTAACTCTCTTGCGTTCAGGAATGCAGACGGGCATTCTTTGAGACATGGAATCTGCAGCCATTACTGGGATCGGAGTCCTGAGCTCAATCGCTCAAGGCTATGACGAATTCGAAGAAGCGATCGTTGAGGGAAAACGCGCGGGAGGAAAGCTGACTCTTTTCGAGCAGGCGATCGATGAACGCCCAGATCACAGTGAGCCGAATGTGCCCGATGTGGCAGAGATCGATTTCGATCTCGATGAACACATCGGAACTGTCAAAAGCTACATCGACCGCACCTCGGCCCTTGGGATGGCCGCCTGCGCGATGGCCCAGGAATTGGCCGGATGGGAACTGAGTGACGAGGAAAAGGAACGCGCCGGCATGGCTCTGGGCACGGCCTGGGGATGTGCAGATTCCATCGAGCTTTTTACTGACAAGTTCATGAACGCTGGTCCTAAACGGGTGCCGTCCCTTGTCTTCACCCATTCGTACATCAACGCGCCAAACAGCATCATCGCCATCGAGTATGGACTGCGCGGCTTCAACGTATGTTTCGCGGGTGGCCACGCCAGTGGTATGCAGGCCGTTGCCTATGGCGCCGATCAGATTCGTCTCGGACGAGCCGGGCACCTGCTCGCGGGCGGCGCGGACGGGCTGACTCGTTTCGCTCTACGCGGCTGTCAGGAGCAGGATCGGCTGGCATCGACGAGCGATCCGTTCGGTGAGAATTCGAGTGGTTTTCTGCTTAGCGAAGGCGCGGGCGTGCTGGCGCTCGAGCCTGCCTCGACGGCAGGAGAACGGGCCTATGCCATCCTCGCCGGTGCGGGATTGTCCAACGCAGATGAGAACGGAATTGCAGACGCCATGAGCCAGGCCATGCAGGAGGCCGGGATTGGCCCGAATGACGTATCACTGATTGTCGCAGCGGGATGTGGTGAACCTGCGGCCGATGTCCCCGAGGCCGGCGCACTGAATGCCATGTTTGGCAGGGCGGATGAAACGCCCGCAGTCTTCTCGTCAAAAGCCTTGACAGGCGAGCCGATGGCTGCCTCAGGCCCGCTTGCTATCGCTGCTGCCATCGCACTATTGGATCACGGCGAAGTGCCGGCGACTACAGGATCGGAAAGCATTCTGAACCTGAACGGCCAGCCCGAGATTTCCGGTGAGGTGGCCCTGGTAAACGCGGTGAGTATTGATGGCGATGCCTGCTCAGTGGTGGTGAAGCTGCCGTAGCCGGTGAGCCATCATGTATTTCGGCTGAAGCCGTCGAGACCGCAGGACTGGAAGATCAAGGGGGAGACTCAGATCACACGCCAATTATTCCATCCCCGCTTGAAACAGAACCGGTGATTGATTCTTCCTGTGCCGCACTTTGTATTTGACCTCTTTTGCTTCCGCCTTCGGCCCCTGCCCAATTCGCACTGACAGCTTCCCATCAGAATCAAACTGTTGTTCCTTTTTGCCATGATGTCGCGTCCAACCGATCATCTGGCCATCGTCCCCATACTTGTATTCATCACGCCAACTCTTCGGCAGGGCCACAACCGGGTCAGTGTACTTTCCTTTCTCCTTGGCGCCGGTGTAGGTGATGCTTCGGATACGGTCCTTCTCATCATATACGCGGGCTTCATGATCCAGGCTGTAGAATGTGACAAACGCGGGTGCGGAATGATGGACGCCGTTGTAAGCGAATGCGCCGATGTCCACGCGGTTGGACTCGATCGTTGATGCCGGTGCGATGGGGCGGCGTGGATGCCAGGAAACTCGCAGCTCAACTCTCGATTCAGTTTTGTTCAGCGGTCTGATCTTGATGAGCTTGTTATCGCCGCGCAGCACAGACCATCTGTAGGTCAAAGGCTTTTCGTTCGCATCGGTGCTGTCCTCGGCGGACACGATCATGCGTCGCCACTTCTGGTGTCCTCTGAAGGCTCTGGAAATGGCACACGGCGAATCGAAAAGTTTCTCCGTCCTGCCCGGAGCGGCGAAATAATCACGGCCATTGGTGAATTCGTCTTCCTCCACCACTCTCAACTTGATGCGAGGAGGCATCGCATTCGTATTCATCTCGTGGGCCATGGTGACCATTTTCTCGATGTCCACCTGGCTGCCCGTAAAAACTGTCGGGTGTGCAGTTCCGGTGAGGTAATCCTCCTCGCTTTTAACCTGCATGCTGCTTCGCCTGAGGATGTACTGGAGCGCAGGAGCAATCATCTCTTTTTCGATCAGAGACTTCTTCACTTCCGGTTTGAAGGCGGCCAATGTTGCGGCGAGCGCACGCAGAAAAACTCTGTCTGATCCGGAGGATCCCTGGGTAGCGATCACGTACGGTGAATTGGTGGGGAAGACGTCGTGTCGTTTTTTCTGTTCGAGTTCTTTCGGATTGCGCGGGTAATCCACGTGACCGGGGTAAACATAGATTTTGTTGTGGGTGTATTGCCAGTAGAGGAAGTCGACACTTTTCTGATTCGCGTGAGCCATCCTTGGCATACTTCGCCAGAAGGGTCCGCTGGTCTGGGCAACGGATGCGTTTCCGATGACGACGCCCTGTTGAATGACTGTCGTAGCAATCCCCCAGTTCAGCTTCGCGTCTTTGGCGTTCTGTGAGTACTCAATCCAGGTCAATTGCGGAAACAGGGCGCGAGAGATGTTCGAATGGTCGCCATCTCGATTATCGTAGATGTCGCCCCAGTTGCCGGATGCTGTATTCTCCTGTTCCCACATCTTCAGCAGTTCGCCGGCCTTGCCACCGAGGGCAGTAATCGCACGGCCGGGCGGCGGGGCGGTTTCAAACCGATATCTGGCAAACAGCATTTTGAGCTCAGGGTGGATCTCGACATTGGAATCCTCGACCCACGCGGTCTGACTTTTCACATGGAACGGCGTTGCTTTGTATCCCGCTGCCGGCTCGTGCTTTTCGGCTCTCTGAACGAGTGTGGCAAATCGGAGTTCATCATGAAGGCTGTGAAGATCTGGATCGGTCTGAAGGTGGAGGACATTGTTGAATCCGCGTTCGATGGCCTGTTCAAGCATCTTGAGCGCGTCTTCCTTTTTTCCGTCAAGCGCGTGCATGCATGCGAGGTTGTAATAGCCTCCTGGGGCGAATGGTGCGACCTCGATCATTTTGCGGCAAAGGGTCGCCGCGTGCTCGCGTTTGCCGCCCCTGATGGCCTTCATGAATTCCCTTTCAATGGGCACCAGTTTTTTCCGAACGGTTGCCATCTTGGACAGCAGAGAATCCGGTATGTTGGATTCGTTCACTTCTGCAAAGAGCAGGTTGTGCACCAACAGGCATGGAAGCAGTTTGGCCAGGTTCATCAATTCACCATTTTCTTTTGGATGGAAAATCGGGAAGGCAGGCGTGTACCCACGGAGCCACGGCCGGGCTTTCTGGCTTGCCGGGGGCAGCATCCTGCTGGGAACGTCCCGCAAAGACAGGCAGAATGAACATTAAGAAACCTCGGCCCCTTCATCAAAGATATTTCATAAGAATTGCATCTCCGAATAGAGAAAGTGTGACCAGCCTGAAACTCATATGACAACCAGTGCACTGTTTCTCGTGCTCTCGGCTGGACTGATGCATGCCATTTGGAACCTGCTGGCCAAAAGGGCATCCCAACCGGTACCCACCCTTTTCGCAGGTCTGACGTTTGGTGCAATCATCAGTGTCATTCCATTTGTGTATCTGTTCGCTCAAAGCCCGATCAGTATATCGGGTTGGGGATGGATCGTTCTGACAGGTTTGCTGCATGCGATTTACTACGTGCTTTTGGGTTACGCATACCAGCGCGGGGGCGACCTGTCAGTGGTTTACCCGATCGCAAGAGGGACTTCGCCGGTTCTTGTCACCATCGCCGCTTGCGTCCTTCTGAATGAGATTCCCTCGCCGGCCGGCATAGGCGGTGTCCTTCTTGTTGTTACTGGCTTGTTCGCCATCAACCTGAGCCAAGTGTCAATGGAGGGTATACGCGCACTGCTTCGGAGCATGCGGGACGGCCCTGTAGTTCTGGCTTTCCTCACGGGCCTGACGACGGCCACTTACTCGATCGCGGACAAAGTCGCTCTCACCAGGACCGGAATGAACCCGTGGCTTTACCTGCTCGGATGCTACCTGGTCACCTCGGTGTGGCTCAGCCCAATGACATTTCGGCTCTTGAAAGCGAACCGGGAATCTATCGCCTCTCATCGGAAACATCTGATCCTGATAGGCATCCTGAGCCCACTGGCTTACGGGCTCATACTGGTCGCATTCAATACCGCGAGCAAGGTCAGCTACATTGTGGCGTCGAGGGAGTGCAGCATCCTTTACGCTGCCCTGCTCGGTACGCTTTTCCTGAAAGAAGCGGATTTTCGGAGGCGGGTGGCCGGAGCGCTGATCATCACTCTGGGCATTGGTCTCCTGGCTATTGCGAGGTGACGCCGAGGGCTCAATGATCGTTCGATGGGCTGTGCAGCCACAGGAATCTGATCCGAATGGCGCTGACTTAAGCGAGGGTGGCATGGGCGTCTCGCCCGTGGAGGATCGTAAGTCCGTTGACCACGGGCGAGACGCCCATGCCACGATGGTGAAAGCAATGCCAAAACCGCTTAAGTCAGCGCCATTCGAATCTGATCCATGCTTTAGTTTTCTTTTCTGGCGATGATGCGAACGATGTTGAATTGGATAGTCCATCGGTCGCCCCCTTCTTGCTGCAGACACGACAGGTCTTCGGCCTGCTGCCGAATGATGAGTGCCCTCTGATCTGCCGATACGGTTTTCGTGAAGGGCCACGTGATCATGGTTTCTGTCGTCATACCATTGGCGAGAAGCTCAGCCATGATCACATCTGGCTTGAGATACGTCCTTCGGTGTGAGTCATCCATCAGCATGTCGATTTCGCTAATGAGGGAACCGAGTGATTCGTCTCCAACGTTGGCGGGCCCTTCGAGCAGAGCCAAGCCCCTCGGTCTGAGAACTCGAGCTATTTCCCTGATCACATCATCGGCGGATGCGACGTGATGCAGGACATTTCGCATCAAGACGCGATCTGCATTGGCATTCTCGAAGGGGAGCTTGTCGGCCGGAGCAATGCTCACTCGCAGATTGTCCAGCCCTGCCTCAGACGCCCGTCTCCTGCATTCTGTGACCGCGGTGCCAAGGGCATCGAATGCCCAGACTCTGCAATCAGGAAACTCGGCGGCTGCTGCAACGGAGAATGCACCGTTGCCACAACCAATATCCAGAAGAACATCCGCTGTCTCGAGTCTGAGCAGTTCCGTCACCTCGCTGACCTGCTCCTCTCTCTGGTACCGGGCCGCATAGCCCGTGGAGTGGGTCCAGCCGTCAGGAATGTATGCGCTTTCAGTGGTCATCTCTCGAAGCAGAACAGTGCCACGGATTGGATTCAATTGAGTGAACGAGCAATTCACCTCGAAGCTGCCAGCCTGCTGCTGCCATCAAGCGCGAAGACGGCCCATGAACAGTCCATTGGTGTTGTTGTCATCATCGAAATGAAAAACACCTTCTGGGCATCCGTCGGGTCTACCACGATAGAGACGGTGATTTGTTGCTGTTGCTTCGGGTGGCGTTGATGTTGTTGCCGGGAACCACATTCAGCCCACCGGTAGACTGTGCGGACAACCCGGTGAAACAACATAGCAGAGAGCAAAGGGTCAAGCACTTTAGCGAGTCACTCATCTCCAGAGCCCTGCCGATCTCAGAGCTGGTATGAGAGATTCAAGAATGCATAAAAGCTCCCAGAATCACTGGTGAGACCTGGCCCGGCTGAGAATTCGATGCCGAAGTTCTTCCATGGAAACCAGCGGGTACCGATCATGATCCCAAGAGGCGGACCATCCAGCCCGTCCAGATTCCCATTGGTATCTCGATAAGGATTCAAGTACGTGTAAGCCTGCGCTCCCACCGACAATTGGTTCTCTTTGACCTCGAACATATACGCGGCCCCCACTAAGACTGTGTCCGTCAGATCCACGTTTGCCTGGGGCCTAAAGCTGTTATGGCTGCCGTAGGCAATGTAATCGAGATTGAGATGCAGGACCCCGTAAGAACTCTCCTCGGTGTAAAGCACGCCCAGCGAGACATCAACGCCGCCGCTCGAGTGCAGATCACGCTCATCAGCGAGAGGGATCTTGATCTTGGAGCGAAGCGAAAACCCCGTCCCGGGTTGTTTCCCGCCCCACACCTGGAATTTGGCCTCCAAGACAGGGTCGCTCATTTCATTGCCAGGATCAGTTGAATTGCTGCCCGAGGTTACGTCGAACAACGCTTCGCCTTCGATAATGCCGACGATGCTGTCGGTGGAGGTGTACGGGACATGGATTCCAATATCCAGAAAATCTGCAACCCCGTACGACAGGTGCGCGCTGAACTCAAGAACGGAATTGTCCATGGTGAAACGAGAGTTCCCGTTCGTATCGCCAAAATCATTCAGCACATAGTCGAGTCCCAATTCAGCCTTGAATGTCTTTTTTCCCAAGGCGATGGCACTCTCCATCCCGGGCACAAGTAACAGGCCGTTGAGGCCATCATTTCCCCCCGTGCGGAAAGGTGCCAGCAGGCTGTCTTTGTTAGGCGCCTGGGCAAAACTATGGTTGAGGCCCGGCCCCATGACAAGAATGATGATGAAAGCCGCACAGCCGCTACGCCCCGGGATACACATACGATGCCTCCTCAATCAGAAGTCATTTCCTTGGATTACTTCGCCTGTACACTCTGGAATAATCAGAGCTTTGATCAATGTAAGGATGGAATCCAGAATAGATACCGGATTTTTCCTTAAGTCTCAATATGCAGTCCGAAACCTAAACCGCACAGTTCCTTCGTGGCAGAGCGATGAAAAACTTGATGATTGTTTCTGCGTTCTGTCACTGGTCCGGCTGGTAGCTTCCACGGGCCTCACTCGATTGGAATCAGAACGATGTTTCGATACTCGCCCGAACCGGCCGGAAAAGCGATTTTGCCTTCCGCAGCAGGAGGCGTGGCGTTGGTGGAAACGCCATTGATCTTGTAGGTGACCTTCCCGCCAATGACGCTGACTTCGTGCGCGCTCCATCCCTTGACGGTTTTGAAAGTGCTGTCGGCAGCGCTGTCGTCTTTCTGGAACCGCAGGACGAATTGCTCGCTCGAGTTTGCCGGGCTGGCCGTCCCCTCTCCGGCTGCGGATTTCAAATTGCCGCTGATTCTGATCTCTTGATTCTTAGCGCGGCGTCTGCGGCTCACGGCCGGGCCTTTATTGGCAACGACACTGAACGCCTGCTTCGCTGCAGCGCTTGAAAACGTCCAGCCTTCAAGGTTGTTACTGATTAGCCGTTTTGCTTCGCCGTAGTTTTCGGTGAGCTCTTTGAATTCGATGTCCTTGAAATCGACCGTCATCGGTGAGCCGCCGTGCACTTGAAGCGCAAGCACGCCTTGCAAGCATCGCTTTGCTTTTTCGTAATCGATGAGCTCGACGGTCTGGTAGCCGTTGAGGTAGTGGATGACGTGATTGCCTCGACAGATGAAGTGGTACGCATTCCATTTCTTGTCAGTGTGATAAGGCGCTTTCTTGATTGCATCCAGATCGGCGACCTCGCCCACGATCAGCTTTCTTGTGTCTGAGGCGATCTCCATAAAGTCACCGACATCCACGAGCCAGCCGCGGCCGCTTTCGTGGTAGAGGAAACCTGTCTTACCGAGGAGGTTCTGCACTTCGGCCTGGTACCCGCTGACCACCCACTTCTTTGTCTCCCTGCTGCGATATTGAACGCCGGAATTGTTCCCCCCGTGAATGCGATACTTCAGCTTGAGCTCAAAGTTCTTGATCTTGCTCTCGCGCCAAATGATGAAGGTGTTGCGCCTGGCTCGGATTTTTGTGGAATCTCCACGGATGACTCCTTCAACAACTGACCAGTGATTCGGGTCACCATCCCAGCCGGTGAGATCCGTGCCATTGAAGATTGATCTGAATCCGTCTTCCGCCTGGAGAGGGAGAGTGAGGAGAGCCGCCGCGATGATGAAATGCAGAGGTCTGCAGAGCATAGAATCCTCCATTGTAATGACTGTTTGATAGGGTTGGCGCCTGACGCTGAAATCAGAGGAGACAGATTAATTGTCCAATTCGGGTTGGCAATATGCGTATGCCCGGTTTAGGGCCATCACGCGGTATGGGTGGATATGAGTGAGTGGGGCTCAGAAGCAGAGCAACCCGACCCCACAACAAGGTGAAGGCCGGGCGCTCCCTTGGGTGCCGGGACCCAGTTCAAAGGTAAGGTGTAACGACTTCCCTGAAATCTGTAAACGTGAAAGGCTTCCGAAGAACAGTTTCTGCACCCATCGACCGCGCTTCAATCAACAAATCGCATCTGAGAGTGCCGGAGCAGATGATGGACTTGAGAGGGTTTGCCCTGACCCTGGCTTCACGGACCACATCCAGTCCAGACCCGTCGGGCAGATCCAAATCTGAAATGATCAGCGATGGCCGCGCGCCAGCCTGGAGCAACTCCACTGCCTCATCGGCACGACTGACAATCGCTACGTCCTGGTGTCCCATTGAACGTAACAGTTCGATATGGAGTTTCAGAACCTTCGGATTATCTTCCAATCAGACATTCACCCATCTCATGAATTCTCATCGCAAAGGCCTGCGGTCCAGCGTCGCGGAAGGGCCAGCGCCACAGCACCCACATCTCAATACTCCGCACCCATCAGGAAACTGACAATGGAGGGAGCACGTGAGCGTCGAACGGATTGGATGAGATGGATACTCGGCGCTGTGGCTGTGTTCGTCACTTGCCTGGTGGTCTTCTTCGCATGGCATTACGATCGATATCTATGCCGGCAGTTTGATGCCGTTGCCAGGATGCTTGGCGCGGAGCGGATGTACCTGCTTGGCGGGCAGGTTTACGAAACAACAGTCGATCAGAAAGGCCCTCTCTGGACGAACATCTACTACGTCACCTATCTGTTGGGCGGGAATAGAGAAGCTGCCTGGAGTTGGTTAGGCGCCGTCATACTTTTTACTAACTCGGTCGTAGCTTTCTCAATTTATTGCATCACGCCGCGGCGCGTATTGGCTCATGTTCGAGCCCTGAGGATAGGCGCCTGTCTCGCAATATTCTATTACCTGAGTGCAAGCGAAGAGGAGTGGGCATTTCTGTTCTACTCCCGCAATATGACCAGTGCGATGATTGCGGTCAGTTTCGCACTTATATGGTGGGGAGTCCGTATTCAGAAATACAGAATACACGCATTCGTGCTGGCGGGGCTCACGATGGGCCAGGTAGTTTCAATCATGCCAACGTCGGGAGTTACGTTTGCGCTTATGTGCATTCTTGCTGCGGCCTGCTGTTTGAAACCCGGCAACTCCTGGGCGGTGTCTCTTAGAGAAAGTAAGCAGGAACTCCTGCAAAGCCTCGGTGTTCTGATTCTCGCTTGGTCCGTTTCGTTCCTTTTCGTCTTTGTATATTACTGGCTTACAGGCAATTTCTCGCGTTTCTGGTCTTACTGGTACCGATACAACCTCTTCTATACGGATGTGTCTGGGCAGAATCCTCTCCAGATTTTGATGAAGCTCTTTTCTGACTTGAGAGGGTTCTTTTTCAGACACTATTTGTTCACTGCAGTTCTGATCGGCTACATATTGCTGCTTATCGTTAAGTTCAGAGGCGCCTCGAGAACGGAACAGCTATTCATGACAGGAAACTTGATATGGCTTACAGGTGAAGCCATTTCCATGGGGCTTGGGCAACGATTTTTTGATCACTACGAAGTTCTCCTCGTCATCCCGCTCTGCCAGATGGCCGTGGTCGTGCTCACGTTTATAGGTGACAGGATAAACCAGAAGCACTTTTGCACTTTCACAGCAGTTGCGATACCTGTTTTCTGCCTTTGGTATAGCTGCTCGGCAATGCTCGCCATCGGTCACAGTCTGAGCCCGTTCGGCAACCCTGAGCAGACACGTAAGTTCTATACCGGCCCGGACTCACAGCCGCTACTTCTTGCTGGCAAAGCCGCTGTGGATCTTCTTACAGAAGAGGACGAATTCATTTACGCGTGGATGAGAGAGCCACAATTAGTTGCTTTCTTTGAGCGCCCCTGTGCATCCCGGTATATCGAATGTCGCTGGCTTTCAGGGACGTTGACCTGGGCCGGGAAATGGGACAGAAAGTTTCTGTTGGATGGAGTCTGGGAAAACTGGTCCGAGGATTTAGCGCGTTCAAAGCCTCGGATCATCATCCATGATTTCAGCGATGCGATTCCTGAAGGAAGTTCATTGGAGAAGGTAATTGACGCAGATTACGAATTAGTTGTTTCTCACCCCGGTTACCGAGTTTATTCACGTCAGGGGATGCTGGAAGCTCTTTTAAGGAAGCTGCAGACAGAGTCATTTCAAGATTGGTCGTCGGCACCGAGGACAAAGGTGAAGATTGAAGATTCCGGAGTGTTTGTGCTGCAGGGAGAAATTGAGCTCAGCGATTTCAGCGAATACGAAATCCTCATCAACGGTCGAGAGTCCAGAGAACCAATCGCTGCATTTAAACTGACCGGGTTGAAGGAAGTGCTCAGTTCCCGTTGGAGCCACGGCCGTTATCTGAAGGCGTTGCGTGCAGGCACAGAAAGAGCGGCTGGAAAGTACCCATTCATGCTGGTCGTCCGGAATGCCAGCGCTTCGCTGCTCCTGGATGGCAGATACATCGGGGGCGTCCCGGTTGTTCGGGGTGAAATGAATCTGATGCTACAATCCAACGGCGACCAAGGGCTAAGCAATTTGACCTTCTGGACCGGCTCGCCTTTTCCAGAGTAAGACCGTTTGAATTAATACTGTTCAACATGGCAGACGAAGACAAAAAGAAAGTAGATCGCCGTAATTTCTTCCGCTCCATGCTCGGCCACGACTACGAGGCTGAGGATGACGAGGGCAAGGTAGAGAAAGTGGTAGTCGACGAAAGTGACAACAACCTCAGCAAGCGCGTTGCGAAGGCGATGAAGGAGGAGGACGAGAAGCCAGACAAAGATGTCGATCGCCGCGGTTTTTTTGAAGACATGCT
>Ga0187827_10007495_pt1 | contig 12113 bp, 11 predicted proteins | sample ETNtaG_39_FD_167969 | JGI IMG/M metagenome (GOLD analysis project Ga0187827, IMG submission 167969) | Marine microbial and viral communities from oxygen minimum zone, Eastern Pacific Ocean - ETNP2014_SV_150_PacBio MetaG (Illumina Assembly) | ecosystem: Environmental > Aquatic > Marine > Hypoxic... | reverse complement strand
AGAGAATATCCGCACTATCCGTCCTGGATTTGGCCTTCCTCCTAAGTATTATCCTACTTTGTTGGGCAAGAAAGTAAATAAAGATGTTAAAATTGGTACTCCTCTTAGTTGGGACATAATAGGATAAAAAAATGTATAACCTATTAAAAAAATTGTTTCCCATTTGTAGAAGTATCACAGGAAACGGGGTTAGAGAAACATTTAATATATTAAAAGATCATCTACCTTTAGACATAAAAGAATATCCTACAGGTATGAAGTGTTTTGATTGGGAGATACCTGATGAGTGGAATATTTCAGATGCTTACATAACAGATGAACAAGGTGTCAAAGTAGTAGATTTTTCTAAAAATAACCTCCACGTATTAGGATACAGCGAGCCTGTTAATAATAAAACATTCTCTCTCAATCAATTAAAAGTAAATATATATACGCTCCCAGACCAACCGGAGCTTATTCCTTATTTAACAAGTTACTATAAACGCCGTTGGGGCTTTTGCATGTCTCATAATGAGTTGTGTTCATTAAAAGATGGAAACTATACTGTTAATATAGACTCAACTCTTGAGCCTGGTTTTTTAACATTGGGAGAAGCGTTTTTGCCGGGGAAAATAGATAAAGAAATTTTAATCTCTTGCTATTTATGCCATCCTTCTATGGCAAATGATTCTATTTCAGGTGTTGTACTGACAACGGATCTTTATAAAAAGTTATCTCAAATAGATCGGTATTACAGCTACCGCTTTTTATTTCTGCCTGAAACAATAGGCTCTATTGCCTACTTAAGTCAAAACCAAAAAAGGGTGTTAAAAAAAACCTATGGAGGCTTTGTTATTACATGTGTGGGAGATCCTGGTATATTTACCTATCAGCGGTCAATCCATAAATCCCACGTAATTGATAGAATTGCTGAGAATGTTTTAAAAAATAGTGGAAAAGAATATAAAATAAGGAACTTTCGCTTTGCTGGAAGTGATGAGAGTCAATACTCGTCACCCGGTTTTAATTTGCCTGTTGGTTCTCTAATGCGAACCGCTTATCCCCATTTTACTCAATACCATACAAGCGCGGACAATCTGGATTTAGTTACCGAAGATGCTTTAAATGAGAGTTTAGAAATGTATTTAAAGGTTATTAAAGGGATTGAAGGAAACAAAGTTTTTAAAAATAATAACCCTTATTGCGCTCCAAAGCTAGACAAACGGGGATTGTATCCCAGTCTTGGGTCACAACGAAATATTAGTGAAGAAATTTACAGAATGAACTGGTTGCTTAATTATGGTAATGGAGAAAATTCATTAATTGATATTGCTGAAGAAGTTGATACCTCAATACTTAACCTTATTGAAACATCGGAGAAATTAGAAAAAGAGGGTTTGTTAACATTGGATGGAAGTAAATAGATTAGGTCAAAAAAAAAGAACTTTCCATGGTTAATATATTAGATTTTATTATGCATGATGGAAGCTATGTAAATGATTTTCAACTTAATAGCTGTATTTTTAAGAAATAAGCATGTCAGAAGATGTTAACTTATAATGGCATCAAATAAAAAAAGGAAGCAAGTCCCTTTATCCTTGGGATTCATTGGTGGTGGCTTATCGTCAACCATTGGCCAGGCACATTTTGCAGCCAGCCGGCTCGATGGGCGTTGGCAACTTTCTGCAGGTTTTTTTAGTCGGCAGAGAGAAATGAATTGTAAAACAGCTGAAACCTGGCATATACCACAAGATCGACTGTACGAAACCTGGCAGAGTTTCGTGGCGTCAGAAAAGGATAAGTTAGATGCAGTTGTTGTTCTAACGCCGACTCCTGAACATTTGGAAATTGTTTGTGCGTTGATTAATGAGGGGGTTCCAATTATATGCGAGAAGCCATTAGTATCTTCACTGGAAGAGTCTGATTTGATCAATCAAGCCTATCAAGAATCTCGTAATTTTCTATCAGTAACATACAATTACAGCGGTTATCCAATGGTTCGAGAACTTCGTGAACGGGTACGAAGTGGAGAACTGGGACGTTTACAGCAGATACATTTTGAAATGCCACAAGAAGTGTTTATGCGCTCGTCTGATACTGCCGGCAAGACTGCGTTGCCGCAAAGTTGGCGTTTAAAGGATGGTACTATTCCTACGATTTGTCTTGATTTAGGAGTTCATTTACATCATCTGGCTTATTTCATGATAGGAAGAGAACCTGTACGGGTTATTGCAGAGTTTTCAAACTATTCGATGCATCCTGGATTGGTAGACAATGTAATGATGTGGCTGGAATATGAGGATGAAATGAAAGGAAGTTTCTGGATGAGCAAGACGGCTTTAGGAAATAGAAACGGTCTCAAGCTTAGGCTTTATGGTGAAAAAGGAAGTACAGAGTGGGTGCAGATGCATCCAGAGGAATTACGGATTTCCTATAAAGATGGAACCTGCATTACTATTGACCGGGCTTCAAAGACCTTAACATGTAGCGAGACGAGATACAATCGTTACAAGGCCGGACACCCATCAGGCTTTATTGAGGCATTTGCCAATCTATATTGTGATATTGCTGATGCATTGATTGAATACCGCAAAAATGGCAAACATAATAATCCTTATGTCTTTGGCATAGATCATTCTGTTAGAGGTTTAGAGCTTTTTGCTGCAGCTCGGGAGTCTGACAATGACCGATGCTGGAAAGAACTAAAGAAGTGAAGATTTTGCAGATGGGTGTTAGTGGAGTGTGGGAAAGCACTTCTCCAATATTAAATAGTATTTCAAATTAATCACTTGGACGTTATGCAAAAAGGGAAGTCATAATGAATATCCTGGTTTATGGTGCTGGTGCAATTGGATGTCACATTGGGTACTGTATGTATGCAACCGGTAATGCTGTCTATCTAATTGGGAGAGGGGAGCATTATAAACAGATGAAAAAAAATGGCATGCATATAAAAATATGTGATAATGAGATACTAAAGCATGAACAGGTAATCAATGAAGATTCTATGTTTTATATTATGGACGATGTGAAGAGAATTAAAGATGTAAAGTTTGACTATATTTTCATAACGGTCAAATTAAGTGATTACAATGAGAGTGCACTCCAGAGCCTTTATCCCCTTATGGGAAAAGATACAGCTGTTGTCCCTCCTTGTACAAAGCTTCCGTTCTGGTGGTTCTACAATCTTGAGGGAAAATCTAATGAAAGATTCAAGGATATAGACTTTGACCAACAATTAAGTAAGCATTTTGTCAGGGAAAACATTATCTGCATGACCATGTGGTTGTCCTCCGTTATAGAGAGTCCCGGTAATGTATGTGTTAAGCATATTCAGAGAGGTTACCCATTGAAGGAAGTTTATCCTAGGATGAAGGACTCTGCAGATAAGTTAAGGGATATTTTCAAATCAACCTGCAAGTCTTCTGAGGTGGGTGATATCAGAAGTGAAATCTACATTAAATCCATAAATTCATTTGCTTTTAATACAGTTGCTCTAGATAGAGAATTCAATAACCTGCAATTAAGTCAGGATGAATATAGCAAGGATTGTATCAGAAAGATTATGACAGAAGGAGATCAGATTCTTAAAATTCTTGGCCTTCCAATTATTCAATGTATTGAGGATAGAATTAGTCAAACTCTATCCAGCACTAAACATACGTTGAGTATGCTCAATGACTATAGAAATGGGCATCAGATTGAATTAAGTTATCTATGGGAGGGTTTTAACGCCTTCTGTAAGATACTGAAAATAGATATGGAATTTTCAAAATATATGTATGAGAAGGTGATGGATAAGGTTTGTACGAGGCAATGATTATATAAGATCTGCTACTATACAGAAAACTGTATGATAACTTGTTCGTGCAGAAAATTAGTAGTCAACTTTAAACTAAAGGAGAAGAAATGAAACTTAGATTGCAACCGTGGTTTACTGATTCGTGTACCACCTTTTTGAATAATCTATTCAAGTGGTACCCAAACTGTATAGATGAACAGGTTTCTGTATTGGAATGGGGGGGAGGCAATTCAACTCTCTATTTTCTTGGAAAGGGGTGCCGACTGTTGACTATCGAGAGTGATGAAGCGTATATTACTAACCTACTGGATGTCTCGCGCGGCCTTGGTTTCAAAGTCACCTCAATTAGCCATCCTCAAGACGCTGTCTCTAAACTCAGTGAATTCGACCTGACCATTTTAATAGCATCAGATTTTAAAGAGGTGGGGGAGGCCGTTTTCAATTTACAGAACTGGTCCATTATTGTAAATGACGGGATTTCGCGGAAAGATGTCATCGATGCTATAATAACGCGCCAGTGTCCCTCAATCATCGTCCTGGACAATGTTGAGTTCTGCGCGAATTGGGGTAAGCTCGAACGTTCTTCGGGCCATACAGATAGAGTCAGGAGGTATCGGCACATTCTTAGGGATCCGAATTGGAGGCACTATATTTTTGAGCAGGTAGAGGGAAGGGAGGGACACTCGGTCCCTGATTCTACGGGATGGGAAGCTCCCCAGCGGTGGAGCTCCGGTGTTCTTTGGCCTCACGACCATCTTCTGGCCAAGCTCATGGTGTCTCATATCGGACTTCCTGTGGTCACAGTTGATGCACTTGATGATGCAGACTTGGATACTCTATCTCAAAGATGTCCGTTTGACTGGGGAGAAATGAAATGGCTTGTTGATGAGTACACAGAAGTATTCAATTTGCCACGAACTTTTGAATAATAGAGCTCTTGCTCATTCGCGACTTGAGCCGTTCCTGAAAGCCATTGACAAAATTGACAAAAGTCTCGGCTGGACACCTACTTCTGCTTCTGGTAAGCGTATTTCAACTTTTCATTGCTTGGAGCCTAACCCAAATAATTTTAAAAGACTTTCTGAGAAAACTTTAGAAATTAAAAGGAAATGGGGTCCAAAACATAATTTCAAGATTTTTAATCACCAATATGCTACAGGCTCAGGAAATAAATTAGTAAACTTTGATGATGAAAAGCATTCTGCATCATATATTTCCGGACAAGGTAATGGATAAGGTTTGTACGAGGCAATCTTCAGCTGTCTTAAATAAATGAGTTACCTCTACTTTCTTTCGCGGCCCCTCAATATATCATACCTGCAAGCTAAGTTTAAATGGGTATAGTACATTATCTTCTTAAAAATGTAGAGTTGTTTCCCGATAAAACTGCAATCATTTTTGCAGATACCTCTTTGTCTTATCGTGAGATTACAGAACAGACACGCAGGTTGTCCTACGCCTTAAGTGATATTGGTGTCGGGAAGGGAACACACATAGGTATACTCCTTAATAACTCTATAGAATTTGTGACAACCATGCTTGCCGTTGCTGATCTGGGAGCAACCATAGTGCCAATGAGCAGCACTACCAGTAGTAATGCCCTGCTTACAGCGATATCTGCCAGCGATATAAGGTACATCATTGGGTGGCATGCCGCTTTAAAAGATTTTTTCGATTGCTCACAGGAAAAACTCCATCTTTCACGTCAACATTGTATTTCTGTTGGCAGAGAGACAGACGGCTGCCTATCATTTAGCGAGATGCTGAAAGCGGCCCCAGAAACGTATGAGTTGGGGAAGAGGGTGATTGATGACGAAACAGACTTTATTCTGACCATGACATCAGGTTCAACCAGTGATCCTAAGCCTATAGTTTTTACACAAGGCACAAAAATCAGAAGAAGCTTAGGAGCACAGGAACTATACGGTATCACAGATAAGGATATAACTCTCGTTGCCACTCCCCTGTACCATTCTATTTCTCAACGGCTTGTTTTAATCCCAATTATTACAGGAGGAACGTCTGTGATCATGCAGAAATTCACCCCAAAGAATTGGCTTACACAAATTGACAGACATAAGGTTACATTCAGTATTGCAGTTTCATCCCAATTAGAAATGATTTTGCAGGAACTGAGAGATACAGAGTCTGATACAAGATCCTTGAGGTGTATAGTTTGCTGCTGTTCATTATTGAAGAATGACATTAAATCACGCCTGATCAAGGAAATGAAATGTGACTTTCACGAGTGCTATGGCGCTTCTGAAGTTGGAGTTGTGTCTAACCTCTCACCTGAGACTTCATTGGAGAAACTGCATACCGTTGGAAAGGCAGTTCCTGGTGTAGAGATAAAGATAGTTGACGACAAAAGAGATCCAGTTGTCATGGGAGAAATTGGAGAAATTGCCTGCAGATCTACCATGAGTTTTTCCCGTTACTACAATAATGAACAAGCAACTCAGCAGAGCATGGCAGATGGGTTCTTTCACACTGGTGATATGGGGTGCTTAGATGAGGATGGCTACCTCGTTTTCTCCGGGCGCAAGAAAGAGATAATAATTACTGGGGGTACCAATGTCTATCCACTGGATATTGAAGCAATTTTAAACACCCATCCTAAAGTTAAAGAGTGCGCGGTGATAGGCGTTGAAGATAAAAGGTTTGGAGAGGCGGTAGTAGCATTCATCATTTCTGCAGAAGGGGAGACACTTTCAAGCCGTGAACTCCAACATTACTGCCTGCATCGACTGGTCGACTTTCAACAGCCACTGGCTTATGTATTTGTAGATGATTTTCCAAGAACCGAACTTGGAAAGGTGATTCGGCACAAACTTACTGACCAATACCGTGAGTATAACTTTACCTCCGGAATAAGAACTATTCTCAGAGACAATTAACTCGTAGTTTCGAAAGACTCCTATCCGTTTTTCAATAGTCAGATAATTGGCTAACAGGCATTAAATTAATCGGTTCAATCAGGATGGCCCAGAACCCGGACTCTTGGAGAATTGTAGAATCATAAATGCCGTCTTCCCTTCCGGCTTTGAAATGTAGTAAGCAAGTTCTATCTTTAGTCTCTAAGGTGTTAATTTTCAGTCAAAAAAGACGATAAATTGCCCAAGATTTTATTTTAGGTTTGTCCTTACAGAGAGATTATATAGAAACGTTGAATTGGTTGATGAATAGCATTTTGTTTATTCATCATGGTCTTATGAAGAACACAGTCAAAATCTTACTGTAAAAACAACATCACATACTAATTCATTAAAGGAGCAAAGACTTATGAAGGCAACATCTATTTTGTTTGTGAACTTACCAGGCACGCCGTACACAGAGCTTGCAAGCCGGTTGTCAGCTGATAATAAGGGGTCTTATCGGACACTTAGTATTGACGCAAGGTCGTTGCCGTTAGGTATTTTATATTTATCCTCATATATAAAAGCTAAGTTCCAGACATCATTAGAACAATATATAGCCGACTATTTTGAAAAGCTGGAGACGATAGAAGACTATGATAGTGTAGATGGCTTCATTCGAGATATTGCAATGAAAAGCATTTCCACTCCTCCTGATATTGTTGCAATATCAATCATGTTTTCAACATCATATAAATTTTTTAGAAATCTACTGAGCATTTATAAATCATTATGGCCAAACAGTACATTTATAGTAGGCGGTATACATGCAACAAATACTGCTGGTCATATATTACAAACAACTGATATTGACTATGTGTTTCGTGGTGAATCAGAAATTGCACTGTATAAATTTATAAAAAATTATAGAGAGAAGATAAAACAATATATACCGGGGGTTTATGCTAAAAGTGATATTAACCAGGATGTGAATCAAATTTGCGAACTCGTAACTAATTTAGATGAACTGCCTTATCCAAATCTGGAATTAGTTAATGTTTCGTCTTATATAAATGCAAAAAAAATATTTAAGGCTTATCAGGATCTTGATAAAGGAGTAATTGAGTTGGTTGGAAGTAGAGGTTGCCCTTATAAATGTACATTTTGTTCAGGGCATTCTTCCAATAACCGAAATGTTCGATTTAGAACCGTAGAAAATATTATGTCGGAAATAAAGGAGTTGTACAAACGATATGGAGTGGTACGTTTTGTCTTTAACGATGATTTAGTCGTCGCAAATGAAACCAGGTTTTTTAAATTAACCAATGCCTTTAGAGATTCAAGTATTCCCGGGTTGGAATTTCAAAGCCAGGGGCTTGATTGCAGGTCTGTTACAAACAAAATGATAGATGCAGTCACTGAAAGAGGTGATGCAGTCTTGTTTGCCGTTGACTCAGGTTCGCAGTACATTCAAAAGCATATCATAAGGAAAAACGTTAAGCTTGAGCGGGTAAGAGAGTTAGTTGATTATAGCCGTAAAAAGGGGCTTATTGTACGTTGTAATTTTATTTTTGGCTTTCCCAATGAGACAAAAAAGTTAATGGACGATGCAGTGGAGTATATGCGTTCATTAAATGCGGATTGGTATCAGATATTTACCGCAGTACCTTTTGTAGGTACCGAATTGAATGACCAATTTGTAAAAATGGGTATTTTAAATAAATATGATGAAGAACTATGGGAGTCTTGCCATTATGGAGTACGCTCATTTGATACAAACACATGCACTGCTGATGAACTGAATCATTTTACTTACAGCCTGAATCTAGAACTGAACTTTGTTAATAATTATAACTTAAGAACTGGTCAGTATGTTCGTGCCCTTAGTATTTTTAAAGAAATCTTAAGCAGTTATCCATTCCATATTTTTGGCCTAATAGCGTTATATCAGGCCTACAAAGGTTTAGGCGATTTGGAAAACAGCCTAAAGGTTAAGGAACGAATAAATAAGACAATAGCAGAAAACGGGTCAAGTAGAGAGATGTATGAAAAGTATAGAAATTTGCTTAAGAATACTGAATTTTATAGTAAATTCTAATAGTAAACATAAAAAGCGAAAATATAATGCCTTACTATATGAAAGGTGTTACCGGTTTGGTTGCTTGTGTTCTTCTCAAGAACATAGCTATCAATGGTTCAGATCTCCAGGTAAAGAACGAAATGTATTTAAGCATATATGAAAAATGAATGATTTCTTTTCTGTTGATATGGAAAGTTATTCACTGCCCAATGAAACAAGATACGATAAGCTGACCAACTGCTTTTATAAAGCTTTTCAGGAGAATCATGGTAAGTGTGAATTTGCAGCCTCTAACTTTGAGAGAGACATGATTCGCTTGAATCTGGACTGACACCTGCTTTTTTACAAGTGACGCTATAGAGTACTTTTTTTTTAATACATTTTTGATTAGTGAGGAAGGTAGTTATGACAAGGGAGATTTATGATGAGATAGTCTCTTTGCTTGAAAAGAGAGGGCCTGTACAGGGTAATTCAGATCAAGAGATATGCAATTATAGGTATTTAGATGCCGGGCATGTGGATTCTCTTAATATAATGCAGTTCATTCTTGAAATTGAAGAGTGCTTTGGTATTTTGCTTTCTGCTGAGGATACCCAGTCAGACGAATTCAGAACTGTTGGAGGTATCATTGCACTGGTGGAAAGAAAACGGCAGCTTAATTCTTAGTCATGCCTGACAAAGCTTTACTGTATACGAGGGATGATATTATTTCTGCCATGCGGTCTTTAGGTATATTACATGATGATATTGTGTTTTTCTCTACCAGTTTAGGGATGTTAGGTACTGCAGATGGCGTTTCTAGCGATGGTGGTTTAAATCGTCTTTTTTATGATTGTATCCAGGAGGTACTGGGGGCAAGCGGTACGATACTGGTACCCACCTACTCTTACACATTTGGGAGAAGCCGGGCAAACGAGTTGGCTCTTTTTGACCCGGGCACAACACCTGCTGAAACTGGTCCATTCCCTGAATATTTTCGTAAGCAGCCCGGAGTAAGACGGTCTTTAGACCCCATGGTATCGGTGAGTGGGATTGGGCCGGCCTGTGATGGCTTAATGGTAGGATTGCCACGAACATCTTACGGTGCTGGCTGCATTTTTGATCGCCTAACCCATACGAAAGCAAAATGCTGTAATATCGGTCTTGGTTCAAACTTTACTCCGTTTCTCCATTATGCTGACTGGCTGGCCAAAGTGCCCTTTCGGTATGATAAATTATTTGTCGGAAATATGATGATAGATAATAAGCCCCAGAAGATGAGCTGGGTTTATACTGTTCCGATTTTATCCGAATCATCGAGGGCGAATGCACATCGCCTTGGTAAAATGGCAGAGGAGCGAGGTATCTGGAAATGGGTTCCGTTAGGACGTGGGAGAATTTACGTGGCCGAATATAAGGATTATTTCGATTTTGCCATTGCAAACCAGAAGAGAGATCCGTGGTTGACAGCGATGGGTCCTGCTGCAGATCCAATTAAGTTGGAGGAAAAAAGGGTTGGGACTCAAGTCAAACATGTTAATTTGCCAGAACAGGCAACGTATACGAATATTGCATTAAAACTTGCTCCACTGGTTCGCGAGACGGTTTCTGATGGAATGGATATCGCCTTAAGCTCCCTTGCGGAACAATTGCCTCTGGTGATTCATCGCTATCCAACAGGCATGAACTGTTTTGACTGGATCCTGCCGGAGAAATGGACTTGCCACGGAGCCTTTCTGGAAAGAATGAATGGTGAGACTGTTCTTTCTTATGCAGAGAATCCACTTTTTGTACGATCTTATTCTCTGTCGTATGAAGGAGAAGTGAGTCGTAAGGATTTATTGAAGCATATAGCGGTTCATCCGACGTTATCAAAGGCAGTACCCTATAAGCAGGAGTTTGTTGATCGAGATTGGGGTTTTTGTTGTTCCAATGAAATCAGGAAAGACCTGACAGATGATCGATATAAAGTGGATATTCAAACTGAATTCTCCTATGGTGAGTTGAAAGTTGGGGAAGTTATGGTTCCTGGTAATTCATCGAAAACCGTATTGATCTGTACATATCTGGATCATCCCTGCCAGGTGAATATTGCACTGTCAGGTGTTCTTGCTGGAATTGATGTTATTCGTGAGCTTGTAAAGGCTGAACAGTTAAAATTTTCCTATCGTTTATTGGTTTTACCGGGTGCACCCGGATTTGCCGCTTGGATTTCGCAACACAAAGCTCTGATTCCGAGGATTCTGGGCGGAGTGAGTTTACGGATGCTTGCTCGACCTCTCCCTCATATCTTGCAGCATTCTTCAAGTGGAAATACGATATTGGACACTCTATGTGAGAGAGAGTTGAGAAAAAGGGACTCTGCAAGCCAGATCGTATCTGCAAACGAGGTTTTCAACGAGTTCCCTGGCGGAGGAAATCCATTATACGATGGCAGTGATTCTTGGGGAAATATTCCAACGGTATCCTTGGCTCGTGCCTTGCCAATGGGTGATTTAGATTTTCCATTCAGGGGTTATTTGACAGATCTCGACAGTCTGGAAAATGCAGATTTCAATGCCATCAAAGAAACATGTTCTATTGTAAAAACAATATTTAATGCATTAGAAGATACTTAATATTCGAGAGTTTTTCTGGGTGGACAATTTGGAACATATCTGAGCGATAAAAAAAGGGATAGGTTGAATATAGAGAATGAGATAAAGGAATTAAAGAATCAGATGAGGAGTGCTAATAAAATATTAGGCGCTTACAGCGCCAAAGTTACCAACATGTTGTCGCTAATTACTTAAGCTGTTGTCATGTTGTATTAGAGGCATCTGAAACTTTTATTAAATGCGTCAGGATAATAGTGAGAAGGAAAAAAGATATGGAGGAAATAAAATTAGATGGTAAAAGGTATTATTTGAACCCCCTTTTGCCTAAGGATGTTACTAATAGATATGTAGACTGGTTAAATGATCCTGAGGTTACGCGTTTTTTAGAAGTTCGTTTTGAAAAATCAACATTGGAGAGTATTCGATCTTATGTTAAAAAGTTTGATAATAAAGTTAAATATCTTTTTGGAATATACACATATAAGAAAAATATACATATAGGTAACGCTTCATTTAATATTAATACTAACCATAACATCGCGGATTTTGGTTATTTTGTCGGAGATAAGAGGTACTGGGGTGAAAATGCCGCATTGGAGGCGTGTTATCTACTTTTTGAATTCGGTTTCAATAGGCTTGGTTTGAGAAAGATCTGGGGTGGGGCTTATCTTACTAACAGCAGTTCAATATTTAACTTTAAGAAGATGGGGCTTACCCAGGAAGGCAGGTTCAGAGAACACTATGTAGATGGAGATACTGCGACGGATGTACTTATTTTTTCGATGCTTACAAGTGAGTGGAATAAAAAAAGGAGTAAAATA
>Ga0187827_10007493_pt1 | contig 12114 bp, 6 predicted proteins | sample ETNtaG_39_FD_167969 | JGI IMG/M metagenome (GOLD analysis project Ga0187827, IMG submission 167969) | Marine microbial and viral communities from oxygen minimum zone, Eastern Pacific Ocean - ETNP2014_SV_150_PacBio MetaG (Illumina Assembly) | ecosystem: Environmental > Aquatic > Marine > Hypoxic... | reverse complement strand
TATTTATGCCTTATTATTTCGGCAGCATAGTTATATAACCTTTAATCTTCGTGCTTTTACGTTTAATATGAAAATTATTAAAGATATTTTTCGCCTGGGTGTTCCCGCTTCCCTGAGCATGATCATCATGTCAATGGGGCTCATTCTATTTAACGGGATACTGGGCTCTTCTGATGCTGTGGCAGCATATCAAACTGCCGGTAGAGTTGAGCATTTATTTTTTCTGCTCATTATATCTATTGCCACCTCCCTGGTTACTCTTGTGGGGATGTTTTACGGCGCCAAACGGTTAGATCTGGTGCATATGATAATTAAATATAGTTTGTCCCGAAGTATATTAATTGCACTCAGCTTCAGTGTATTTTTCTTTTTCTGCAGCGGATATATTATCCAAACCTTCACAGAGTCATCTGAGATAATCCGCTTAGCCGTTTTGTATTTTAAGATTATGGCCTTTGCGTATCCTTTTGTCACAATTGGGATGACCTGCTCCAGGGTGATGCAGGGTCTGGGTTATGCATACCCCATGTTTGTACTGACCCTGTTCAGGGTGGTCATTATTTCAGCTTCTCTTGCCTGGTATTTTGTTATCATACTGGGAAATCCGGTTCATTATGCCTGGGTGGGAACTTTAATCTCCTGTATCTTAACAGCAGCAGGCAGTCTCATCTGGCTTCGAAGCATTCTCAAAAGCTCAGTTAAACCGGCACTTGGTACCAGCTGATTTTGTTACAATAATTTACATTAAAATCGGGAACTTTTATCCATTTATCAGCGTAATATTAAGTGGTGGTTGAACTTCTTCTTAGTTAACTCCTCTTTACAAAAACTCAACCTCCTCCTTGATAAAGGGTTCCGGATACGGAGCCCTTTCTTATTATATCAATTTTATCAGCAGGTTATTTTTTTAGTAGTCCCAACCCTTTACCCACCAGCTTATCATACATACGGGTTGGAAGTATCCCCGGAAGGGTATAATTTATAAGCCGGTTTGGAGTAATTACATGGCGGATAGGTGGGCTTGGATCTTGCAGAACACTTTTTACCCGGTTTCCGATTATATCAGCATCGAATCCTTTTTTGCCCATCTGGATAAATAATTTGTAAAATCGTTCCAGTGCCAACTCATAATCACTGCCAATAAACTCATTATCTTCGGGGTTCGGTGTTTTATCCCAGATGGCTGTTTTAATTGGTCCCGGTTCAATGAGAATAACATCCACGCCGTAAATCATAAGTTCCCGGCGGAGGGAATCTGAAAATGCTTCTAAAGCAAACTTAGATGCCGTATATGGTGCCATAAATGGATGTGAACGCCTTCCGCTCACGGAACTGATGTTGATAATTTTACCTTGATTCTGTGCCTCTTTGCTGGCACCAAGGAGTGGGAGGTAGGCTTTGGTAACATCAATGAGTCCAAAAAAATTTACATCAAACTGTTTCCTAAAAATATCTGTATTAATCATTGTCACCGGCCCGCCCAGCGCTATCCCTGCATTATTTACCAACCCTGCTATTGATTCCCCTGGCTTTAACTCAGCCTGCACTTTTTCAGCACTTTCTTTAATTGCATTTGAATCTGTTACATCAAATATGAGGGATTGAAAATTATCTCCCAGATCAGCTGAGAGTTTGTCAGCGTCTTCCTGTTTTCGAACACTGCCATATACAAAATATCCGGAGTCACAGAGAATTTTTGCAGATGAATAACCGATGCCTGTACTGACACCTGTAATGACGACTTTTTTCATATTGATTATCCTTTAGTTTTCAATTTTTTCTTTTTTTCGAAGTGCAGTTCTTTTATTCAGATCCAGCTCCATTTTACGTAAACGAATAGATAGGGGTGTAATTTCTACCAGTTCATCCTCGGCAATAAATTCAATAGCCTGATCAAGAGAAAGCCGTTTTGGAGGGCGAAGTGTAACTGTTGCATCCGAACCTGAACTTCTCATGTTAGTCAGTTTTTTCTCCCGGGTAATATTAACTGTCAGATCATCTGTACGGTTTCTCTCTCCAAGCACCATCCCATTGTATACCTCGGTTCCTACTTCTATAAATAATTCTCCCCGATCTACCATTCCCAGACAGGCATATGTTGTAACAGAACCATTACGGTCTGCCACCAGTGCGCCGCTATTTCTTTGTGGGATTTTCCCAAACCAGGGGCCATAACCATCAAATAGTTTATTCATTATTCCAGCTCCTTGAGTGTCTGTCATAAATTGGCTCCTGAATCCGATGAGCCCTCGTGAAGGTATTGAAAACTCCAGATTGGCTCTTCCGTGTCCATGATTTTGGAGATTAGTCATTTTCCCCTTACGTTTTGATAATTTTTCTGTGATTACTCCCACCTTATCATCCGGAATATCTAGAAAAACTTTTTCCATTGGTTCAATTACCATGCCATCTTCTAATTTGGTAATGACCTTAGGCTTTGATACCATAAATTCATATCCTTCTCTCCGCATAGTTTCGATGAGGATGGCCATTTGCAGTTCTCCTCTTCCTCGTACTTCAAAAACATCTGTTTTTTCTGTTGGAATAACCTGGAGTGATACATTACTTAAGATTTCTTTTTCCAGCCGATCTTTAATATTTCTGGTGGTTAAATATTTCCCCTCTTTCCCGGCAAAAGGCCCATTGTTCACATAAAATAACATGGATACAGTAGGCTCATCAATTTGAATGCGAGGCAGTGGTTCGGGATCTTCATTTGATGATATTGTATCGCCAATAGTAATATCTTCCAGGCCAGATAAAGCAATGATATCACCTGCTTCTACATCATCAACCTGTATTTTCTTTAAACCATTAAATGTATATAGTGCTGAAAAACTGTGGCCATTGGTGATGCTATCTTTTCCGCAAAGTGAATATGCCTGATTCATTTTTAATGTGCCATTATTAAGTCTACCAATTGCAATTTGGCCTACATAAGAATCATAGTCTAAATTAGTGATTAAGAATTGAGGTTTTTGCGAATCATCAGCAATGGGGCCTTCAATTTTAGAAATAATGGCATCAAACAGAGGTTCAAGTGTGGTAGATCCATCATCTAGTGTAAGATGTGCAATCCCCTTTTTTGCATTGGTATATAAAATGGGAAATTCGATTTGCTCATCTGTGGCATCTAAATCTATAAATAGGTCATATACTTCATTGATCACTTCATCTATGCGAGAGTCTGATCTATCAATTTTATTTATAACCAGGATAATAGGAAGATCTTTTTCGAGAGTTTTCTTTAGTACAAACCGTGTTTGTGGCAGCGGCCCTTCACTGGAATCCACAAGCAGCAGTGCGCCATCTACAAGGTTCAAGCTGCGTTCTACCTCGCCTCCAAAATCAGCATGCCCGGGTGTATCCATGATATTGATTTTGACACCATTATAATTTATAGCTGTATTTTTGGCATTGATTGTTATGCCTCGTTCTTTTTCAAGATCCATGGAATCCATAATCCTCTCTTCGACCACCTGATGCGATTGAAAGGTTCCACTCTGCAGCAGCATCCCATCTACTAGAGTTGTTTTCCCATGATCCACATGGGCAATAATGGCAATATTTCTAAAATTTTCTTTTCTCATTAAGAATATAAATGGATTATTTGTTAAGGAATGGTACGCTGAAATTTAAGGCATAAAAATATAGCATATCATCATTACCTGCTTTTATATAGAGCTGAAATTTTCCTAATTTGTCATATCTAATCCAACCTTTTTATTTGGGAACAACCTGGTATAAACGGCATTATATGACAATTAAGATTTGAAAGGATAAAATGAAATATATTAAATCTCTACTCCCCATTGTCTGTATTGCAGTTGCTTTCTCATATCCCACAAAGAAAGATTTCAGTGATGCATTTATTAAAGTGGCTGAGGCAGGAAACCCAGCGGTTGTCTCCATTGTATCTGAAAAAGTGATTGAATCAAGCTATCATCAATTTTTTGACCCATTTGGCGGCCAGTTTCCAAGGGATGAATTTAAAGGTCATTCCCTGGGATCCGGTGTTATTATAGATACGGATGAAGGGTATATTGTAACAAATAATCACGTCATCGAAGATGCAAGTGAAATAAAAGTGGTTATGCTTGATAAGCGTGAGCTGGATGCTGAAATAGTTGCAACAGATCCACCTTCTGACCTGGCAGTTATTAGAGTGAATCCGGAAGAACTGTCAACTGTTAAACTGGGTGATTCTGACAAGCTCAGTGTAGGGGAGTGGGTAGTAGCAATCGGTTCACCATTTGGTCTGCATCTCAACCACACTGTAACAGCAGGCATTGTCAGTGCTGTTGGTAGAAACGCCGTTATGTCTAGAAATAATTTTGAAGATTTCATTCAGCATGATGCTGCCATAAACCCCGGCAATTCTGGTGGGGCACTGTTCAACCTGGATGGTGAACTTGTTGGTATCAATACCGCCATTGCCACGGATGGATTTTCAAGAGCCAATGCAGGCGTAGGGTTTGCCATACCAATTAATATGGTAAAACGGGTAATGGAAGATCTTATTTCTGATGGTAAAGTCACTCGCGGGTGGCTGGGAGTTTCCATTCAGGATGTAGATGAAGGCATGGCAAAGGCTTTAAAACTAAGAGATAGAAATGGTGCTATTATCAGCCAGGTGATGAAAGACAGCCCGGCTGAAGATGCCGGGGTTAAAGAGCAGGATGTCATTATTGAAGTAGATGGAGAAAAAGTAAATGACTCTTCTAATCTAAAAAACCTTATTTCTTCCGGCAGGCCCAATGATAAAACTAAGCTTACCGTTATTCGGGATGGGCGTGAAAAAAACCTTACTGTTACATTGGGGCTGAGACCCGGTGAAAAAGAGCTGGTAGAAAGTTATGGATATGGAGAAAAACGTTTTGACCTTTTAGGCCTTCGTGTAGAAAACTATGAATCTGAAGCAGGCGCTTTTGCCAGTATTAAAAAAGGAGTAAGGGTTGTAGAAATAAAACCAGGCTCGCCGGCAGATGATGAAAATATTCAGCGTGGTGATATTATTATAGAAATAGGGAAAAGTAGTATTTCAGATGAAAATGATTACAAGTCTGAGCTAGAGGAATATTCTGAGGGGGATACCATTATGCTCAGGGTTCTTCGAGGCGGTAGCCCCCTCTACATAGCTTTTGAAATCAAGTAAGTAAAAAAGCCTCTTTAGAAGGAGGCCTATTAGCTTTACAATAGAGCTTTTTGGGTGAGTTCATTCATATACTATATTATTTCACCCGTTTAGTATTTAGCCGAAAATAGAATTTGCTAAAAAAAGTTTTATCATCCATTTCAAAATCCCCCTGCAATTGAACATTTGTTCTAGAAGAAATCTCCCCCGTATTTTCAACATCCCATAGCAACTTAACATTGCGTTTGCCAGTAGCATTTCCTGAAATAATTCGCCTCTCACCAAGAATATCAATTATCATAATCATTTCAGCCCTTATTTCATCAATTGCGTTAATATGCGCAGTTTTTATACCTTTTTTATTTTTTACTTTCTTTAGATGCCAAACCGCCCTACTCCACCACCGGCTTGGGGGACTGCCAACACCTACATAAAACTTCAAAGAGTCATCACTTGAGGTCCACGAGCCACCACTAGAGATATTTTGAGCCAAACGGCCCACTGGATATCTATAATTTCTTGGAGCTAAACCCATATATGCATCTTCATAGGCTTCCTGCAAATAATCATCTTCCGGGTCAACGGGCACAATACGATCAATTAATCCATTTCCATCAATTTTTACATACATATAGCATGGCCTGTCCTCCATTGCCTCCCGATAATAATCTATTAAATTGATATTGCCAGCACTATTCTCACTTTCCATCTCTGTCAGTGTTGACTTGAATTTGTAAAACCCATCCTCTTGTCCCAAATATTGTGATACAGCAATATAATTTGATACATATTTTACATGCCCAATCCCTGGCACATCGAAGGACCACTCAGCTTCGTGCTTCCATTTCTGTATATATTCTGTACCATCTTCCGGGTAATCAAATGGATGTTGAAAGGTATATTTTTCATCCTCACTGCAAAATGCCAGGGGAACAAAAAAAACGAACAGGGTTTTTTGATTCAATATCTTCATTTATATTTGAAACATATATTTATTAGAAAAATGTTAGAAAAGAAATAACACTTAAGTTTATAAAATGCACAGTCATTTATTTATTTCAAAAATTTATGTGATTCATCCTTAGTTAATTTGGTAAAAAAAGTTTCATCATCCATTTCAAAATCCCCCTGCAAATTACTAAATATCCGATAATAAATCATATAACCACCCTCAACATCCCATGTCGCTTTCCCTTCAACTGTTCCATCTGCTTGACCTTTAATAAACCTCTCCTCACCCAAAATATTCATTCTTATATTAACCACTATTGATATTGTTGCGCTATTATTGATAGTTGCAATTTTCCCTCTCTTTTTGTCTTTCACCTTTTTTAATGTGGAAGTGTCTTCAATCCATGAAAAGCTTGCCGGACTCTCTATAGTAAAATAAAACTTTGATGAATCAACACTTGTCATCCAGGAGTCACCACTGGAGATATTTTGAGCCAAACGGCCAAATGGATATAGATAGTTTTTCTCAAACATGCCGTTAAATGCCGCATCAAAGGCGTCTTGCAAATATTCATGGTCCTTTTTATAAACAGGCTCTATATAATCAACCGTACCAAAGGGGTCGAGATACAGAAGGCACGGAGCACCATCCATTGCCTGCCAGAAAGGATCCGTTATTATGATTCCTCCGGAAACAAAATTGTTTGTTTCTATCTCTGTTAATGTTGATTCTATAATATGACCCCCCCCTTTTTTCCCAACATATTTTATTTTTTCATTAAAAGAACTCGCATATTGAATATATCCAATCGATGGAAGGGTAAAAGAGAGCTTTCTATCTACACGATATTTTACTTCTTTACCTATATTTTCTTCCTTGAATAATTTAGTAATGAAAATATATTTTTCATCATCAGCGCAGAAAATTGATGAAATACAAGATATGAAAACAATTCCTGAGAGAATTTTTTTCATTTACATGGGCAAGACATATAATTTATTTTTCGATTGAACAATGAAATAAGGACTTCTTATTTCAACATTATCCCCAGGCCATAATAAGCTCGTTTTATTAATTTCTTTGCCAGAGCGGGCGCCCACCTCATAAACGTAGTTGTTATCCTTATCTAAAAGATATATATTTTGTTTATTGACTTCCAAAAGTTTCAGGGATGCATTGTAATCCCCCTGCCACAAGATGTCCGGCTCATTTTCCCCGGCCAACGGCGAATCATATACTATGACAATGCCGGATGATGAAACATCAACAAATATGTTATTTATCCATAGACCTCTTTCGGGATTTTCTAATAAATCAAGAGAACCCTCAGCGATCGCAAGATTTTTATCTAAATCAACTACAATATATTCATATTCATAAACATAGTCATTAATAAAAAATCTCATAGTGTTATCCTGAATGCTGTTTTTATTAAAGAGAAATATTTGATCAATATTTTCATTAGCGTACATCCCGCCGCTATTCCCACCTTCAGTATTTATATATTCAATTCTATCATCCAGGGGCAACAGAAGATCTCCTTTATAAAATGCAGGCGTCAAATCATAGGTTGTGTATAGAGGTGAAACAACAAAGGAAGTTTTCCAAAGAAAATGTCCCCCAAAAAGATCATAGGCAGAAATAGACATATTATTTTGAAGCATTGACTGGACAATAATTTTATTACGGATAACGCCCATCCAGACAACATCGCTTTCACCTGTAATATCCATTTCTTTTTCCCACAGTTTATCACCACCTCTTTTATTTATGGAAACAAGGCTGTATCCAGATGCTTTTTTAAAAGCTTCAAAGTCCATTTTTTTACCGGAAAGTCTGTCTTTTAAATAAAATTGATTCACATCCGGTTCGTGTTTTGTTATAAAGAAAATATTTTTTTCACCATTCACATCCGAAGAGACTACACGGGTATTTTTATCTCCAAACGAACTCTTCCAAATCAGTGCACTTGAATGTATACTATAGGACTCAACATTATTATCTAAAAAAAGAAAAAGCTTTTCATCACCTATTTTCAACTCTGCCCGATTAAATCCATCCCAAAATATGTTTTTTCTCCATTTCAAGCCAGATAGTTTTTTAAGTCTTTGAAGGGTCTTTATTCCCGTCGTGCTTGTTGGCAAAACCAATTCAGAATAGTTAATTAATGATTTTACAGCTTTAGCACCATCCTTTTTTTTCTGATATATATTAGCAAGATTCCAATATGCTTCTTGGTTCATCTGGTCATTGTTAAGCAAGGATACATACTCAACGATTGCACTGTCTAATTGTCTATTTTTCTCATGAGTTTTGGCAATCTGGAGGCGCACATCTTTCTGCCGAATGGCACGACCCTTGCTTTGTATTGCGCCTATTTTAATAATTTCATCATGTAGAACAAGAAGCAGGGAATCATCAGAATATGGCTCTAAGTAAGCGGTAAAATCGGCACAAAAATCACAGCTTAAACCGCCACTACATACAGGGGGAAGCTTTTTGAAAGAGTTCAATGATTTTGCAATATTAATGTTTTTGCCCCAAACTAAATTGCCATTGTCCCTATTATAATTATTAATAATAATAAGGCTGTCTTCCAATTCGGCTTTTACTGCCAGTACAGAGTTTTCAATCAGCGTTGTTTTATCAATTCCCTTATCTTTAACCTTCCACAACTGATCTCCATTTAAGGGATCAACCCCAATTAAAAATTCGGCATTGTTAAGGATCATCGCATTTTGCGAATCATCATAGTATATATTATAGTCGTGTCTATCGGTTGGAGTACGGTTAATAATTTCCCCATCTGCTGTGTTGACAGTAAAAAGCGTATCATCTTGCGTTAAGCAAAACACGCGATCAGATGCGTTTTTAGACAGCCAAATTTTTTGTGCGAGACCAATATTTTGAGTCCAACGCGTACGATTCCAATTAAAAATACCGCCATCAAAATTTAAGGCCATCAGATCTCCGTTAGTATAATTTAATATCAGAAAATCTTTATTTATACGCCGCATAAATTCTTCTAGTATCTCATTATGATTAGAAAGATCTATATATGGAATACCCTTACCTTCAGAGCTTATTTCCCACACTTCCTTTTGTGAAACGGGATCCCAGAGAGCCAGATAATCTTCATCCACATTCGTTTCTAATATCATTTGATTCCAGATTAAAAGCCGAGAAGAGAGAGTAAAGTTTTTACGCCACTCCTCTATGCCGGTTTTATAATTTAGTGCAATTATATTTTGTCTTAAAATCAGCAGCAACAAATCTACTCTTTCCGTATTAAGAAACATAAAATTTACTGTAGTAGACCAGTCAACTACAGGAATTTTCCATCTAGAAGTACCAGATGTGGTTTCAATTAGGGCAACATCCCTAGAGTTTTCAGTAGGAGGATCGATTTTATTTATCCCTAATAATATAGTAGAACTATCATCAGATATATTGTTGTATTTTTCTATAATATTTAACAACACCGCCTGGTTATCATTTTCCCTGGGGAATTCCCGTATGAATATTTCCCCACCGTTAGAAATATTATAAGCATAAAGGGTTGGCTGACCCCCCTGCTCTTGCTTAACCCTATTGGATGTGAGAAAAACCGTATTATTGATAATTACAGGATTTGCAACAAATTGATCATCTATGAGCTCTTCCCACTCAGTTTTTCCTGATGTGAGATTATAACCCAGCAGCAGGCAACCTTGATTTCCCCTTAAAAGCATAATAGCCAAATCTTTATCTTCTATCATTTCTATATTGGTACATAATAAAGGATAAATATCATCCCTTTCTGAATAGGGCCATCGCACACCAACAGGATTAATTTTATCTGAGCGGCCTAAAATATCTTTATAAATATTCATAGCATCATCATATTTATTTAGTTCGAAATACGTACTTGCCTTATGAAACTTTGCAATCAAGTTTTCAGGATCAGACTCCAATACTAAGTCAAAAGCCCTTATCGCGGCAGTATAATCTTCCTTGTCCAAATGGTAAATGCCTTCGCCTATCAGCGTAAATATTTCTTCGTTTCCATATTCAGATTTATTAGAAACTATTTCATTTTCAGAAGGGCTGATTCCGAGCGCTTTTAGTAAATTGGATATTATTGTCTCTCGAACAGCAACCATCAGTTGATCTTTCACTTGATACTTTTTATCCCAAAGTATAGATTCAGATTTTGCATTTACGAGTCGAATGTTAATCTGTGTGTTATCTTTTTCAGATAATAAAGTCCCTTCTATTTTAAAGTCCAGATCTAAATCTTTAATATTTGCACTTCGTCCTTTTACATCCAATTTCCCAAGTTTATGAAGACCAGTGCGAATATATTCACTCATTGCAGAACATTTATAATTCCCTTCATTCACTCCGGAAAGATTATCAAAATTTAAAACAGCAACAGATTTTTTGATGCCCATCTGTAAATCCAGATCGGAGCCCGACATTACATCTCCCAGACTGTACCAAAGCCAGAACAGGCTACCAACAATGGTAAGAAGGCCGGTAATGGGGAGCAGTATTTTTTTTGATTTCTCAATAGGAGGCACATCTTCAAGGCCCAATTTATCGCCTGCTTCAGCTGCGCGTTTTAGATCATATGTCCAGGAAAAAAAGAATGTGACAGGAAAGCCCAGGACAATCAGGGCAATGACAAAAGCAACCGTCCATTCGGGGAAGCCAAGTGCGGGAAATACAGTATCGGCCACCTGCATAATTATAAAGGCTACGGCAGCATAGGCACCAAGGGTTGTTAGCACCTTACGGCGTTTTAATTCGTTGAATAGCTTTAGCATGGACTGAAATTATGGCGCAAAGTCAACATCTTTTACAAATAGTAATAGCGATAAAACTCTGAACATATCAAAATTTACACATAAGACAGTAAAATTTAAGTGGAATAATTTATAGCAAAGTATGATTAAGAAAAATATATCTATAGGGAAATATTCTGTTCTAAATTAACAGTCAATTTAACCCTGCAAAATGTCAAAATTCTATGTAACTACCCCGCTTTATTACGTCAATGACACACCTCATATTGGCCATGCCTATACTACCATCCTGGCTGATGTTCTGGCGCGCTATCACCGCATTATGGGAGATGAGGTATATTTCCTGACGGGCACGGATGAGCATGGACAAAAGGTACAGGAAGCGGCAGAAAAGAGAAATGTAGAGCCCACAGTGCACGTAGATGAATATGTGAAAAGATTTCAGGATCTGTGGGAAAAACTTAATGTCAATTATGACGGATTTATCCGTACCACTGAGCCCCGCCATACTGATAGGGTAAAAGAGCTTTTAAATACACTGTTTGCACAAGATAAGATTTACCTGGATGAGTATGAGGGGCTTTACTCCGTATCTGAAGAGCGGTTTGTCACTGAAAAAGAAGTGGAAGAGGGAGATTTTCGCCAGATCAAAAAGCTAAAGGAAAAAAATTATTTTTTCCGCATGTCAAATTACCAGGATAAACTAATTAAACATATTGAAGACCATCCTGATTTTATAAAGTCCGAAACTAGAAAAAATGAGATTCTGGGTTTTCTGCGTCAACCCCTGAATGACCTCTGTATTTCCCGCCCAAAATCACGCCTCAGTTGGGGAATTGAAATTCCCTTTGACAGGGAATTTGTCACCTATGTATGGTTTGATGCCCTCTTAAATTATATCACTGCCATTGGCTGGGGCAGCGACGAAGAAACCTTCAGTACCTGGTGGCCGGCAGATTACCACCTCATGGGCAAGGATATTCTCACAACTCATGCCGTGTACTGGCCCACCATGCTCATGGCAGCCGATATAGCGCTTCCCAAGTCTATTTTCGCCCATGGCTGGTGGCTAATGGAAGATTCAAAAATGAGTAAATCTCTTGGCAATGTCATAGATCCTCTTCAGCTTATTGATGAGTACGGGGTGGACTCTGTCCGTTATTATCTCATGCGGGATATGGTTTTAGGGATGGATGCCAGCTTTACCATGGACAGTTTCATCAAACGCTACAATGCCGATC
>Ga0187827_10007490_pt1 | contig 12125 bp, 10 predicted proteins | sample ETNtaG_39_FD_167969 | JGI IMG/M metagenome (GOLD analysis project Ga0187827, IMG submission 167969) | Marine microbial and viral communities from oxygen minimum zone, Eastern Pacific Ocean - ETNP2014_SV_150_PacBio MetaG (Illumina Assembly) | ecosystem: Environmental > Aquatic > Marine > Hypoxic... | reverse complement strand
AATCCTCCCAGGGATGCCAATCAGCAAGGTGTGCAGACATCATGAATTGAACATATCTTAATTTACCGATGGTTTTATTCTCTATAAGTTCCCGCACTTTGGCAAGAGGAGGCCACCAGCGCCAGGTATACCCCAAAAGCAGGGGAACTTTCGTATTTTTAGCTGATTCTTGAAGCTTTCTGGCGCTTGCTTCATCAGGTGATACGGGTTTTTCAAGCAACACTGGAATCCCTCTTTCCAATGCGGTAATACCCTGTTCTACATGGTAAACAGGCGGAGAAGCAACAACTACTCCATCTATTTTCTCTGAACTCTCTGAGAAAGCTTCTTCTATAGATGTGTAAGTTCTGACGACATCAATTTCCTGCTTAACTTCTTCCAATCTGTCTGTACGAGGATCCATACATGAAATAGTGCAACCCAGGGACGACAGGTTCATCGCATGTCTCTTGCCAACACTTCCAGTTCCGAGAATTAAAATATGTTTCTGTCCCATTCTCAACTCCCAAACAATTAATTTACCTATCCGCCCCTTATACGTTCAACCATCTTTAGATATTTCTCAGGATCAAAAGGAATCTGAATAAAGAGTGGGCCTTCAGAAGGCATCCAGTTACCTATAATATTATCAAGTTTTTCAGCGCTTTCAGCTTGAACGGATTCAACACCGAAACCTTCAAACACCTTCAACCATGAAGAACTGTTGATTGTAAGAGGCTTCTGGGTCAAGTTATCTGTGATGGCCCTTGTACGGATAGAACCAAAATATCCATCACTCATCAGCACAATCAGAAGGGGTAAGCGTCTCTGTACCGCAATCTTGATATCAGCAATGAACATGCCGATACCACCATCACCAATAAATGCTACTGTTGGGACCTCGTTATCATATAAAGCAGCTCCAATAGCCATAGGGAGACCTGTTCCCATGTATCTCCCCTGACCGGATGAAATATACCAGTCGGGTTTCGGCACCCGCCAGATATGCTCACCGACGGTACAGAAGTTCCCCGTGTCAAGGACAATTCTTGCTCTGTGTCTGAAATGTTCTTCAAGAATCATGAACGCATCAGAAGGCAGAAAAGTAGAAGAAAGCATGTGTTTACGCATCTTCACATTGCACTCTTCAAGTAACTCTATACCCCACCCCTTTTCTACTAAGAGGGAATATAGCTGACCAACCTCTACCCCGGTGCCCTCAATAATACTATCGAAAACGAATCCACTCGAATATGAATTGCCAAGAGGATCTATATTGATGGAGGCACAATGAAATGGTTTTACGTTAAGAACCTCTTTATGACGAAGACCAAGACATATTATCAGATCCGACTCAGGCAGAATTGATAATTCGGGGGTTAGCTCCAAACCTGCTCCAGTATAAACGCCGGCAGAGTGTTTTAAAGTCTCATCCACCACACCCTTGGCGGAGGCAACACTGAAAACGGGGACCGATAATTTATTTAGCCATTCAGACCAGCCTTTGCGCACAGCAAGTGTTCCTGCTATTATTACTGGTTTCTTCGAAGATGACAGAATTTCAAAGAACTTTGTATTGTTAAAATCTTTTTTGCGCAATGGCTCCTGGTCATTTGGAGCATCGTCGATTTTTATAGAAGAATTTGAAATATCGAGATGGACCGGACCCGGCATCTCAGTTAGAGCCAGATCTGCAAGCGTCTTGAAATCAGGCCCTGAATCGGAAAGAAAACGACTGTCTTTCACGACCGCAGATGTCAGTTTTTTATGATCCAGCCGTTTATGTGCCTTAAAGTAAGGAGTGCCTGAAGCATAAGCTTCTGATATAGCAACAACAGGCATAGACTCAAAATAACAGGATGCCAGACCTGGTAGCATATTGGTGAGACCGGGTCCTTTAATGCTGATTGCAACACCGGTAGAACAATTTAGCTTTCCAATTGTGCCTGCTATAATAGCCGCTGTTCCTTCAAAATGAGTAAGACAGAACTCAACATTCAGCTTCTCCAGATAATCAATAAGGGTAAGGCTGGGACCACTGCCTGAAATACCGAAAACAAGTTTAATCCCACTTGCTGCTATATCTTCGGCTAATTTTTCAATATGTTCCACTAAGCCCCATTCAGTTCATTGAATATTTTTTGAGTCGCATGTATACTAACAAGGGCAACCGCATCAGGACTGAAACCGCCGCAGTGGGGAGTAATAATAAGATTATTATGTTCCCTGGCGTATTGTACCAAAGGATTATTGTCAATATCCGGTTCACCTTCAAGCACATCCAGCCCAGCCGCTCCTAAACGCCCGGTTTTTAATGCCTCCAACATTGCATCCTGATCGACAAGAGCACCTCTCGACGTATTAACTAAAACAGCACCGGGCTTTATCACTTCAAAGCAACGCTTTGATATCATTCCCTTCGTTTCTTCCGTCAGGTGGACATGAATCGTAATAAAATCGCACTCACTCATTAAATCCATAAAAGCCGCCTTTTTGAAGTTTTCAGGCAAAGAGTCCACATAAGGGTCATAACCCCACACTTCCATACCGAAAGCATTTGCATATCGTCCCATCCATGTGCCGATTCGCCCACATCCGATGATACCGATCCTTTTTCCTCTAAGCATTATTCCCGGAAAATCCTCCCTATTCCACTTACCTGACTTCACATGATCAAAGGCAGAAGGAAGCTTTCGGGAACATGCCGTTAAGAGAGACCAAGAGTGCTCTGCTGCAGATGTAAGATTTAAAAGTAACTCTCTATCTTCTTTAAGGGTCCGTACGCATATATTACGCTTTTTAATCTCCGACCGTTCGATATGGTCAGAACCGGTTGTGGCACAGGAGATTATTTTGAGCTTTAATGCCTTTCTAACCATTTCATCCGTTATACAAACTTTCATTGAAGCATCAACTAAGGCGTCAGCATCCGACAAAGCATTTTGCAACGCAGAATCGGACGAATCGACATCAGTTATTTCGGCTAAATTGTTAAACTTAGCAACAACCGCCTGATATCCAAAATTTGGACCTAAGTAAAGAATCTTAATCATTCATTTAATCTAAAACCTTTTCAAACGTATTTATATAATAAACGCCATTAAAAGGACCTCTATATTCTTTGTATATATATTTTCTCTTGAACTTTTCCTTTAATATTTCTGTGTTTTTATGTCTTTTATCTATAATTAAATAAAAATCATCTGGGAACCTATCTTCCATGTAAAGAAGATCAAATGCCGCACAACGTTCATTTTTTGCACTAGGACCGTCAAGAAAGACCATATTTGGAATAATATCAGGAATGTTGGAAAAGATATATCCTTTGGTCCCATCATATTCATTTTCCTTAACCGGACTGTATATAATTTTACAGTATTTTTTTAAGCCTTCTGGCATTGTGTCATTGGTGATATTAGCCCACTCCTCCATGTGGTCAAGCGAATATAGGAAACCATTACTACCTTGTACAGCATTAGCAGCGAGAGCATTGGCTATAACATAGGTAGACCATCCAGAACCGAATTCTAAAATCACTTTTGGATTTTTTTTACGTACCGCATTCCATAAAAACCAAAGATCGTTGTAGTCCGGCCCTTTAGCATAGGACGGACGTTGGCTAAGTATCTTTTTTAATGAGTCAACTCCAAGGACATTATTTGAAGAAAACCTATACTTATTTACATATGTCACAATTGGAGTTGTCTTTTTACGCAAGAACTTTAATATTTTATGATGTAATGGCCTAAAAGATTCTTTTATAATGTTTTGACTATTCAGAAACTCTTATCCCTCCTTCGATCCAAATTTGCTATATTTCAAACAATATATTTAATTCTTAATTGAATGTTTTTCTACTGTAAATAGCAATTTCTATTTTCACAGAGAGAACAAATATTAATAATATTTATCATTTCTCCATAGGATAAAAAAGTTTTTTCTGAATCTTAATATCCACCTCTGAGAGAATTTTGGCTATCCGTTCACCTGTATGTCCATCGCCAAATAGTGTTGATCTTTTGTATCTTCCGTTATCAAGCTGTTTTTTGATAGCACTCTCAATATCATTGGCATCATAAGAAGCATGTAGTACGTTATTTCCGTGTTCTCTGTTTAATTGGCGTGTACCGATATTTACGGCCGGCACACCAAGAAAAGATCCTTCACGTAAAGCTGAACTCGAATTTCCTACAAGGCAGTCTGAATTATGGATTAAGCGTACATAGTCTTCTACAGAAAAATTTCGATAGAAGTGAATATAATCAGGCCTTTCTCTCTCCCTGAACATACGTAACCCTTTTGATATATCATCAGAGCCCGCATCCACGTTTGGCCATAACCATACCGTCTGCATTCGTATTTCTTTAATTGCTTTGAGTGTTTCATTTATTTGTTCAAGCCCATCTCCATACTCTGTAGTTACCGGATGTTGAAGAACAACCAGATACGGTTTTTCTGGATCCAGATCAGGCCCAACACCCTTATAACGAGTAAAAATATCCGGCTGCAAAGTCATCTCCAAATCTAAAATTAGATCTATTGATGGACAACCGGTATTAAACACACAAGAGGGGTCCTCCCCCATACGAATAACGTATTGAGTGGCCTGTTCAGTGGCTGTAAAATGGAGATGCGATAACTTGGTTACAGCATGGCGCACACTTTCATCGATTGAGCCAGTTATTTCACCCCCTTGGGTATGTGCTACCGGAATGTTTTTGTAGCTTGCAGAGATTGCCGTAGCTATAGTTTCGAAACGGTCTGCTACAGTCATAACAATGTCAGGTTGAAGATTTTCAAACAAGGTGGCTAACTCTATTATTGCCATTCCAGTAGACTTAGCCATTGTTGTAGGATTTTCTCCTTCCACTATTGAATAGACTATTGCGTTTATACGGAACCCATCCGCCTCAATTACTTCTTTAACATTGCCGAAACGGTAAAGTAACGCAGAGGCACCCACAATAATCTGTAGCTCAAGGGCAGGGTGTTTGTTTATTTCACTCAGTACAGACTTGATCCTGCCGTAATTTGCGCGACTGTTGACGACAACACAAATTTTGCGTTTTTTATTGGGCAACAAATCTCCCATTTAAGTAAACTTTCTGCAAACTCGTCCGGTTTAGGCTAATCACCATCCACTTTATCTTTCTATTAACAGAAGGGATTTAGGATACTGGTTTTTTATATGCTTAACAGATCTCAGCGATAAGACAGATGAATGGTCACAATCTATTGTAAAATTATTTACTTCTTTGAGTCTTTGCGGAAGTGACAACATTTTCAATTGTTTCCGCGTAATTCTTTAATGCACAACCATCAAGATCACCAAAACAATCCTTGAATAACTTTCTGCGACCTTCCATCTCCCACCCATCAATTTCCGAATTATTTAGCCTTTTAATTATCATAGCTTCCAATTCATCAGCACCTTCAGCAACATCAAAAAGATCTAGATGATTATGCCATAAAAATTCATTAAAATTTTCTGACTCCTTATAATTATAAAACAGTGGAAAGATTACGGGCTTTCCCGCAATTGCGGATTCAATCGCGGTTGAAGATTGAAGAGCTATAACCACGTCGCTATTTAGGATTAAATCATGAACGTTAGCGTCTAGTTCAGTAGTGTAGTTCTTTAATTTTCTCAAATCATTATCCATCTCGTTAACTATCTTTAAATATTCTCTCCATGAAGCATTATTTTTGACCACAACTTCCGGCTTAACTTTAATAACAAAATCAACATCTGGTAATTTCTGGGCAAGACGGATAAAAGAAATATGTAAATCTCTAAACAGGTCCTTACGCCTCGACCATACTACTCCTATATAAGGATAATTCGTCACATAAGGATGGTCCACATTTCCCGCAAAATTATCTTTTCCAAAAATACTACTGTAACAACTAAAGTAAAAAAGTATTACTCTTTTTCTTCTACCTTTGTATTTACTAACAAAACGACCTTTAGTTAAATTTATCTGTTTCAGCAAGTAATCCATCCTCAAAGATCCATGCACACTGACCTGTCTTTCTGATATAAAACCTGTTTCAACAAAAGAATGTTTACATTTCTGATTTGTCACAATAACATGAGTCACAGGATAACCCTTAAATTTACTGAGCCTGTTATTGAATACACATACCATACGCTCAAATTCCAAAAGGCCTTCCCTATACAACATAATATGGGGAATTCCGCTTTTTTCAAAATGCATGACCCAGGGGAAAGCCTCAATATATCTAAAGTTAGGTGCTATAACGCAATCGATCTTTATTAACTTTAATAATGATAATATGAACCCACTAAAGAATTTATCTATCTTTTCCTTCAACTCATACATGTCATCACCAACTTGAGCTTTGAAATATTCAGGTGCATCAATACTCTTGTTGGTAAAGGCAGCCATTAACAATGTTTGCCAATTGTTATTTAAAGTGAGTATCCTGTAGTTTCCGACTTGTGATAAGCATTCAACGTCACCTCTGAATGTATTAGCGTTAATTGCCAAAATAGTGGCCCTATCTGAATTAGTAAACATTCTATTATCTTTCGATTTTTGTTCTTTAATAATAAATGACTTATAAAACAAAGCCATGATATAACAATAATTATTCCTTATGAGCCAGAACATTATTTGTTTTGGCAAGAAAAGAAAGCTTTTTTTAAATACTCTATAACTCATTGGATACAATGTTGATTCTTATTTAGAAAACGTTTTACTTGCCACAGCCTTATAATACATATCCGTTATTTATCACGACTTTTGCTACCATCATGAAAAAAATCAGAAACTTTTCTATTGTTTTATTGTCAACAGGTGTACTATACTGCTTTTATTTTGGCATGAAGTCGTGTGTAAAAGGCCATAGCAACACAACGATTCTACTGATTTTGAAAGTGTTTTGGGGAATAGTCTATTATATGTATAATAATTACAAGGCAGGAGATTCTTTCATTACAATTCTATATCATCCCACTTTAAGAGTCTTTCAGGTGAAACATTTTTCCTCAAACGGCGACCAATAAGGCCCTCTCGTTCATGCGACTTAATACCTGATCCAGGCTTTTTCAGCATTAGCATGTCCTTTGTTAAAACTGTCCCCTTACTTAATGCTCTTGATGGGGCCACACTCTTAGAGAACAATAATTTCATGTCAGCCATGCCTGCAGCAGAATTGTCTTTGTTCACAGGATTCTGGTCCATTAAATAAATAGCGTCTCTTGCCTTGATTAGCATTGCAAGTTCGTCAATCGTAATAGAAGCGGCAACGTCAAACCCGTAAAGTTTCCTGTCCATAACAACGTGAACCTCAATTAAGTCAGCATTTCTAGCCATTGCTGTAAGACTTGGATAGACACTGCCTGAGTGGTCGGATAATCCTACCGGGCATTTAAACCTACTGCGATACTCCTCTATAACGTTTAAACCAACTTCTTCCAGTGACACAGGGTAGCGACTTGTACACTGCAAAAGAGCAAACTGTACACCCTTCTGACGCAACATTTTGGTGATATTATTAACCTCTCCATAATCGCACATCCCTGTACTAAGGATCACAGGTGCTTTGGTATCTATAATTGCACTCATAAGATCGGGTGTATAGATTTCACCAGATCCTACTTTCCAAGCAGGCATATCAATCTTGCTTAACATCTCTACTGCTTTAACACTGAAAGGTGAACTTAAAAAGACTAATCCTTTTTCTCGCGAATGCTCCACAAGACCTTTCCACTGTACCTCTGTAAATCCCATCCTCTTCCAATAATCATATCGTGTCTTGTCCTGATAACCAATATCCACCCGGAATGATTCGTCAAATGTTGACTCCTCCTCAGCAATGTGGGTTTGAAACTTAATCGCATCAGCTCGTGCTTCAGCTACAGCATCTATATATGCATGGGCATTACCTAACGAGCCATCATGAGCTTGGGCAACTTCGGCTATAATAAATGCTTTGTTCCCGTTTCCAATTTGATGGTTATTAATTGATATAGAAAACTCTTCCATATTCCCAAATCCCGTTATTAGATTTCTAGGATTTTAAAATCATAAAGCAATCGTATGGCTAAATGTAACAATTACTTAACATGCATCTCTAGTTTAGGATATATTTTCTTACCGAAAGGTATTTCTCGACTCTTTATAGAAATATTTAATATCAATCTAATCAAATCGGCATATAAATTGATTCCTGCACTGATCGATGCACAAGCGCTACCGCTTGCCCTTGGATTAACCTCTAATGGGTAGACAATATCTCCTGACTCAAACATATCAAAGTCAAAAAGATAATGAAGATTTAATAAATTACTTATCCTCTCAGAAGTCTCAATCATTCTTTTGTTATATGTTATCTCATTACCGGTCCATGGAATTCCGTGGGAATTGAATCTTCTACGTGGGATTAGATAAATAGGCAAACCATGATTTGACAACACATCCACATCATAGAAATTGCCAATTAAATACTCCATTGCTAAGAATGTTACGTTTGTGTTCTTAATTAATTCAAGCATGTCACTAAAAGGAACAGTCATCATGCCGTTTCTCTCACAAATATTTCTCTTTCCACGTTTTGAAACATCAACCAGGAAAACACCGCGTCCTCCTCGCAAGTCAGGTTGTTTTACAACAATTTTGCTATCATGAATAGGAATCAGATCACGAGCCTTTTCCAGATCCTCAGATGTTCTAACACCTATATAAGGAGGAACCGGTATTTTATTTTCCGATAAAAAATCATACACATGAATTTTATCTCTAAATATGCTCAGTTTGTCAGGCGGAGGAACTGTACAAATAATACCGTTTGACAGAAAGTCGTTCAATTTCTTTGTAATAGCAAACACTTCTTCATCGGCACCAGGGATAAGAATGTTAATTTTTTCTTTTTTGCAAATATCAAGCATGGTATCTGCATAATGCTCAGATTTACCTGAAGGAATATTTACAAATGAATCCAGATACCTTTCAGCAGGTATGTCTTTTCTCGTATCCATTCCAACAACCCTTATGTTTACCTCATCAACAGATCTTATAGCGTTTATCAATATTGACCACATTGGAAACCCTATACATGTAAAGGCTACATTTATTTCTCTTTTTGCCATTGCAAATTTAACAGATTAATTCAAATGTTATCGGAGAGTTTTTAGGTATATTCTTTTTTGCCCTTCTACCTACTATTATATCTAAATATTTTGCTTGCAAGCCCTTAGCAGGAGAACGTTTTGGTATCACCATCGCGTCAGTTAATATTTCACCCTCTTTTATCTCTTTGTCGGCAACCAAAGTTCTCTGCATTTTCTCCCTTAATGGAACCTCGTCAGCCACAGGCCTCTTTACATAGGACCCGAGTGCTTCTTCAGCATCTCTAATTGCTTTTACCAGCACGACTAATTCTTCAGGATCTGCAGAAAAATGATGTTCCGGCCCTTCCATGGTTTTATCTAAAGTAAAATGCTTTTCAATGATCTTTGCTCCCATGGCCACTGAAGCAACAGCACAAAAGCTACCTATAGTATGATCGGAAAAACCGATAGGATAAGGGAATGCCTTGCTTAATGTGTTAAGGGCTAATAAATTGACATCCTTTGGATGCGTTGGATACAAAGAAGTGCAGTGGAGAATCCCTATTTGACTACTACCGTTTTCTTCTAGATACCGAATAGATTCGTCTACCTCACTGAGATAGCTTAAACCCGTTGATAATAATAGTGGCTTCCCGCTTCTTGCCGCAGCTTTTAATAAAGGATAATTTGTAAGGTTGCTGGATGATATCTTAATTGCAGGCAAGTCTAATTGCTCGGCAAATAATATTGCTTTTGGTTGTGCAAATGTTGCAAAAATATCTATTTTTAATTCTTTTGCCAGCCTGACTATTTTTTCCCAATCATTGATTTTTATTTCATTCTTCTTAAAGATTGAATATGATTCGCTATCTATTGTATAACTTTCATCAGCATATACAATCTGGATCTTGACGGCATCCGTATCTGCTTTTGAAGCCTCTTCCACCATCTTCATCGCAATATCAGAATTACCATTATGATTTATCCCCATTTCTGCAATAATGTATACAGGGTTGTTACCTCCTACCAGTCTATTATTTATAGAAAACACAGAACACTATCCTCATGCCAAAATATAATTGAAGGTACATCCTATAAAAACTACTCTTAAAGCAATTAAAAACCTGTTCATCTGCCCTTAGTAAAATTATACTTATAAACAACAAAGCTTTCTTCGTAACAAGCCTTTTGAAATGATTTAATAGAGGCGATATTATCCCACTTAATTTCAGCAACAATAGGCTTGTCAGGGGTTTTTTCTTTAATATATTTTTCAACACCCAGTTTGATAACTCTAGAACCAAGACCTTTACCAAGGAATAATGGATTAAGCATTACATTTGTCTTTATCACATAATCATTAGCCACAAATCTTATCGAGCCAATTTTTTCTTTTCTATAATATGCCATATAAACTGTAGTGTCAGGATCTTTGAGTTTTGCTATGAACCACTTTTCATGTTCACCCCAGGATAAAAGCTCTTGATTAAAAAAGTTTTTTCTTATATCCGGGTGATTTCTCCATTCAAATATATCATTTATATCCGTGGTTTCTGCTTTCGTGAGATATATTATATTGCTCATTAAACTCTCTGATTGATTTGTACCATCTTTTTTATTTAATCTTTTTCTTTAACCTTCTAACGACTCTCCTTATCTTCTTAGCTGTTTTAATACCTTCTTCTACCTGCTCTCTATCCATTATCAGCAAGCTCTTGTTTTAAGAGTGAAATCATGTTTTTTTGCATTATCAACAACAGAAGTAATAGTATCAACCACTCTGCTTACACCATCTCCATCAGCCAACGTTCTGCTTATATTACTCATAGAAACCATTTTCTGAGGGTTAATAATTAAGCCTTCGATTGCCTCTTTTATAATATTTTCTGTAACATTGAGATACCAACCAAGATTTACTAAAACTCCTTCATTATCAAGGCTTTCCGATATATTTTTTTGATTTTCAGCTAAAATAATCGTAATTGTTGGCAAACCTAAACAGCATCTCTCCCATGTTGCTGCCCCCGCTGCCCCAATACATAAATCTGCAGATGCCATAAGTTCAGCCATATTCTCGACATTGTGGCTACAAGTAGTATTTGGTATTTGGGAGGTTTGAGTTTTAATCTCATCATGATATGGGTTCAGATTGCCAATAACCACATCAGTGGCAATATCAGATCGATCAAGCATATGTATGGCCCGTAGAGCTTTTGATGTAACATTCTTAGAATCAGAGCCTCCCATAAATACCAGGATACGATTAACACCACCATCCCTCTTTCTTAGATTTTTCCTTACCTTTTGAAATTGTGAACGGAGTATTGCATATTCAGGCCCTAATAACTGTATGCAGTTTTCAGGGACAAGACCATTATAACGGTTATCGCTTGTGTTATAGTTCTGGTCAAGAAGAATGTCACAATCGTGTCTTCTATCAGCAAGGTCGTCAATAACCATAATCATTTTTACATACTCTCTAAGAAGAGATTCACATGAAATATCTACATCATAATGATCAATAATCAACATATCAGGACACTTGGAAAGGTCCTTCAGAATCTTCTTTGTCAACTCTCTATCTTCAGCTAAATCAATACTCCGTGGTAAGCGATTCAATCTAAAGCCTTTTTTTTCAATTAATCCTATCGAATTGCCTTCATCTTCTTTGGTTATAAACACTACATCAGCGCCCCTCATTGACAACTTGTCTGCAAGCGTTAAACACCTCATCATGTGGCCGGTTCCAATTTTAATAGAAGCGTCAGTTCGAATAAAGAAATTCATATTATGATAAAAAGTAGCATAGGCTTGTATTTATTATCTCTAATCAAAAGGTTTCCCTTTAAAAGGCAAACTCATGCAAAATGTCGTAATTGATATTTTTTACAGACGATTTTACCGCATCTATGACTCTTTTCTGATCTAATATTACTTTTCCATAACAATCAATACTTGAGTCTATTACACTGCACCTTTTCTTAAGAAGTTCAAGTACTCTTGGATACCAGAAATTCCCTTCTATATTAATTAGAACTATAGGCTTATTTGTAAGAAGAGAAAATCCAAA
>Ga0187827_10007484_pt1 | contig 12129 bp, 9 predicted proteins | sample ETNtaG_39_FD_167969 | JGI IMG/M metagenome (GOLD analysis project Ga0187827, IMG submission 167969) | Marine microbial and viral communities from oxygen minimum zone, Eastern Pacific Ocean - ETNP2014_SV_150_PacBio MetaG (Illumina Assembly) | ecosystem: Environmental > Aquatic > Marine > Hypoxic... | reverse complement strand
ACTCGTAGAGTCATGATTTTATTTTTGTAATGGTAGGAATCAAATTAGTTTTAAATGATTCTCTACGTGACTCTCAGAGTCCCTAGCGTTGATGTTTAAATATACTTTGATGTTTGAATATACTTTAAGGGGGGCAGGCAGGGTGTGCATGGGGGTATCCAATATACTATAGATGTGCTTATGGGAAATTCTAGGTGAGCTCTGTGAACTACAGTGTGGTTTACTTAGTGTTGAATAATTACAAAAGTTTGTTTTACCTATATACAATTAGGAAATAAGTCATTTAGATCTTCTGATTGAACAAATTTCATAACCTTTTTATAAAAACTATCAGCTTTCATCTTTCCATATTTATCTAATTTATTGTACTTGTGTTTGTCAAACCTACCTGTAAATTTACCCTCATCATTCACGAAAGGCATTTTTGTATTCAATAAACAAATTTGTATTTCCTCGGCACATCCACCACGTTCTATGGGTCTGATTTTGTTTTTATGTTTAAGGTAAAGTTTATAGGGATCTTTAAAATAGATTCCTTCAAACTCTCCCTCGATATATTCCCATTCATTGTCTCTAGGTCTTTGAATATGCGTAACGAAATTCATTCCAGTTTCTTTAGTGGTAATTCTTATTTTTATTTTTCTTTTATTGAAATTATCAAAATTAGGTAAACCCAAACAAACATCTAAGGGATCGTATTCCTCTTTGGTTAGCATAGCCTTTTTAATTTTATTGACTTTGCTCTTTGGGCTAGATCCTTTGCTTTGATTACAGATAATTGTAGAATAATAAGCTTCACCATGATTATTTAGTCGAGGAGTTTCCTTGTCTTCATTCAATATTAGAAAACTTATAATCTCCCTTTTGCCTTTAGGATATTTTTTAACTTCTGAATTACAGAATGCTGCCCAGTATTCCCCCGAGGGACAATTGGTATATGGAGTAAATTTATTTATTTCTGGCTTCATCTACGAGCTTATGAGTCTTTACGGGAAATTAATCAAGTGGAATTTTCAAATGAACCCCAGGGTACCCCCTAGGTACATTAGGTAATATGGAATAATGGCAAGATGGTAGTTAAGGTAACTACCAGACTATATTTTAGGGAATAGAGTTAATCCCTATTAATTAGGTTCTATGTTAATATGGTAATATGGTAGTTTTGTTAACTACTAAACAACATATTTTAATAAAACAGACAAACTTGCAAAGCATATATCCCCTGTAGATAAGTATGTTCCCCAAAATTGTTTCGTTCCCTGAGTCAATATGACTCAACGGTAATTCTTTGTTAAGACTGGGTGATGAAAAAACTACCTCTATACGTGTTTCTGGTTTAATGGTTTACAAAGTTATATTTTGAAAAGATAGTTGAACTGACATTTTCCAAGATCCTTCATATAATGAAAATATGAAAATATTCAGCGAAAAAAATACAGAACTTAAAGATTTTGAAGAAGTTATTTTGGACATTGAAAAAGAACGTGACACATTAGATTGGTGTCGTGCCAGTATTCGAAGCTGTCTTTGGAACCTCGAAAATCCAAAAATTGAACAATTTGATAAAGACTATTTTGTCAAAGATTTAAGGGTAAATTTAGACAAGAAAGAAAAAGCTCATGCTAAACTTGAATATCTAAAACATGGCAAACTTCGAGCTGAAATGTTCAGATTAAATATAACAACTACCCCTGATAGATTTTTAGATTGGTTAGATGATATGAAAAAGCAAAAAGGTATAAACAATTTTTGGAAAGAAGAACAATACAAGGAATGGCGTGAGGATATAAAAAAACATCCTGAAAAAGTCATTAGGATGACATGAAAACGTTTAAATTTTACCTGCTTATAATTGGTATTCCAATAGGATTATTGCTACTTAGTGCTTTATTAGTTTGGTTGGGACGTTTAATCTAGAACTTAAATGACAAAGCTATTTATAAATTGTTAATATATTGTTTAAACTTAACTGAAATTCTTTCTTTAAATTCATTCAATGATATCACTTTGCCATTCTGAGCATTCATCATTCTATGTATCATTCTATGACAATTTGCACAAAGTATAGCGAAATCATCTTTGTTCACAGAAACTTTTTCATCAGTAGCAACTTTTTTAACTGTGATCGATTTAGGGACAATATGGTGAGCTTCAATAAAATTATTTTTTTTACTATAATTTCCATATATTTTATCAAATTTTAAACCACATGCCTGGCAAGTATAATTATTTTCTTTTTTCAAAAATCTTATGTGCTTTGGATCTGTTTTCATGTACTCTTTTTCTTCATTAACATGCTTTTTTGTTTTTCTCTCAAAACCTTGTGATTCTAGATCGTCATCATTTTGAATAGTTTTTGGAATGACTTCATAAATGCCACCTCTTTCAATGGCATTGCAGAATAAGCTAAACATAGTCAATAGATCATATCTTAGTCGTTCTTCTGTGGGTAGTTTTTTAGAGTCATATATTTTTCCAAATGCTGTACCTCTAATATATCTTTCAGCATCTTTTCTTTTATCAAGGACTGTTTTTATTTGAGTAAAATTTTTTTTATATTCAGGATTTTTTTTTCTAAGAATCGCAGCTCTTGTTGATAAAACATCATCAGTCTCTTTTTTATACTCTTTCTTCACGCTATGTTCAGCCTGAACAAGACCTAAAACAATTCTTTTCATGTTAATGCTAAATAAATATGCTACATAAAATCCCCACTTAGCCGAAGGTCGTAATTTTTCAGGATTTTTAGTATTCATGCTCATGCTAATTTTGTTATGCAAAATAGCAATCCAGGGTACACGCTTCCATATGCCTTCCCCCGCAGATGCCTTTATATGAAAATCAGAAAGTTTATCTTTAATAAAAACTCTAGAAATGATTTTGGGAGTATCTTTATGAAACCACCCTTTGAATTTATTTTTTCCTGGCGATTTTTTTTTCTCTCTTAAATATTCAGAGGTTATTTTAGTTAGAGTTTCTCTGATCAAATGGTCTTTCTTCTCCACGTTTATACTACCACCATTAATAATAAGATATATATTTAAAAAAACCAAGTCGTCATTTATCAAATGAAAAAATCTTATCGCTAAATTTGATCCCTAGAATCCTGCAATTCTACACGACTGACTCACAAAGAAATTGGGTGTAGCATTAGTTTATGAAAAAGCCTTTAACACCTGGAATGCTACTACTTAGTGCTTTATTAGTCTGGCTGGGTCGTTTAATCTAGAACAGCGAATATGGCTATTATCTATCCTATAAAGTTCTCTGGAAATAATAGCGAACGAATATCTTTTAATGCATTAAAGAAAATCAAAGATCCACATATTACTATTTATCATTCAAGAAATTATCTCTACAGAAATTTCCACGATACTTTCAGCGATGGTGAAATTGCAGATTTTTTAATCATCCATCCCCAAAAGGGCATCATTTTTTTAGAAAGTAAAAATGGAACAATTAGTTACGACAAAGATGAAGGGCAATGGTATCAAAATGACGTTGCACTTTCCAAAGATCCCATTAAACAAGCGATGGAGCATAAAAAGAAATTTCTCAGAAAAATTAAAATTGAAACTAATATTGATATTAATATCCCAACTATCCATGCCGTATTATTTCCATCAACCCCAAAACCAGAAACTTTAATAAAAGAGTTTCGATCTGATATTAAACCAGAAATGATGCTTTGGAGAGAAGAGTTTAATAATTTAGAACAATCAATTAATAAGGTTTTTTCTCTTCAAAAAACTAAAAAATTTCTTAGCAAAAATGATCTAAAGAAACTTCACACACTCATGATGGGACAAGATTTAAAAAATCCTCTAGGAGCTATATTAAAAGCCAAAGAAGAAGATCAAAATATTACATTAAGCGAAGACCAAGAATCAATTATGAGCAACATGTATTGTGCGGGTAACAATAAAATTGCTGTAAAAGGTTTAGCGGGTACTGGTAAAACAATCTTATTGGCCAAAAGAGCGGTCGATCAAGTAAATAAAGGGAAAAAAACTTTAATTCTAACTAAAACGAAAGCATTAAATAAATTTCTCAAATTACTTACTAATGTAACAGACTCAAAATTAGAAATATATTCGGTTGATTATTGGGTTAAAAATCTTTGTAAAAAATTTAACGAAGCCTATGTTTCTGCTAAGGATTCAAAAAATGAATATACTAATTTTCGAAAATACTTTGATGATTATCTTCCAAATAAGTGTCTTGATATTTTTACAAAATACCCCAAGGATAAATATGATCTTATTTTAGTCGATGAGTCACAGGATTTTCATAAAAATTGGTATACGGCTCTCTGTTTTGCTAAAAAAGATGAAGGGAAGGTTGTTTTTTTTTATGATCCTTTTCAAGAAACATTCGGCGAAAGTATGATTTTTGATTTAGAAAAGGAAGAAGATGTTAAAAAGCATCAACTAAATATTAACTTTAGAAATACTGGAGAAATAACTAATATTTTACAAAAATTAATTAAAAAATTTTTTCCCGAATTTAACCTTAACTATTCCGCTCGGCCAGAAAATATTGGATTGAAACCAACATTAATTGAAATCAAAGATTGGAATGATCAAGTAACCCAAATTTATAACAGCATCGAAAAACTTGTTGATAAAGATAAAATAGCTCCTAAAAACATTGGAATAATTTATGATTTTTCAATCAAAACTCCCGATCCAACTGAGGACCATTTAAATTTGACAAAGCTACTTAGGTCAAAATTTTATGTTATTGACGCCGAACAGTACAGCTTACCCTATACAGATAAAGGCAAAGAAAATTATATTACTAGAGATTCTATTAACAGATTTAAAGGTTTAGAAAAAACGGTAATTATTCTTACCAACTTAAAAAAAATCAACAGAAAAACGGTCAAGAACCTTTACACAGGTCTTTCTCGAGCTAGAGCACATTTGATTGTTATATCTAACAAAGAAGTTATTAATGAATTAAATGATTTAATTAAATAATTTCATATGAATAAATATCTTTTTACTTTTAGCACTGAAAGATCTCCAGTTATCAGTTCAGAAAAATTACAACAGTATTTTTCAAATAGTTTATCAAAATGCAAAGATGAATTAATTATTTGTTCAGGATTTATTACTAAAGTTGGTTTAAATTGGGTTTTGGAAAAAATAAAAGATAAGAAATTAAAATGTAAAGTTTATTGTAGATGGAATAATGAAGATCTAATTGGTGGCTCCTCAAGCTTGGAGGCTTATAAAATTTGCAAGAATCAAGGATGGGATTTTTATATCCTGGAAAGATTACACGCAAAATTTTTTTTAATTGATAGAAAAGATTTAATTGTTGGTAGTGCCAATCTTACTGGAAAAGGTTTGTCATTAATTCCAATGTCTAATAAGGAGTTTGGAATTGCTGTTGAGGCAACCGACTATGATTTGGACAATATAGATTTAATTTTAAATGAATCGGTAATAGTCAATGATGAAATTTATAATCAATATAAAAAATGGTATGAAAAGAACAAAAATTTTAAACCTATAAAATACCCTGAATTACCTGATGAGTTAAAAAATCTAGTAAGAATAAATTTAAAAAAGATCTGGGTTAGCGAGTTACCTTGGTCGACACCACAATCATTAATAGAAAATTTAAACAGTTCGGAAGAATCAATTCGGCATGATAGAAAAATGCTCAATATTGATAAAAAAGAAGATATTAAAACTGCGTTTGAAAAATCAAGAATATTTCAGTGGTTTAAAAGAAAATTAAATGAAAATGAGGATAAAACTATGTTCTTTGGAGATTTAACTGAACAAATTCACAATTCTCTTTTTGATGACCCCAAACCTTATAGAAAAGAAGTAAAATCTTTACAGGTAAACTTATATGAATATATAAAATATTGTAAATTTGAATACCTACTTGTAGATAGACCTGATCATTCGGAAAGAATACAACTTAAATTATAGGCTATCTATTTTCAAAATATTCATCAAAATATTCGTAGACAAAATCAGAGTCTGAGTAACCCCTAATATTATCTTTTACATCAATAATTTTGCAATATTCAGTACCACCGATTTCAGGTCCTCTTAATCCTCTTCCAATGATTTGAGAATATAAAACTATAGAAAAAGTTGGTCTGGCAATTACAATTGTATCCGTTTTTGGAGCGTCAAAACCCGTTGATATTAATCTTTCATTGCACAAAACTTGAAGATCGCCATTTTTGAACTCTTCTAGTATATAATTCCTCCTGTTCATAGAGGTTTCCCCGTCAACATGACTCGCTTTAACTCCCATTGTATTTAAAACCGCACAAATAAATTTTGAATGTTTAATATCTAGCCCAAAAAAAATTATTTTAGATGTGGGTTTGTTTTTTAAACGATTATCAATTTTTTTTAAAATTTCAAAATTTCTTATCGTGTCATTCGATAATCTTGAAATTATAGATTTTGGTAGTTTTGAATTTTCTCGAATGTATTCTGTTTGTTTTTTTGATAGTTCAATATTTATTTCTGTATGAATAGGTTCATAATCAGCTTTAGACAATACTTTTAAATCTTTTAGATATGTAATTACTCCTTTATCTTTGGGGGGATCTATTTCTATTATTTCACTATGAAAAAAAACAGCCAAACTTCTATTGCTTTCGCTGTCAGTTATTGATCTTCCGGGTGTTGCGGTGAGACCAACAATTTTTGTATTTATTGAAGCCAAAGCGTTAGTTACAAATTTGTATGTTGGTGCAATCGCTTTGTGTGCTTCATCTATAATAATCAAATCTATTATATCTTTTAAATTGTTATAATGATTTTCATCTCGACAAAGCTCAGAATAAATTTTTTGAAAATTTGCAATTATAAAAGAGTTTTTTGCTAAGTTTTTTGGCAAAGAAACAATGTCTCCATCATTCCAAAGTCGATACAAAGTAAGTTCACGGTCATTTAGATGAGACCAAACTTCTACAAAGCAGTCATAAGATTGTGCACAGAGTTCTTTTTGGTGTGCCAACCATAAAATTTTAACTCCTTGATTGTAGTTTTTAATAAATTCACAAATAACTTCCATTGCTACACGAGTTTTTCCAGATCCCGTTGGCATTTGGATAACAAATCTAGCTGCAGTATTTTTCAATTTTTCTTTTGCTTTTACCGTAACTGGAAATTGAAAATCTTTTAATTGCTTAAAAGGTTTTATCATTTCAAAGCTATTCAACTCGGGAGGTACTACATATTTTTCTTCTGGTAATAAGCTTTGATCTATATTTAATATTTCACAAATTTTGATTTGTTTTTCATCTTTTATCCACTTTAACGAAGCTAATTTTTGTATTATTTCTCTTCTTTCACCTTTAAACAAGGTGCTTTCAAAAATTAAACTTAATTCTTGTAGTTTTTCAGTGGGTAAATTACTAAAAAAAAGTTCTCTGAATTCTTTTTTCTCTAATAAATCTGCTCCAGAAAAAGAATTAAATATTATTGCTAAATTTCTTTTCTTTGTTATTTCCTCTTCTTTGAAATCTTCAGGTCTTAAGCTAGGTAAAAAAAATGTTAATTGTTCAATGACTTCTGGAGATATATATTCTTGTAAAACGTCTGAAGCAAGATATGACCACGGGTTTTCAAACCTATTTTGCATTATTATTTCTTTTTTTTATATAATTTCTTAAAATGATGCTCCAGTTTTGAATTAAAATATCTTCCATTTCTTGTGCATTTACCTCTTGTTCAGAATCAAATCTATCCATAGCTTGTTTGAAAGATATTAGGAGATCCTCAATAATATTTTTGTAATAATTTGAGTCAGTTTTAATTTCTTTTTCAAGTGCCTTTAGCAATTCATGATTTTTATTAAATACTAGATATTTTTCGTTATCCTTATATTCAATTTTGAAGAATGATGAATCTTTCCAGCTTTCATTTTTGGTTTTGAATTTTTTCGCCTCTTCAGATTGCTTACGTATTAATTGTGATTTCTTCTCAAGATTATTAAAAAACTCCTCATTTGAAGTAGGCTTACTTAACCAATCTACAATTGATTTTTTTTCATCAAATAATAATTCTATAATATTTTGAAATTGAACATGACTTAATGAAATACCTTTTTTTGTAGGTTTAATTTCATCAGACTTTTTATCTAAATACCATTTTCGAATATCTAAATATTTTTTACCTTTAAATTCTGTAAAGCTTACTTTGAGCGGATACTCTTCAGATCCAAAAGAGAATCCTTTTTTTTTATCCTCGGTCATTAAATAATTTATTAAAGATCACGAATATATCTTTTTAGATAGTTACCCCAATTATTTCTTAACTCTTCCAAAAAATCAAAAACGTTAGTTACTTTGTCATCGGGGTCTACTTGCTTTTCTGATTTACAATAGCTTATTAAAACTAGGTCGATAATTGCTTTTAATCTTTTGGCTTTTTCTTTTGTTTTTTCAGCGTCTTTTTCATTTTCCATAGCATTAATTAATTTGGTAATTTCAACATGAAGTGGATGATTTAAATTATACTTCATTACAGCACCATCTTTGGTATATGCTAATTGTACAAATTCATTTCCTTTCCATTCAGAATCCAAAATAGTGTAGGGTTGTGCTTTAAATCTTGCTTCCCATAAAGCCCTTTGTCTTCTATGACGTTCATCCAATAATTCATCTGTGACTTTATTATCTAGTTCTTCCTTATCCTTTTTTTCCGTAAGGGGATCTTTGGTTTTTACTTGTTTTTTTAAAACATCCTCGGCATCTTCATGGCCAGTAAATATTCCCTTTTCCCTTTTTTTTATTTCTTGTTGTGATTCATATGATTCCCATTGATGGTGTATTTTAGGTCGTAAGTTTTGAATAACACCTTTAACTTTATCGGAAATAATTTGTTTGAGCTCAACAATCGGCAAAGCTCCTCTTTTAATATTTTTTACTGTAAATTGTTTATCAAATTTGGCATTAAAATTTACTTCAAAACCTATAAATCGATCTTCGTTCTTGAAAGCGAGATTTTTAACCCAAGGATGAGGTACTCCATAAAAAACCTCTCTATCATTTCTTATGATTGATAATCCCGCATTGTCTTCACCTAGATTTCTTTCACTCATTAAATCTTTAAACTGTTTATATTTGTCTCCTTTTCCTTTTCTTAGCTTAACTGGTAAGAATGTTAATTTTACAAATATCTTTCCCATTTCTCCTTCTTTTTTAGCTTTATCAAGATCAAATGGCCACTCGATTGACTCATTAAAAACCACCTCGGAAGTAGGATCTTTTGGAAATTTGCTGTTCTTCAATTTTATATAAAGTGGGTCAATAGTTTTTAATTCTTCGCCATTTACAGAAATTTTGACACCTCTATCTATAAATTTTCTATAGGTCCTGCCACACCAAATTTTAAATTCTTCGATGAGTTGAGAAGGTTTAAAATCTTGTTTATCATTTTCTTTCCAAACAACTAATGTGCCGGAATTTTTTCCAATCAATGATAATAAGTCTTTTGGTGGTTCTTGTTTTACTGGCTTAGGAATAAGATTCTTTTGATTATTTGATGGACGAATATCACTAAAAGTATAATACCAATCTTTATTTTTTTGTTTTGAATACACTTCACATTTTAAGCACTGATTTAAAAACGCAAGAGTTAAACCGACACCAAATCTTCCAATACCTTTCCTATCATTGTATCGTGTTGAAAAACCAAAACCCAAACAATCTTCTATGGTTTGGGGATCCATACCATCTCCATCATCTCCAAAAGATATTGATACTAATTTTTCACTTCGTCTCTTTGTAAGATAGTTAAATTCTACTTTGATATTTTTTGCATTAGCTTGGATGGAGTTATCAATTACTTCACCATAAGCACTACAAGGATCGAAATCACTCTCTCGAAGAGACTTTATTTGTTGATCAATAATCTCTTTTACATTACTTACTAAAAAACCCATATGTTCCTTTGATTTTTATATCAAAGATAACATATTTTTTACATTTTTGATTTTGAAACTATAAAGAATGTTTATTCCCCTATTTATATGTGCCCTTAAATATCTATTGATATTAGTTGAATTTATGGGGGTATTATGTGTTTTGAGATTGTTTATTAAAAGGGCCACATAAATATCAGAGTATTTTCCTGAAAAAGTTTGATAAGTCATTTCAACTCCATCAAATTTTTCGTCTACTAATCTAGGCAAAGTATTTTGTTTTAAGGAATGACAAAATCCCCAGCGACAAATTGTATTCCAATGCTGAATTCCAGTTTTAGCTTTAATCCTTCCTAAAATACTCTTTGTATTTAGTGTTGTTTTTACTATATCAATATTAAAGTCCATCTTAGAAAAAGTATCCTTCCTGAATTCTGCTTCCATTATTATTATGTTCAAATTTGATAAGATATGATCTGCTTAAATATGGTTTTATCTTTTTTAAATAACGTTCATTAATTTCTTCATCGGTCGAAAGTAGAATCACCTGCTTGCTCGCTTGAGGAAAATATTTTTCAACTAAATTAATTCTATGTTCAGAATCAAGTCTTCCCAATGGTGTATCGATTATGGTGGGGGCTATATTAGTTGAAGCTTTTGCAAGACCCCAAAGAATGGCAACTGCTAATAATTGGCGTTCTCCTGCAGACAATTTTTCTGAATTAATCTGGTAACCTTTTTTGTCAAAAATTTTTAGTCCATAGTTTTTGGTATCAATTTTTATTTTTTTAACTAAATTTTTCTTTCTCAACAAAGTTTGGAAACAATCAAATATGAATCTTTCTAATTTTTTTATATGATAATTTAATGTTTTGACATGAAATTGGTTTATGATCTGTTTTATTTTACTGGAATATTTTACATATCTTTGTTTATCAATGTTTTCTAAATCTTGATTTATTTTTGCATTAAGTAATTGTTTTAACAAAATATTCTTTTGAATTTTTAAACCACTTAATGGTTCAATTTCGTTTCCAATAACATTAATTTTCGTTTGGAGAACTATCTTCTTTTTCTTTAATTCTTTCTGTTTTTCAATCAAAGGGGTAATTTGTTCGTCTCCTGGAATTTTGTTTATTATCATATTAATTTTTTCAAAACTTTCCATGGTATCGTCAAACTGATTTAATAATTTTTCAATAACTTCTCTATCCTTTTTTAACTCTGTATTAATTAAAAAATCGATTTGCTCTGATTGTAAATTTTGAAATAAATGGATAGAATCTAAATTGTGTATTGGGTTAATTGTTTTATCATTTAGGAATTTAATAAATTTATTTAAAAAATTTTTATCGTTACAGTTTTCTTTGCTAAAGTTTTCTATAGACCCAACAAGTTTATTGGTAACTTTTTGTTCTTTAACCTTTTCATAATAAGCATCGTTTTCTCTAGAAAGATTAAGAATTTCTTTAAGTTCCTTTTCAATTAATAAAAAAGGAGAGGTATCTGCAGCAATACTAATTAATTTTTGTTTTAGATCGTTGATTTCAATTTCTTTTTCTTGTGCATTAATCGCATATTCTTTTCGCTTATTATAATAAGCCAAACCCTTTTGAGATAATTCAACATCTAACTGATTGATTTCATAATTAACTCCGGCAAGTTCTTCTTCGATTTTAACAATTTTTTGTTTGAGGGTTTTAATATCTCTATCAACATTTTCTATATCCTTTGATACTTCCTGAATTTCTTCTTGTTCTTTGTCTGTTTTTAATTGAAAAGCCGATCTTCTTTGGAATTCCTCTAAATCTATGTTGAGACGGTCAATAATTTCAAGTCCTAGCAGTGAATTAATGGCTTTTTTTAAGACTTCTTTTGAAGCATCTAAATCTGCAAGTTGCTCTATTTTTTCCCCATCAAAAAAGAATAAGGATGCAACTTGTGCAGGCAATATTTGATCAACAAAATTTTCCCAATCTTTCGTAATATCTTCGTCATAGACATCATCAATAAATACATAAAACATTTCTTTGATTTTTGAAGTGCCGTTTAATTTCCAATTTCTTGAGATTTTAAAACTTTGTCTTTTCCCTTTTAGCCTTCTGTGAAATATAAGTTCGATTGATGTTTCCCGATTATAATTTTGATTATTGATGTTTTGTTTCAAAAAGTTTTCATAGGATAAACTTTGTGACTTAAAAATATTTGAAAATTTTCCGT
>Ga0187827_10007482_pt1 | contig 12131 bp, 11 predicted proteins | sample ETNtaG_39_FD_167969 | JGI IMG/M metagenome (GOLD analysis project Ga0187827, IMG submission 167969) | Marine microbial and viral communities from oxygen minimum zone, Eastern Pacific Ocean - ETNP2014_SV_150_PacBio MetaG (Illumina Assembly) | ecosystem: Environmental > Aquatic > Marine > Hypoxic... | reverse complement strand
TGGACAATTTCTATCGCTGAAACCCGTCTTAATCTATTACCTTGATGGTTTCGGTAAAATATCTTTCCATTATGCACTTCACAATCTTCTTCCAAACATTGCTTTAGAAGGTTATATGATATATTATAAGTATCCGGATCAATATCAATAAAAAGAGGCTCTGCGCCACAATATTTTATAGCATTAGCTGATGCAATAAAGGAATGACTTACAGTAATCACTACATCACCGGGTTTAACACCAACAGTCAATAAGGCTAGATGTAAAGCTGTTGTACAACTAGAAACAGCACAGGCATGTTTCGAGCCTACATATGAAGCAAAGGCATCCTCAAATTCTTTGACCTTGGGTCCCTGAGTCACCCACCCACTAAGAATAACGCCCTTAGCAGCATTTGCTTCTTCCTCACCTAAATAAGGTTTAGCTATCGGTATCATACCCAATTAATATCTTTTTCCTGGCTAAGCAAATCGCTTCCTCCTTCTGGTCTTGACTTAAACCACTCGACTGTTTTAACGAGCCCATCCATCAGTGATATTTTAGGAGACCAACCAGTAACGCTTTTTAGAAATGAAGCGTCTGCATATAAGCGCATGACATCGCCAGGCCTGGTTACTGTATATTTGATTTTTTCAGCTGAATTACCGGCTATTGAATTTATCATTTCAGCAATGGACTTAATTGAAATTTCAAAACCACTACCCAGATTTACCGTTCCTCCAATTAACTGATCGCAGTTAACAATATTGACAATACCTTCAACAGTATCCTCTACATAAGTAAAATCCCTTGTCTGTAAACCATCACCAAAAATCAAGACGTCTTCCCCATTTATGGCCCTTACAATTGATTTTGGTATAATTTCCCCGGCATCTCCGTCATGATGCGATCTTGGACCAAAGGTATTAAATGGTCGTACTATCAATGTGTTCATCCCGTAAGTTTTATGGTATGCCCTGGTATATGATTCCCCAGCCAACTTGCTTGCGCCATAAACAGTACACGGAAGAGGTGGATGATTTTCATCCATTGGTATGTATTCAGCAGTTCCATATACCTCAGAAGAAGAACAATAAACAAATTCCTCTACCTTAGCCTTAAGAGCCTCTTTGAGAACAATAAGTGTTCCTTCAGCATTAACACAATGGTTTTCAAAAGGATGTTTAATAGAATGACGAACACCCAGACATGCAAGATGAAATACAATATCTATGCCTTCCATAGCCCTTGCAACATCAGAAGGATCTGTTACACTACCCAAAACAAAATCAAGTTTCTTGCTACTTTCATAACGGTTTAAATATTCAAGTTTGCCGTTTACTAAATTATCAACAACCCTGACAAAGCAATCATTAGATATTAATTTATCAACAAGGTGAGAACCTATAAATCCAGCGCCTCCAGTAATTAAAACTCTTTTACCAGTTAAGATCACGTTTCTATTTTCTCTTTATTTACTCTTAACATCTTCGCGGGATTTCCAGCCCATATCTGACCAGAGGGAATATTCTTTGTTACCACACTACCAGCTCCAATAATAGAATTTCCTCCAATAGTAACATCACCAAGAATTGTCACATTACTTCCTAAAGAGACATTATTTCCAATATGTGTTTTCACAAACCTGCTTGCCCAGTCTTCTTCTGATTGCAGATTACCATCACAATTTACCGATTCAGGATAGTTATCGTTTATAAACATAACTCCATGACCAACAAAACAATTATCACCAATTTTCACACCCTCACATATAAAAGTATGAGAAGAAATCTTACAGTTTTTACCAATAACAGCATTTTTCTGCACCTCTACAAAAGCACCTATTTTAGTATTCTCCCCAATGGTACAACCATATAGATTAACGAATTCTGACAGCCTTACGTCTCTACCTAATTTCACATCTTCAGATATACACTTATATTTACTCATATATTTATCATTTTCCCATTGTCTTTTAGCGATTTATCCGTTGCTTCAAGCATTCTTACAATTCTCAATCCTGCATATCCGTCATTAAATGGAATCTCATTGTTCAATATGCAATTTACAAAATATTCCACTTCAATCTTAAGTGCCTCAATGTGATCAATCCTTGGCACCTGTATATCTCCCGATCGATACTCTACTAATAAATTATGGAGTCCCTCCTGACTTTCTACGTTAACCCCTTTGTCATATATTTTTATTTTTTCATCTGCTTCGAGGTCATTCCAGAGAAGCATCTTTTTCTCTCCACCAATAATAGTACTTCTTATTTTAACTGGAGACAACCAGTTTACATTAAAGTGAGCTATTAGATTATTGTCAAAAAATACGGTAACATAAGCTACATCCTCCAAATCTGTCCCGAAATGTTCTGCCCCAGTAGCCAACAAGGCAGTTGGTTTTTCATTTATAACATAATCCATTATGGAAAAATCATGAGGAGCAAGATCCCACACAACATTAATATCATGTTGAAATAGCCCCAGGTTTACTCTCGTTGAATCATAATAGTAGAGCTCTCCCAGGATATTATTATCTGTCAATTCTTTAATCTTCTTTACTGCGCTGGTAAACAGAAAAGTATGGTCAACCATTATTATTAAATTCTTTTTCTCTGCAAGCTCAATCAGTGTTTCTGCTTCCGATACGTTAGAGGTAAATGGTTTTTCTATAAATAAATGCTTGCCATTCTCAAGCGCCTTCTTTGCCAACTCGAAGTGGGTATAAACCGGTGTTACAATAGCTACGGCATCTATTTCTTTTGATGTTAATATATCATTAGGATTTGATACTGTCTTTAAAGCTGGATAACCTTTTTTAGCCCGCATCAAGGCTGACTTGCTTAAATCACAGATGGCAACAACTTCTACGTTCTCTATAGGTAGAAAATTCCTTACTATATTTGGTCCCCAATAGCCAAAACCGATTACACCAATTGTTACCATAACATTCCTAATTATCTTTTGCGATCAAAGATATATAATCTAAGTGTCATAACAGACAGGTTTGGACAAAAAACAAAAAATACCAATCTTTTGTAAAGTTCTCAACTATTAGTTTGCAGAATCTGAAGCGACTGATTTATTTCAATATCCCCTGTTTCACTAATAGAGTCAGGTCTAATATATATATGATCTTTATCCTCATAAACAATTTCTTTAACCTTAAAATTCAAAAACATATTATATTCACGTAATGCTATTTCCATGTTTGTTCTATCAAGTGTTGCTCTCTTTTTTCTAACACCCCAAACTGTTTTCTCGTGTACGATTGTTTTTATTTTTTCCAACAAAGATAATCTTGCCTTTCTCAGATGATCATTATTAGCAACACTGGGGCAAATCATATAAACATTTCTCATATTATTACCCCTAAATTTATCATCTACAAGATTAAAAAAAGTGGGTATTTGACTGCCATCAAAAATGAATAGTGTGTCTCCCTGCTTTAGTTCATTTATTACTGCTTTATATGTTTTTGGTGCAAAATAGTATTGCTGTGAAGAAAAAACAAATTTTACAGTATGAATTAAAGTACTGGTTAGAACAATTATAATTAAACTAGATAGGACTATAGTAGAAAGAAAGTTCTTCTTACTACCTGTATTGAAATTAAAAGTCGAATTATATGCAATAAATATAGTATAAAATAAGATAATAAAGAACGAATATACAACAAAATAAGAAAATATATGAAAAGATGCCAACATTATTAATATTGTTCCTACAAAAAGCGATATTATTATAATATTGAAAGTGTCTTGCTTTATCATTCCTTTGCTTTTTTTCAATAATACTACTAAACTGGCAATAATAATAAGCAAGAAAGGGAGGTAGAACACTAAATATGCTACTTGAACCTTAATCGAATCCCAGCCACCAAACATGAAAGCGGATCTAATCAATGTCTCAAATTGATCGAACCTTATGAGTTTTCCTTTATTTACATGTGTAACATGAAATAAATGGGTTATAAAAGCATCTGCTGATTCAGGATTCTTCAAGTACCAGGCCAACATTATCAACAACGGGATTGCTTCTATAATTATGAAGAATATCAAATGCAGCTTAATTCCTTTCCTAATTTGATGAGCAACTATCATAAGTGTTAAAAACGCACCAAAAATTGTAAAATTTGGATGTATTGCCATTGACATTCCAAGAGACAAAGCACTGAAATAGAATATAAGGTTTGGTTGCTTTTTAGATATGTGCCATATTCTATATAAAATCAAACCTATCATTACAAAAACAATCCCTATAATCTCAGGACGGTAATGCCCAAACCTTTGAGCAAAAGGAGAAATGCCAAGAAAAACCATAAATAAGTTACTGTTAAGTAACGCATTTTTTATATTTGTTATATGAATTAGTTTAATAAAATAAATGGTCAAGAAAAAAAGTAGTAAAATAGTTATAAAATGAAATATTTTATAGGTGAAAATATTTATCGGTATATTAATTAGTGATGTGAGATATAAGAAACCAGACTGTATGAATGGAAAAGCTAAATAGTCTTGAAATCCAGGCGTAAACTCATCATTAATAAAAAAGCGTCCAAATTGATGTTTATATAAATACCCCATTGCAGTACCAAAAAAGAAGTTTTCATCATCACCTGGTGGTAAAACAAAGCATGAAAATGCTATATTTACTGTCCACATAAATAAAAGAATAACAAACAAGCTTCTTGACATTAGCACCTTCAAGATAGTATTTCTTAATTGCATATATCATATACCCTTTTCAGTTAGTAGCCACCAGAGATGGGTGGTAGCTTTAAATTGTAAGTATTATCATACATGTTGTAGGGATGTCAAACCTTCCGTCCTGACACCAACCACGGTGGCAAACCAAATCGATCAGGTGCTCGTCCTCGATGTTCTCAGAAACATTTTGGGTCATGAAATCGGTCCGCATCTCGTGGCACCCTCATATCCCATGCTCTCGACGATCTTAGTTCCAGATTCCGAGGAGGAGCCAACGTAGTGACCATGGTAGCCATTTTTGAAAAAACACCGAAAGTCACTTCCATGTCATTGTCCAAGCCGTAGATATGATGATACACCTCTAAAACAATCATCTGTCCGATTCAGCCCATCTCAATAACCACAATCTACCGTTCATAACCTCGACCTCATGCCCCTGTATATCCATTTGCCTGAGATCTGCCTACCATACTTCTTCATTAACGAAGGCACGGTCATAGCTTCAACTTCAATTGTTTCACATGCGTGATTCTAACTGAAAATAGGCCAACAGTTATCTCATAAGTGTTTTTATCAAGACCTTTAATCAATTCTACTAATTGGCATGGGGTAGTTCCTAAAAATAAGATAGCAGAATTTATTAAAGTGGCAACTGCATATAGCCCATAACTAAACCCTGATGAAATCCTTAATCTGGAGGTTAAAAGCAATGCCGTCGGAAGATAAAAGGGCTTATTCCAAAGATCAGATCATCAAAATGTTAGATCTTATTCGAGAAGTTGTCAGCATACGCCTTCTATAGTCAAAATTTACTCCAAAGAGAAGTAAGTTCAATATGCTTCAATGTAAACTATTTATACTCCCGGCAGTAAAACTCGTCCTCATGCAAATGGATGGTCCTATGCTCTCAAAGGTCAAGGCCTCAAGTATTTTATTGATATCAGCTATATCAATAACAAAACAAACTATATTCATTTCTCCTCAGCATTTTGGGTGTTTTTTCAATCATGTTTCATCACAAAGCGGTTATAAAACAACTTATAACCATAAATCTTCAGAGTTAGTATCGGCGCAAAAATAGCTCTTTCTAATTTCACAGAAATTTTGTTTAAATAAAATGACCCTTTCGCAAGAAATAAATCCGCTCTAAAACAGACCTTGTAAACCAGAGAGCTAGAAAATCTCAATCCTCCACTTTTATGGAATCTTTCGTTAAATGCAAGTATTTTAGTCATGATTTCTGCGGAATGTTCAAAAGGATTGTAATGCAAGGCAGGAGTGGTAATCACATACGCATTCTCGTAATATGATATATTATAATCCATCATGCTTTTGTTCAAGTACCACTCATAATGTTTAGATTCCTTTTTGTAATATTCTGTTCCTGGAAATGGCATTATGAAAGCTATGTGAAAGAAACTTACAAAAGGCAACGCATTAGACATTAGTATCGATTCACGTTCTAAAGTTTCATTTGATTCAAAGGGTGTGTTCAAGAGAATACTTAGATTGGTCTTAATTCCAGACTCATAAACTTTTCTTACAAATTCTAAAGCTACCTCTCCTGATCCGGCTTTCCTCATTTTCTTTCTGCATTCGTTGTCAAACCTCTCTACACCTATTCCGAAAACTACGATATTAGCCTTTCTCATTTGATTTAGCTCTGCGGATGAAAGACGGATTGTCACACCCGATTGAATCCAAAGGGATATTTTTTTTGACATTCCTGAAGAAATCATTAACTCGCAGAAGTCATGCATTTTTTTACGCATAATTGTAAAATTTGCATCTTCAATACGAAAAAGATCAATCCCAAATTTTTCATATCTGTATTTTAATTCTTCAAAAACGTGTTTGGCGCTTGCCCCACGAACTATGTTTGGTAAAATCTCTGATTTGCAAAAGTTGCATCGAAAAGGACAACCTCTTTGAGAAATGACAACGTTTGTTACGTTATGATGATCTGATTTTTTTTTAACAAAATCATTTAAATTAAAAATATCAAAGTTGATAAAAGGTATTTCATCTAGATTTTCGAGAACGGTTGGGTTTCCAGTATTAACTATGCCTCCGTCTTGGTTAAATAATAGTCCCGGTATCTGAGACATTTTTTCAATTAGATCTCTTTTTTTCTTTACAGGGATATTAAACTTGGTGATATGCCCTTTGATGATATTAAGAAATTTATCACACGATATTTCAGCTTCACCTCGAAATACAATATCAAAACCCTGTTCAACAATTTCATCTCCTGCATCGCATGAGTGAAAACCGCCTGCAATCAGAAATAAGTTTGGATATCTGTTTTTCAAAGAACGTGCCAGATCATAACTCTTAGCAGCATTTAATGCTGTAACACTAAAACCCACCATTTTTGGGTGTTTATCTTCGATAAACCTACAGTAGTCCTCAAAACTGTAATTTCTGTATTGAGAGTTGTCATCTAGAAGAAATACTTTATGCCCTTTTGAGTGTAAGTAGGTAGCTATAGTGATAGCCCCATATCCTAAAGAGGACCTATCTTGACTCCACATTCTTTTTGCGTTAATTATAAGTAAATCCACAATGTATCCTTTCTTGAACTAATTGAGAATATTATGATTTAATTTTTCCGTGCCCCCTCAAAGCAGTTTCATTAGTAAAGGATGACCAGATTCGCATTCATATTGTCAACACTATCAGAAAAGAGACTCAGTGTTTTCTAAAGCATCTGTTTCTTAAACACAATCGTTTTACTAATGTAAAGCCATTTTCTAACACTTTTAGTTCCTTTGAGAGCATCGGTTCTCTTATTTCCACAGGTATCTATTCCCAAATCGGAGATGTCGTATATTTTCAAAATTTGCACGACTATTTATAAATTGTTGCAAAACCTTTCCTAACCATATTAACCCATAACTACCTAGAAAATAAAATATAGGCATAAGAGTAGATCGCATTCTGCTGGCAACAGGACCAATCCCTAAAACAGTAACGTAATATACTACTATTAATACCATTAAAATCAATACCCACCTGTCAGATTTGTTTTTTAGGATTAGAATAGAACCAATAATAGCCATTAAATATATTAGCAATAAATGAGACTTTATCATACTCCACAAAAATATATAGGAATATTGATTACGGTTCCATAGTTTCTTCAAAATAGGAAAGCTGCTTAAAACCCCCAGATAATGTGGTTCTCGTTTACTTACCATTGGCAAAGAAGTATTATATTTATAAATATATTCAGTGTAGAGCTTAATTCCCATTTTTTCAAAAAGCTCTTCTCTCCTCTGATTGGTATACAAATAGTCTGGTGGGGGTGATCCCACAAAAAGCGCTGGAGAATATTTTAAGGTGGCAATTGCATAATCTAATGGAGAATTTAGTATTATTTTGGATGCTATGTTTTTTAAGTATTCATTCCTCTCATGAACATTTAATTTCATTATATCCTCAGTGATATACTTTTTATTTACTATTTCTCGAGCTTCATCTCTTGAAATACCTTCTTGATATGCCAGCAAACGGGTACAATTAAAATTAAGTAAAAGAGGCCCTACCTTTGATGAAACAAAAGAACTAACACCTGTAGCATGGTAGTTCCTCATCTGCCAGCCCATTATAAAGACAAGTTGAATAACAACAAACAGGCCTACGTAATACAAACTTTTAATAAATGATTCCTTTTTTATAAATAATAAGAATACTAGAAGGAATCCCGCAATAGGGTAAAAAAGCATATATAATCCAGCTTTTGTTAAAGCTGCTAATCCTAAAAAAGAAGAAGCTAAAATTATGTTCTTTTTTGATTGTTTACACTTTATAAATCTTACAAGAAAATAAAGGGAGAGAGTAGATAAGAAGGTATAGAGCATATCAGGTTTAAAATTATTGCCCCAACAAAACATACTTAAATCGGATGCAGCTAAAAAGGCTGCAGCACATCCAATTTTATAATTAAACATTTTCCCAATATAATAAGCAATAATTATAATGCCGAAATTAGACAGTATTAAAATAACCCTTATCACTTCAAGTGCTGTGTTCCCCACTCCAAAAATTAAAAAAACTAAATAACCTATAATAGGAGCTACGGGAAGAACTGTAGTGGCAGGAACACAATCTCTAGTATCACAGAATGAATATTCACCATGTTTATACAAATTTTCAGCAATGGATAAAAATGGAGATTCAAAATCATTCAAAAGATGTGGAAAATTACATTGAATATGAACGTATAAATAAATATTAATGATGATAGCAAACACAAAAACACACCATACTAATAATTTCTTTTGATCTTTTAAAATGTTGTCTTGCTCCATTATAATTAGCCTATTTTACTGCAATTAAATCATAGAAAATCTAATGACATGAATTCATCTATCATCCTTAATGATACAGCACATTTTTCCTTACCTATTTGAGGAATCCTGAATTTACCCATTTAAACCCTCATCAACAAATTTATTTATAAATTCTGCTGCTTTCTCATATCTTTCTGGTGTACCTATATCTATAAATGTATTTTTTGTAACATAGCCAAATACTTTTCTATCAATAATATGAGGGAATAAATCATTTTCTAGTGAAAAGACTTTATTATGAGGAATCAATGAAAAGATAGTTTGATTAAAAATATACACTCCCGCATTAACATATTCATCCTTTTTGTCTGTTTTTTCACTAAAAGAAGTAATTCTCGCTTTATCATTTATTGTAACTACTCCGTAGTCTTTTCTTACACTTTTTCCATCCAATGCGATAGAGACATCTGCTCCTTTACTAAAATAATAACTTAAAAAATCTCTATAGTCTAACGGACAAAATGAATCTCCATTTAAAACCAAAAAAGGATCACTATGAATCAATAGTTCTCCATTTTTCAAAGCTCCACCAGTTCCAAGCAATGTTTCTTCATCTGAAAAGATAATCTTTTCACTTCTGCTCTCTCTGGTAAAATATTCTTTAATACTCTCTTTCATGTAACCAACACATAAAACATAGCGCCTGAAACCATAGCTACAGAGATAATCTATAAGGATATCAAGAAATGGACGATCTTTCATTTCCGCCATTGGTTTTGGACGGTCACTAATAACAGGCTGAAGCCTTGTGCCTTTCCCGCCACATAATATAACAACATCTATACTCTGGCTGTCAGGCATCGCTTTCATTTATGCTGTAAGTTTGATTTGGCTGATATACAATAATCTGACTGCCCATTGTCTCAAATTGAAAAGGTACAATCAAAAGGTCTTTAAGCTTTTTTCTTATCTTTTGTTGAATCTCTGGCCTTGCAAATATTATCATAAATCCTCCACCGCCAGCACCTAATAACTTACCACCACTCGCACCAGAAGAATAAGCAGTATCATAGATTTCGTCTACCTTAGAATTAGATATCTTATCTGTTAAACTACGCTTCAGCTTCCAAGACTCATGTAATAATTTGCCAAATTCCTCTATATTTGTGCTATCGCTATTAAGGATCGATATTGCCTCATCAACCATTTGATGCATTTTAGAAAGCTCTTTCTTCTTTTCTTGAGTCCTTTTAAGCTGTTCTTTGGCTATATCTGAAGCACATCTTGAAAACCCAGTAAAGCATAACATCAGATTGTTCTGTAATTTGTTTTGTCTTTCACTGGACATTATGAGGGGCCTCACATCTATAGAGTGGTCGTGAAGAAAGCTTATTCTATTAAACCCACCGTATGCAGTAGCTACCTGATCCTGAGAACCAACATTTTCTTTTATTAATTCCTGTTCAACGTATATAGCATCTTTAGCTAACTGTCCTTTTGTTACCATTTCCCCTTTTAATGCATACAATGAATGTATAAGACCAACTGTAAATGCTGAGCTTGAACCAAGCCCTGTCCTTGCAGGAAGGTCACCATCATGATGTACTTCCACACCCTCTTCAATATTCATAAATTTGAAAACCTCTTTTACCGCAGGATGGCCGATTTCTTCAATTTCCCTTACCATATCTATCCTTGAATATGAGACTCTGTATTTATGTTCAAAAAAAGGCGGCAAGTATCTACAACTTATATAACAATACTTATCAATAGTAGTAGATAACACAGCACCACCGTTTTCACGATACCATACAGGATAATCCGTACCTCCACCAAAAAAAGATATGCGAAATGGAGTTCTGCTAATAATCATTGCTTCTTTCTAAGAAATTCATTCATAATAAAAGTATCTATTCTTCTATTTTTAAAGGTCTTACTTTCCAAACAATCATTTTATCTCCAAACAAGGAACTCTCTGACAATCGTTTCCAATTCCAACAGCCCATGCTTTACAGGAGACAGCTTGCTAATTCCACCTATCCGTGGAGGTTCATCTCCAGGAATTTCACCTATTTTTAATTTTCGCTTGCTTGCCCTGAGCAGAAGTTGTGTGCTCCAGGAACCCGACCTCGGAGGCAGTATTTCAAGATCATTTACGAGGCTCTTTTTAAAAGCACGAAACATAACTAATAAATCAGTAATATTCACTCTAAAAAGCAGCTTTACAACTTTTGCAAACATCCAGTTTCCAAAAGCGGTAACAACAGTATCGTCATAACTTTTCGCACCGTCAAGATATCTCGAAACAACGACAATATCGTACCCCTCCTTCATTTTTTCAATAAGAGGAGGGATGTTTTCCGGCATGGAATTCCCATCAGGACTAAACGTAATTATAATGTCGCCTGTTACTTTCTCCATTAGCTCATCAAAAGCAGCAGCCATTCCACTCTTCTTCTGTAATAACAGACAATACCCGTTCTCCCTGACGTACTCAATAGTACCATCAGTGGAACCTCCATCAACAACAATCAGTTGGTCATACCACTCTTTCTTTATTTGAGGCATTATAATTTTCATGCCGTCAAGTTCATTCAATGTAAACATTATCAATGACACCTTCATTTAACCTTCTTTCTCAAAGAACATTTCCGTTCTACAAAACGTTCAAAATACATCTATCTGCGTATATTTCTAACTTTATTGGACTTTTGTCAGTAGAATGATAAAATCCGTAAAAAGTATTGCATGGACATTTATCCATTTCCACTTCACTTTTTGGCTATTTGTAACTTCGCAATATCAACACATACTAAATATTTATTTCTCCCCCTTTTATTGAAATGCAATTGAGAATAATTTCAAGAAAAGGGTGTAGTTATTTAAGGATATTTATTACAGCCTCATAAATCCTCTGAGCATCAGGAGCCTCGTTTCTGAAAGGATGACACATACATTTGGTTTGATCTAAAAGCCCCAAAGCCTTAACAGGGCAATCTGATGCATCAGAAAGCTCATAAGCAATTGATCGCGCCGCACCACAGATTTCAAAGCTTGAATCTATTACAAGTCCAATTTTTGTCTGTTTCAATGGTTCTACATAGCGATCAATAATTTCGATAGGTTTCAGCAACAAAATATCA
>Ga0187827_10007481_pt1 | contig 12133 bp, 8 predicted proteins | sample ETNtaG_39_FD_167969 | JGI IMG/M metagenome (GOLD analysis project Ga0187827, IMG submission 167969) | Marine microbial and viral communities from oxygen minimum zone, Eastern Pacific Ocean - ETNP2014_SV_150_PacBio MetaG (Illumina Assembly) | ecosystem: Environmental > Aquatic > Marine > Hypoxic... | reverse complement strand
ATAGCCAACGGGGATCATGCCTCGGCAGCTTTCTACCACATGGCTACTGGATGCATTGAGCCTGCTGAAGAGAAGACGACCAGGGCATCTTTACTTTTGTATTGTGAGAGAGACACCTTGGCGATGGTGAAACTTCATGATGCATTGCTTGACGCGGCGAACACAGGCTCAACCTGAGTCAGCTCCTGCGATACGATGACAAAGCTGCGCGAGGGGCAGATTACCGAGCAAAACAAGCTGAAGAAGGCTGAGTACGAGCGTGTTTGGATATAAGAAGCAAGGAGGCGATGTGGTATGCTGAAGGCGGGGCAACCGCCTGCTTGTAAGGCGTAGACAACATTCGGTTGGATGTCGGGGCGCTCATCGGTTTTGACTTCAGCCGGAAAAGTAAAGGAACATTATGACAACGGTCAGGTTTGACAACGAGAACGATCTAGTTGGAGCCATCCTACAGTCTGCGGCATACAAAGTTTTCAACCACAAAGAGTTGATTCGCAAAACAGATCGTGAACAGCTAGCATGGAATTATCTAAAGGATGACAGGGGAAGACAATCAGAAGACTCGTTGAACCGAATATTCGACACGGTTGACTACTATGAAAATAACAAACGCTGGTTTGGGTATCTGTTGGCACAACCCAACAGGAATTTAATATTCGAATCCTCTTCTGAGAAGATTAATCAATGGTTGGAAGAACTACTGTTTTCTGGCCATGACCTGAAGACAAGAATCGACAATTGTTTGGGAAATACAGCCATTAAAGGAGCGAGCAAAGGACTGGCAACATTGCTGCTTTACCTGTCTGATCCTGAAAATTACAGCATATGGGTGAACAAAACACTGGAGGGCCTTCACACTCTTAAACGGATCGAAAACTTGCGCGGGAACAATTGGGGGGAAAATTACCTGCGCTTTAACGAAGCAGCCAATGAATTCCGGGGTTTACATGGATTCAAACCACGGGAGGCTGATTGGATCCTTACGTTCATAGCGGCACATGTAGAGAATGCGAACGGGCATTTTCTAATCGAAGAGGATGCGATGAAGCATGATGACTATCCGGGATCAGAGTACGCTGACAGCGCATCTCAGCTGCAAGAACGCCTAAGACTTCTCAGCATGGAATACCCCGATCTGGATATCTGCAGCACCATGACAGAGTTGATGACGATTTACCTGGAAGGTGATCGGGGTGAAATTATGAGGCTTTTAGAAGAAATCCGGGCACGGTTGGAGACCCACCCCATCGTTTCCAGTTTTGACAGGCTGCCGTCATTGAAAATAGCCAAAACCCGTGCACCTGGCAGTCTACCGAATGTGCCGTGGATCTCCATTCTCGACAGCAAGATCACGGACTCGACGAGATTTGGCATATATTGTGTCTATCTTTTCAAGGCCGACATGAGTGGTCTTTATCTGACTTACAACCAGGGGGCAGGAATATCGGTTGAGGGTGGTGTAGCGGGGGTAGACCTTCCACGTCTGCGATCTCGGGCCAATGAAATACGCGCATCACTTGGCTGGATTAAGGATTACGGGTTCTCGCTTGATGAGAGCATGGATTTGGGGAGCGGAGGGCCAGCCCGGTCCTACGAAGCTGGGTGTATAGCACACAAATATTATCCGCTAGAAAACATGCCCTCGGACGTAGAATTGGCCCAGGATTTGACCGTAGCACTCGAAATTTATGCTCAGACTGGTCAAGAATACTGGGAGAAGTTTAATGAGGAAACCGTCACAACCTCCGCTTCTCTTGCACACCCATTTTCTAAAATCTTTTCTTCGCGCGATGAGGCGGAATGGGCCTTTGAGATCTACACCATCCTATTAGAAGGCTTGGGAGTTACTTTGCCCAACGAAGATAAGAAAGCTGTGCTTACGCTAACGGGTATATACAGCAAGGGTGGCAAGTTGAACCTTACTTACTTCAACTGGCTTCTCCTCTCATTTAGGCGTAGAAAAAAAACGGGCCTACGTGTAATGCTCACCCTTCGCGATGACCTAGCTAGCGGCATGGACGTGGATGCAGCCGCCGAACCCTTTCACAACGGAGGTAAAGATCTGCCCAGTTGTAGCCTTTACAACGTTGATCTTGCCAAGCTGGATCCGATGTCCGATGTGCTGCGCCGTGCGATAGTCGAGACCATGTCAGTAGTGTTAGACCGTTTTCAAAATTATGGAAATTCCCCATTCATTAGATTCCATCGTGCTGAGCTTGTCACCGCAGCACTAGATCCAGAATACCGGGATAGCTTACTAACTAATGGGCTTAGCATGCAAGATCCGCCGACCCAACAAGCTTGGATATTTCAGGGAAATCCAGACGTCTTTGACGTCGATACCTACCTGCAGTCCGGCGATCCATGCTATTGGTCGGTAAAACACAAGAAACACCAGGACCGCATGTCTATAGGAGATCCAGTCTGGTTGTGGCGCGCACAAGGAAAGAAAACACGGGCCATCAATGGGATAGTTGCACGTGGCTCCGTTGGAGAACTCCCGAAGATAGTAGAACTTCCGGATGAACAGCGCTACTGGTCCGAAGGTGAGGAAAGGCGATCCGAAGTGAAAGTATTAATCAAGCTTGAGGAGGTGCGCCTCTCGCCCGAAGCAGGGATGATTATTGAAGATGCAATATCAAATGATCCGGTTCTCGCAGACATGCTAATAATCCGTGCCCGTGTTGGAACAAACTTTCCAATTGAGCCAGAAGAACAACAATGGATTGAAACTATGTGGAATGAAATGCCCAAACCAACCACCTCTCTACAACCCGAGTACACGCTGCAACGAATGGCAGAGGAAACTCACATAAAGCAATCGGAGTTGGGAAGATGGAAATCGGCGATAGAACGAAAGAAACAAGCGGTGTTCTACGGGCCTCCCGGCACTGGGAAGACTTTTGTGGCCGAACGGATGGCAAACCATCTCGTTTCAGGCTCGGATGGTTTCACGGAACTTGTGCAATTTCACCCGTCCTATGCTTATGAGGACTTTATTCAAGGATTGCGGCCCGCGACCAACAGCGAGGGCAATCTTAGCTACAGAACGGTTGATGGGTGTTTCAAGGAGTTCTGTGACAAAGCACTAGGCCGTGCCGGGTTGTGCGTGCTCGTCATTGATGAAATTAATAGGGCTAACCTCTCGCGCGTGTTTGGGGAGCTGATGTATCTACTAGAGTACCGGAACAAATCAGTACCATTGGCGGGTGGTGGCAGCTTTAATATCCCGGAGAATGTTCGCTTGATCGGAACGATGAACACTGCGGATCGGTCCATTGCTTTGGTTGATCATGCACTGCGCAGGAGATTTGCGTTCCTAGCACTTTTCCCCAAATACGAGCTGCTCCAGCAATATCACGAGAAGCACGCGACTGGTTTTCAGACTGATCTCTTAGTTAACCTGTTGGAGAAGCTCAACGGCGACATAGATGACCGAAATTATCAAATCGGCGTCAGTTTCTTTCTCACTAAGGATTTGACGACGGAGTTAGAACATATTTGGAGCACTGAAATTGAGCCCTACATTGAGGAGTACTTCTTCGATCAACCCAAACGCGTTGAGGAATATCGCTGGGAGAAAGTGAAGGATAGGCTCAGTGAATGATGAATTCTCCCAGAGTTGTCGAGCTCGCGGAATATCAACCGTGCCCCCTCGACAAATCGCTGCTCTCCGAGTCCCTTGGAACAGAATTATGGGAGAAATATGGTAGGTACCCAAAAAGGATAGAAGTTCAATTTCCAAGTCCACAGACCGAGAATAAATGGCAGTTAATTTCTCAAGGTTGGGTGGGCCACATTCCTTTATCTGACAGCATTGGGCTGTCGCTGGCACCCAAGACACCAATCCACAACCTTTTTGGCATGCTGGATTATGCCCATGATTTGGATAGCTTCAAGATCCTAAAAGGGCAATTCGAGGCGGAAACTCTTGATGAGTTCTTTCAGGTACTAGCCAAACATCTCGCCAAACAGGTTGTTCGACGCACTCGGATGGGGCTTTACAAAGAATATGTGCCCATGCAGGAAAAACTGGCCTACGTACGCGGGCGGTTGGATGTGCGCCAAATTGCTCAGGCACCATGGGAAGTTCGTCCGAGCTGCAGGTTCGAAGAACACTTGGCGGACATCGATGAGAACCGGATTATTGCGTGGACACTGCATTACATTTTGCGAACCGCCATCTGTAAAGATGAGGCAGTCCGTGCCATTGTCAGGAAGGCATATAGAGGTTTGGCCAGCAAGGTAGGCCTAAGACCACCTCACCCTTCCGAGGTAACCAACCGGCTTTACAACCGACTTAATTATGACTATGAGCCAATGCATTTGTTGTGCGCGTTCTTCCTCGAGCACCGGGGACCCCAACACAGGGTTGGAGAGCAGACGATGTTACCGTTCTTGGTCAACATGAATGTCCTTTTTGAGAAATTTGTCGGAAAATGGTTAGAAAAACACCTACCACAGAGATACAGGATCGAGACAGGGCATCAGGTAAAGATTGATGTACACGGTGAAGTTGAATATACGATTGACATGGTTTTGTGGGATAGACAGGTGGACGCACCCAAGTGTGTGATAGACACCAAATACAAGCTTCCTGATGGAACCCCGTCGACACCAGACATACATCAAATTCATTCTTATGCCGCTACCAAGGGGTGTCAGAAGGCATTTCTCGTTTACCCTAAACCCGTGCACTGGCACGGCAGTCCAGGAGGAACGGATATCCGAACCGTCACTTTCGCCTTGGATGGCAACATCGAGGAAGCCGGTCAGGCGTTCCTACAGGAGCTTGATCTGGTCGCGCCTGAGGTCAGTGATACTTCAACCATATACTCACCCGCAGCGGGTCAGCAAGCATCGCGTGCACTAAAAGAAAGACCCGCTCCTATTTGAAACGGGTCAGTGTCGCTCAGCCTCGTCGGTCACGTCGCGGAGTAGGCTAGGGGGATCGACAGTCCAACTGGGTAGCGTGCCAACTGCCCGGCAAATCGGGAGAGGCTAAGCATAGGCAGGCTGGTGTTGATAGTGAGGATGGAGCCAAGTGACTACGAGGGCCTTATCGGTCATGCGGACCCGACACCCGTCGGGACCGCCTGCGGTTACAACTTTTCTCCTCTGCCAAAGCCACCTCATCAAACGCGGGTTGCATAGCGGCATAGATAGGGGCCTTCGGCATCACGGCAGTCACACTTTGTTCTCCAACATAAGCCCGGTCTACTGTTGCGGCTAGCAGTCGCTTGTGCTCAGACAGATTGGCGCGTTCCTAAACCCGCTGCAAATTCGTGCTGTGGAGCTTATGCGCAGGTCGGGAGCGTTATCGCCCTTGTAATGGCCTCATGGCGTCGTTAAACTGACCCTCTGGGCTTTATAGAAGCCTCCACTGTAATATTCGTCGATGGCCGTAAGCATGTCTGTCAGTTGCATTTGCCAGACGATGTCCCCGTCTCTTGTAACTTCAAACATTATCGCGTAACCCGTAACCAAAACATTTCCGTTAGGTAGCCTGTCAGCGTCTCTGAGGGGTGCCACTGGGAATAGCGGCCCCCCCTTGGGAAAATCCTCGACCAATTGTGGTAATGCGGATTGAATGCCTGCATCGTTGGCGAAATCCATTGCTAATTTTTCGTGCGGCGGAACAAATTGCCAAACGATCTTATTTGTGCGGGGATTAAACTCTGTCGCCGTATGGGGGACGGTTTGGTTTGCTACCAATATGTTGCCATTGGGGAGAGTTTCTGGTTCGTGGGGCGTTTTGAGCAAGCCTTTTCCAATAGTTCTAACAGTCGATCCGTTGGGATCCACTTCAACTAGTATGCCGAAATTTCTTGGGCTTACCAAGGTGTTACCATTCTGCAATCTCTCGACCGCGTTAGTATGAGTCCACCCGTGAGCGGACTTGTTTTGGTACGGTGCTTTGTTGAAATCCTCTTTCGCGTACCAAGCCCAGACAAGTTTACCTTCGGTAGTCACCTCTTTAGCTTGCGCGTCTTCCATCTCATCTCTATCCCCGTATGCGTATAAGGTGTTGCCGTTGGGCAGGCGGTCTGCGTCATGCGATATCTTGGCATCCATGTGCGACCACACTACGTCACCGCTGCGATTGATTTCGACGATGCCTTTTCCGGGCAAAACAAACAGGATATTTCCATTCGACAACATTTCCACGTCCGGCCCTGGATTCGTGTACTGCTTGAAATCTTCGGGGAGAACATATTGCCAGATGACCTCTCCGAACATGTTCACCTCGATAATCCTAGGATTGTCAACATCGTGATGATCCGATAACAGTGTGGTACCAGGCCACACTCTTTCTGGGTCGTAGACCGTAACTTCTATCGCAGAATCCGCTTCCCCTCGAGGCATCGGCGGAAGTGGTGTCGCTGTATCTGTAGGCGCTGCTGTTGGAGTTGAAGGCATACTGGGTGTCGGTGCCGGAGTTGATGCTGCAGGCAGCGCGACGAATTCGAAGGTGATATCGACGTCGTTTTCGGCCTCAATCATGCCGGCCACCGCCGGCGGCTCGAACCCGAAATCCGTCATTTGAACGCGACCGACCGCTTGTCCGGAAAGTCGCTTTCCGTCCTCCACACTTGCGTTTACCGTGAACACCGTCGCGTGGACGACGTCACGTACCAGTAAATCACCGGCAACTTCAAACGCGAGCACATCTCCCGGTACGTAACTCTGTGGCAGGCCGTGCAGTTCGGTGGGCGAGAAGACCGCCAGCGGGAATTTGCTGCTCTGTAGCCAGCGGTCGCGGATGGCCTTATCACGGCGCTCCTTGTCACTCTGGAAGGCGCTGATGTCAACAGTGATTTCCCCCACGGTGCTTGCGGCCGGATTCTCAAAGTCAACCATGATTTCGCCTGACACTACGCTTGTTGCCGCTACGGCGTAAGCGTAGCGATTGTTCTGACCGAGGAAGGTCTCTCCCACGCCGTAGGACACGGTCGACTGAGCCGGGTCAATCACGAAGCGAGTGAGTCCAGCCGCGGCCGCTGCGGTCGGCGGAACCGGGGATGAGTTGGCCGGCGCCGAAGTGGGCTCTGGCGCGGTTGGCGGCGTGCTGGAAGGTGGTGCCGTCAGTTGTATATCCGTTTGGGTGGGCAGCGGGGCATTAGTGGCTGGTTCCGTGCTCGCTAGCAGAGAGGTGTCGGCGAGCCCTGATGAAGCAGTTGTCGACTTATCTGCGCCATCGGCCACGGTGTCTGTGGTAGACGGCGCACAGGACGCCAGCGTGAAAGCCAGCACCAGGCCAATCCGAAGGAACCACATTGTTTTCATGGAACGACACAACCCTCCACCAATATTTCCCCCACTATACACCCGCCCCCAGCGGGTCGGCAAGCATAGCCTGTTCTAGTTGTTTCTGCGAACAATGCAGATACATTTCGGTCGTTGCTACCCGGGAATGCCCCAGCAACTTGCTCACCGTGTATATGCCGCCGATAGTGTTCGTTTCGAACAGCATACGGGTTGCAAACCCGTGTCGCATACAGTGGGGAAAGCGCTTTTCCGCGGGTATTCCTGCTCTTTCAGCCAGGTTCATGAACCGATCTTGTATCGCCCGGCGCGTCATTGGGCGACTACCATCCAGTACCAGAAACACCGGCCCATCTACACGATCACTTATATATGAAGAGATGGCCGTGTATGCGGGTGGGTTTATGGGTATCGTGCGCGCTTTACTGCCTTTCCCACGTACTGTTAGCGCACCCAGCCCATTGCCATTGGGGGCAGCCACATCGGCAATCTGTAGCGCCGTAACTTCCGCGATGCGCAGTCCATACGATAACGACCAGAACAGTGCCACGTCACGCGGTAATTCGGCCGAATTCAGTAGTAGACGTGTTTCATCCAGAGTCATAAACACTGGTGCCCTGCTACCAATGGCGCGCGGTAACTTCAGTGATGCGGCCGGGTTCTTTTCAATTATCCCGGCTTCCAGTGCCCACGCGAAGAACGACTTGATGGCCGCCAGATAGCGTTTCTGTGTTGAGCCCGCTAGATGCTGGAGCGACTGGCGGTATGCCAATAGATCGGCAGTAGTAACATCTTCCATATCTTCTACATCGCAGTTATCGCGCATCCATTGCGCGAAATTGCATAGTTGGTAACGATAACAAGATACAAGTAACTTACAGACAACAATATATCGCCGTAAAGTAATACTCAGGGGGCGACTAGAATACCCGCATCGGAGCCCCCAGCAGCCGGGAGGTGCATCATGAACGCGCTTCCGACCACAGGCGAACTGTTCGCCACCAACCAAGTATCACCAGATACGGAACGTTAATTCATGTTCTAGGTTGTCTGTACTTTTAACAATAATTTTATCCACAATAGTTTTAAGTAGTGTTTTCTTATCGTCAAAGTTGAATTCAGAGTTATTCATTTCTTCTAATCTAACTCCCCATTCATTTATCCAATCAATCCATTGTGAATTCTGGTGTCTAGTAGATATTTCATCTAACATTTTTTCTTTATTACTCTTTAACTTTAACAATTCAACATCTAATCTATCTAAAACATCTTGAATTTCTTTCTGACTTCTTATTCCAATCAACTTATCTGTTTCCTGGTTGACTATTGATTCGGATATTCTTTGGATTAAATGATCGTTTTGTTTTATCTTTCTTTTGATTTTTTTAACATCTATATTTGTTTGGACAATCGAGTTATCATTTAATACTTCTTTTTTGATACTTTCTTTGAATAGATTTGAATCTCTAATGGTGTTGCTTACTGTCTCCCATACCAATTGATCTGTAGTAATCATGTTGAGATTTCTCTTTGAATTACATTTGCTAATATCATTCTTTTTTGTGTTACATGAATAGTAGGGGTTTTGTTTGTTTGTGACGGATTTCCATCCATGATAGACACCACCACAATGTCCACATTCAAATAATTCCTTTAAAAGATATTTGTGTTTTCTAGATGTTCGTTGATGATTTCCTGAAGAGTATTTCCTACTCTCATATAATTCTTTAACGTTTAATATTGTTTTGGAGGGGACGATAGGGGGACATTCAACTCTGATCCGTTCACCAGATTTTTTATCTGTGTAAATCCAAAATCCTTACCTCTCTGTTCTTAATTGATTGTCGTATTGAGAGAATTCAGACATAATTCCAACCATTAGGTTGGTTTGAGGATCTGATAGTTGTTGTTTACCTGTTGGGGTGTGAAGAGTGATATCGTGTTGAATGAGTTTTAATCTAATCATTCCCCAAGTATTAATATTTCTACTTAACCTATCCGTATTCCATACATATAGGTTTTTGATTGTTCCTCTTTCAATTCCTGTTAGGATTTCAATTAGTTTTGGTCTGTTTGAGAGGTCATCTTTCGATCCTGACTGTCCTCCTTCATTCCATAATTGATAATCCATCCCGAGTTTTTCAGATCGTTTGATTCCTTCCTCGAGTTGGGTATCGAGGGATGTTCCCTCCTCTTCCTGAATACCTGTTGATACTCTTGTGTATATATGTAGAATTTCTTTGGACATTTTAGATAATTTCTTAAATACTAGTCAGATACATTTTGATAGGTTAGTGATGAATGTCCTTCTACCACTATGACTACTACATCCAATGAATCCCATATCCTTGTACCATCTTTGGAATAGATTAACTATTGACTGGGGTGATGTCTTGTTAGATCTTTCAGTTCTCACAACCTTTGATGTACATACGTCAAAATCCTTATTGATCCTTTCAATTTCATAAAGGGTAGTTAATTTATCCTTTAGTTCCTTATTCAAAGGAATAACCCTTCCAGAGTTACCTTTAGATACTCTATCCAATAGATTGATTGTATTTCCCATATTACCTTCAGGATCTACAATCATATTCCATTCAACCATTGAGATTTCTTTAGATCTTAATCCACCTTTACAAGACAACAAGAAGATTACTTGGTTCCTAATGTTCATTCTTGTTAAAGAAAGGTGGTTCATCATCATCTTTATTTGTTTACCCGTTAATATCTTTGATTGTTTACCTAACATATATACTCCTAACTCATTATAAAATCTATTAAATCTATTATAATATAACAAGTTAGGAATGTACAATTTAATCTCTAGTCCTGAAAGGTATACGGTGATTGACTTATGGGAAACTGGTTATAAAATATGAATAGGTTTTGTTATCGAAATAATTGAGGCTAGTAAATGACTTCTAATTTAGGTGTTGAAATTCATAATCTAGCCAAACAGCTTTGGGGAATCAATCGAAGCATTACTGGTGATGGTGTAAGGAAAACACTTTCTATACTCGGTGAGTTTGTCAAAGATCTAGTTGTTTTTGAGGTGCCATCAGGTACTCAAGTACTTGATTGGGTTGTGCCAAGAGAATGGAGTATTGTAAGTGGTTATATTATTACACCTAGTGGCAGAAAAATTTGTGATTTCAATGAGAATAATCTTCATGTTGTAGGATATAGTATTCCAGTTGATGATTCCATTTCACTAGCAGAATTAGATAAACATTTATATTCATTACCTGATCAACCTGATGCAATTCCATACGTAACTTCTTATTATGCAGAAAGGTGGGGGTTTTGTATTTCTCATAAACAAAGAGTGCTACTTGAAGAAGGTATTTATAAGGTTAAGATTGACAGTCACCTGTTTAATGGGCATTTAACTTATGGGGAATTGATAATAAAAGGCGAAACAGATAAAGAAGTTTTAATTTCAACATATGTTTGTCATCCATCCATGGCAAATAATGAACTATCTGGTCCAGTTGTTGTTACATATCTTGCAAAATGGTTGCAATCGCTTCAATCTAGAAAATATACATATAGGATTATTTTTATACCGGAAACCATCGGATCAATTACTTACTTAAGTAAGAATATTAATCAAATGCAGGAAAAAGTTATTGCGGGTTTTAATGTCTCGTGCGTTGGTGATAATAGATCATATTCTTATTTACCCTCGAGAAATGGAAAAACGCTTAGTGATAAAGTCGCTAAACATATATTAAAGTGGATTGACCCAGACTATGTTGCGTACTCGTGGTCAGATAGAGGAAGTGATGAGCGCCAATATTGTGCACCAGGGGTTGACTTGCCAATTGCTTCAATTATGAGGACCAAATATGGCAGATACCCTGAGTATCATACCTCCTTAGATGATTTGATAAATGTTGTTACTCCTGATGGACTAGAAGGAGGTTACGAGGCACTTAGACTATCAATTGAAGCAATCGAAAACAATTGTTACCCTAGGGTTACTGTATTGGGAGAACCACAATTAGGTAAACGAAGATTGTACCCAACAATTTCGACTAAAAATTCTGCTTCTGAAACAAGATTGTTGATGAATTTAATTACTTGGTCTGATGGAAATCATTCATTGTTAGAAATAGCAGAAAAATGCAATGTTCCAATATGGGAACTTTACCCATTAATTAATGAACTTCGGACTCACGATCTTCTTGTTCTTGAAGGCGAGAGATCAGAAACCAGCAGAGAATAATCGTTTTTTCATAATTATAGTTTTTAATTGAACGAAGTTAATGATACTATCAAAATTCAATCAAAAATATAGTAATTAACCTCGAACTTTGAGATTTTGGTGGGGAAATGTTGGTTCCTGATCTGCTCATTCATTAGGTCTCTTTCATGTTTTCTCTTTAATACTGAGATAACATTTTCTTTTAGGGTTTTTTTTAATCACTAACCCAAAATCTAATATTGGTTAGTTTTAGTTCCGAATGTTTTAATCTTCTTTCGATCTTCCTTGATTTATAGAAATACATTCCTATTAGATGTCTTGTGTAATCCTTTCCTTTTGGTGTTTTGATGTTGTTTGAATTTAGATAATTTGATATTTCCTTATTACCCATTCCTTCTTCATGAAGTTGATTAATGAGGTTATGGGTATCTTCAAATCGTTTTGATTTTCTGAATCTTGATAATACTTGTGTCCTTAGATTTACATCAAAGGTTATTATCAAACTATCAGGATTTTTTACTAGAGGGAAGGGTGGTAGAATTTCTTTAATACTACTCGACTGTGACGCTTTTGGCGAGGTTGCGCGGCTGGTCCACATCGCAACCGCGCAGCACGGCGATATGGTACGCCAGCAATTGCAGCGGGATGGTGGTCAGCACC
>Ga0187827_10007480_pt1 | contig 12134 bp, 8 predicted proteins | sample ETNtaG_39_FD_167969 | JGI IMG/M metagenome (GOLD analysis project Ga0187827, IMG submission 167969) | Marine microbial and viral communities from oxygen minimum zone, Eastern Pacific Ocean - ETNP2014_SV_150_PacBio MetaG (Illumina Assembly) | ecosystem: Environmental > Aquatic > Marine > Hypoxic... | reverse complement strand
TTTGGGGTGAAGCAGAGGAGTCTTTTCTCAAATTATTGGATAGTAACTTTGATCCTGATGTATTTCCACAGATTGACGGATTGATATATAGAGAAAATGGTAGGACCAAGATTAATCGTATAGCCATAATTAGTGATTTGGACAAACTTCCTCTTCCTGCCAGAAACTTGTATCCACCTCTTGATATGTACAAACCAAGCATCTTAGCGTATAAAAGACTACCCGCAACAGGGATTATCACTTCCCGAGGATGTGCCCACAAATGTGTTTTTTGCCACAGCGGCAAAGGTAAATTTGGTTTAAGGTTTCACTCGGCGGATTATGTGCTTGAAGAAATGAAACAGCTTAAAAGAGATTTTGGCATAAATGAGCTCGTTCTGTTTGATGATACCTTTCTGATTAACGAGCCAAGGGCTCTGGAGATTTGTGAAGGGATAATGCGTGAAGGCTTGGACCTGAGCTGGTCAATGAATGCCAGGGTAAATAATATAAACAAGGATGTCCTGAAAATTCTTAAGAGGGCAGGATGCTGGATGATTCAACTCGGGGTTGAATCAGGAAACAGGGACATCCTTAAAACTATAAAGAAGGGGATTACCCTCAAGAGGGCAGAAGAAGCGTGCAGGTTAGCTTACGACGAAGGGTTTGTGGTTAAAACATATTTCATCTTGGGGCATCCTAATGAGACAGAGGATACTATTAACGATACAATCAAGTTTATGACCAGGTTACCCTCACACTATGCGTCGATTAATTTCATGACTCCATTTCCGGGGACAGAGTTGTGGGATATAGCTGAAAAGTACGGAACTTTTGATAAAGAAAAACTGGAGAGGATAAATTACCTCTCAGATGAACCGGCCTTTATTCCAAACGGGCTTACGGAGGAACTGCTTAAAGAGAAGCTCAGGGAGGCTTATTTAAAATTTTATCTTAATCCCAGGACAATTTTCAGGTATTTCAAGGCCTTTAGAGGGTTAGAAGATTTTAAGAAAACCCTTATGGCCCTCTCAATAATACTGAATATTATTTATGCTAAAATATTCAGTAAATCGTCGAAAGAAAATGTTTAGCAAATATAAGCAGCTTACGGCTAGATTAAGATTACCTTATGAGATATTGAAATGCAAGGTTCTTAATGTCTACAAGCCTCTGGTAGTTTTACTTTATACAAACGACCGATGTAATCTGGCTTGTAAATATTGTGTCGGAAACTGGTCTGCCAGGAAGATAGATGATTTCACGACGGATGAGCTGAAAAAGATAATTGATGAATGTAAAAGTCTCGGTACAGTCCATTTTACAATCCATGGTGGCGAAATCTTACTTAGAAATGACACAAAAGAAATTATTGATTACTTAAAAGATAGTGGAATGTATGTGAACCTTGTAACTAACGGAATTCTCTTGCCGGAGAAAATTGATGATGTTATGGACGTTGATAGTTTGTGTATAAGCCTTGACGGAAGGGAGGAGAATAATGACTACAATAGAGGTAAAGGTACTTACAAGGCAGTAATGGCAGCCATTAAGATTGCAAGGGAGAGGAAACTAAAGTTTGTGGTGCATGCCACATTGACAAAAAGAAGTATTGAAGATGTCGAATATTTATGCGAGCAAGCTAAAGAAATGAATTATTATCAGCAGTTCAGTCTGCTTCTTAAGCCTCTTACTGCCAGGCAGGAGGATCAGGATTTGGGGCTTACTGATGAAGAGGCCAGAGATACTATGCGTAAACTAATTGAATTAAAGGACAAAGGATACCCGATATTTACTTTCTATCCTACCCTGAGGAATGTCATAAACTGGCCTTTCAATCTTAGCAAGTCAAGACTAAATAGAGATGAGATTCCAGCAAATGCCGACCTTATAAACTGTTATTACGGTAAGCTGAAAATTTCTATTGATGCTGATGGGTTTGCGTACCCCTGTTCATCATTAAATAATAGCTTTGATGCCTTGAATGTAAAAGAAGTTGGCGTTAGAAAGGCTTTTGACCATATTATTAAAACAAACAATTGTGAGGCATGTTACTACCTTACCCAGAATGATTGGAGTCTTCTTCTGGGTGGTTCCATGAACCAGTTTATAAACCAGGCTTATATTCAGGCTAAGGGAGTATTTAAAAGGAGTTAATGCTCTTTAAGATAATATGAAGATCTTTATTACTGGCGTATCAAGCGGCTTGGGACTTTATATAGCTAAGGAATTTCTGGATTCTGGTGATGAAGTTTGGGGAATCGGAAGGAGGAAATTTAAGCTTAAAGAAGTTGATAACAATCTGCAGAATATATTCAGATATGAGCAATGTGATACCAGTAAGGGTGATCAGGTAAAATCAGTTTTCAACAAAATGGTTAAAGCTGATTATATTCCGGACAGAATAATATTTTGTGCCGGTAGTGTGACAGAGGATATTACAGAAAGAAATTTTCAATTGTGCAGGTTTAAAGAAAATTATGATGTTAACCTTTTCGGAATATTGTATTGGGTTGAACTTTTCTTGCCTTATTTTATTGAGAGAAACCAAGGTTCTTTTAGCGCCATTTCAAGTATGAGTGTTTATAGAGAAAGCCGTAGAGGGAGAATTGGCTATTCGTCTTCAAGAATTGCCCTTAATAAGGCCTTTGAGAATCTGTGCCTGGAATATTCCGATAGCGGGGTAAAGTTTATAGTTTTTAATATGGGCAGAATGCTGCAAAAGAGTGGTGTTGTTGGGGTCAGCTACTCAAACGCGGCATATCGTATACATAAAACTGTTAAATCCTCTGGTTGTTCGAGGCAAATCAATATACCTTTTTTTCAATATATTCTAACCAGAATTGCTCAGCTTATTCCTAAAAGAATATTTAAGAGCTACTTAATGAAGTAATCGGTTGATAACCCGATGGTACTAATCCATGCGTTTGTCACAACATGTAAAATATACAACAATTTTGTCAGTTATTCTATTGCCATTCTGGAATATTGAGCAAATCTTTCTATTTGCCATTGGGAGTGTTCTAATAGATATTGATCATTATATATTTTACATATTGAGCTTCAAAAGGTTTGATCTTAAAGGAATGTTTAGATATTACGAAGAATGGCTTCCTTCTGTAAAGGATAAGATTCCGTATGCTGGTATCTGCATCTTTCATACCATGGAGTTTAATTTGATTCTGATTGTAAGTGCAGCTTATACTAGTGGTGTATTGTATCTGGTTGTGGGGCTGGCATTCCACCAAGCACTGGATCTGATTGCGCTTAAGATAAGCAAAAGTTTGCTTAAAAGGCCCTATTCTATTATTGAACATTTTATTCGCGTAAAAAGGTGTAAGAAGCTTGGCTACCCAACATATGACGCTATTTTACATGAAAGCGAAAGATTTACGCTACCGTATAACTAAACAAATATAATATAGTATAATATAGCCTTTCAGAGATCCAAGTATAGCTTGGAACCTTTATAGAATCATGATAACTAGTAAATATCTAAACCTCAGATTTATTATTATATTGACGTTATATATAATAGGTTTGCTTCATTGGTGCCTGTTTCTTAATTATGGTAAACCAGCCTACATTCATACGGACTGGCCCTGGTATTATCAATCGATAGATGTTTTAAAGCAGTTCTTCGTGTCAGGTGATATACCATATCACGCAACGTTGTTTGCAGGCGACACTATTGATTCATCAATGTTTGGTTCTGCGCGGTTTTTCAGTAATCCGTATGTCCCAGTAATGGTACCACAAGTTTTTCTGCTAAACTTTATTAGTGTCAAAACATTTATGACATTTCAACTTCTACTGTTTTATTCCATTAGCTTCCTGGGTGTCTGTTTGTGGATAAAAAAGCTCAATCTAGAGACTTCATCTGCGGTATTTCTGTTAATACTGTTTCACTTCAGTGGCAACCTTACGTCTAGAGTGGGCGGGCAGACAATGCAAATGTCACTGGGGCATATGCTTATTCCTTTATATTATTGGATTATGTATAAGTTTATTGAGAAAGAAAACGTTAGTCGTCACGAAAACATTAAAGGAATGTTGGGCCTCTCCTTCTTTTTTTTTCTTCTTCTGATGAATGAGGGTATACATGTTTTTTATCAAATGGCACTTGTCGGGTTTTCTGTCCTTGTGTTTTATTATAAACGTATAGTATGGTTTATAGGTGGGGCTTCAATTGCGGTTATTTATAATACATGCTTTATTTTGCCGATTTTACTAACAAATGACAGTCTCCGTGGTGCATTTCCGCCTGTTGGTCATTGGAGGCGTTCTGGTATCTTTGGATATGGATTTCAGAATGGAGATAGTGGGGCACCGTTGCTAACGTATAGCAGAGATATGCCTCTGATAAAGAATATATTGGCATTGCCAATCAACATATTAAATCATATTTGGGAAGGCCTGACGCGTTCTTTCAATGCTGCCCATACTAACGTTTGGGAGTATAATTTATATGTTAGTTACTTAGGAGTACTGTTGATTGTTGGTAGTATAGTTGCAGTATTCTTTAAATATAGGCCATTTAATAAGAATACTTTAAAGCAGAATCGTTATTTGCTAGGCACCATAATTGTGGTCCTGCTTGCTATAGGACCTTTTAATAGAATGATGATTCAAGCGCTTCAATCAATAAAAATGTTTAATCCTATAGACGCAATTCCTAGTAGATTGATGAATTACCCATTTACCCTTACAATTCTAATTGCCTCATTATCATTTGATAATATGTTTAAAATTTTTCCCGACAAAGTAGGGACTTGGGCTAAATGGTCTGCTTTATCCGTTCTTTTGGCGATACTAATGAAGCATTCCTATAGTTGGTGGTTGGTTAACGCTCAGGCTGATGTTGTGCATTCTCTTAATGATTGGAACCCAAGAGTATTCAAAACGGTCATATATAACAATGTTAATGACTCATTTTATAAAAGAGTTGTGAATATTTCGTACATAAGTTCAATAATAACCATTTCTTGTGGTGGGATATACTATTTAAGGTTGATATTTAGCAATAGTGGCAAAAAACGTATTAAAGACGATGGCCAGAAAAGTCTGTAATGGTTTTTGCACTCATATTTTAGAAACTATTTTCTTGAATTCTCTTTCTTAATTACAATTATCAGATTCGAACCTTGGTTTTAAAGAATGTTGCAGTATACTCATTTTTTTATAAAACACAGTAGTTTTATTTAATATCTAATGAAGACAGCTATTATAACGGGATCAGCAGGGCTTATCGGTTCTGAGAGCGTACGTTTCTTTGCAGAAAAAGGATTCCTGATAGTGGGTATTGATAATGATATGCGTAAGGTGTTCTTTGGCGAAGATGCTTCTACAGCTTGGAATCGTGAAAGACTAAAAGAAGAAATATGTGGTTATGTTCACCATGATATGGATATTCGTGATAAACAGCAGATAGAACGGCTGTTTTCGGAATATAATAAGGATATTGAATTAGTAATTCATGCAGCTGCACAGCCTTCACACGATTGGGCGGCAAGGGATCCATTTACAGATTTTACAGTTAATGCAAATGGCACGTTGATACTTCTTGAAATGACCAGGAAATATTGCCCTGATGCCGTGTTCATCTTTACATCCACAAATAAGGTTTATGGAGATTTACCAAACCGCCTTCCTCTGATTGAACTTGGAACTAGATGGGAAATCAAGAAGGATCATAAATATTTTGATGGTATAGATGAGACTATGAGTATCGACCAATCTAAACATTCGCTGTTTGGGGCATCAAAGGTGGCAGCAGACGTACTGGTGCAGGAGTATAGCAGCTATTTTGGTATGAAAACTGGCATATATCGGGGTGGATGTTTGACCGGCCCCAGCCATTCAGGGGCAATGCTCCACGGTTTCTTGTCCTATCTCATGAAATGTTGTATGCATGGAGAGTCTTATACAATTTTCGGTTATAAAGGGAAACAGGTGAGAGATAACATACACAGTTATGACTTGGTAAATGCCTTATATCATTTTTATTTGGATCCTCGTGAAGGAGAGGTTTATAACATAGGAGGAGGCCGTTCCAGTAATTGTTCGGTACTGGAAGCCATAAAGCTTTGTGAGGAAATAACTGAAAAGAGGCTTAAATGGACATATGTTGAGGAAAATAGAATCGGTGACCACATCTGGTATATTAGCGGTTTAGAAAAGATGAAGTCTCATTTTCCGGATTGGAAACAAAAATATAATTTAGAAAAACTGCTTGAGGAGATGTATAACAGCGACATATCTCGTTCTAAGGTGTGACATCAACGGTTGTTGAACTTTATGGATACATCTTTAGCTATACGACTTGCGGAAAAGGAAGAAGATCGAATTCTTTATTGGGAAAGATACGATCATTTCGTTGACCATAGAGTGAGATGGCGTGCTTCTGTTATGCGACACCTTTTCCATATCCTGCCTGGACAGAAGCTTCTCGAAATCGGTGCTGGTAGCGGTTTATTTACTCAATCACTTATCGAGAAAACTAATAATGAGTGTGAAATTACTGCAGGAATCTTTTCGGCAAAGTATAAAAATGAAATAAGTAAAAGACTGAAAGGTTTTAATACTGAGATTATTGTCTTAAACCCTTTTCCTGAGATTTTACAGGGAAGGCAATATGACTATATTGTTTTCTGGCATCTTTTAGGAAGCAAATATCACAGCCAAATACTCCATATCGTTAAATCCTTGATTAAACCAGGTGGGGGTCTTCTTGTTTTTGAACCAAATCCCTGGAATCCTTATCTTCAAACGCGTAGGTTAGCGCAACGTATATTACCTGTATTTCGTAAAGATATATTGAATACTAGTTCTTTGAATCGCACAGAGATGTTTTTCGTCCTTTCTGAGATTGGTTATACCCAGATCAATGTATTGCCCTACGACTTTCTTTACGCACCCATTCCTAAGTTCTTACTTTGGCCGGCTAAACATATGAGCATAATTATGGAGAATTTTCCATATATAAGGAATTTTGCAGGTTCAATATGTATCTGGGCAAGGAATCCTGTCGTGGCAGATCAGGAAGAACCAGAAAAAGATTTGTGTAGACACAAGATGTTTTATAACAAGGTTTCATTTGTAATCCCCTGTCATAATGAGGAGATGAATATTCCGCCTTTGATAAAAGGCTTAAAGAAATTCCTGGATAAATATATTTCTGAAATTGTTGTAGTTGATGACAATTCAAATGATAAAACTGCTGAAGTTACGGAAGCTCTATCGATCCAGGACAATCGCATACGTACCATAAGGCGTGTTCCTCCTAATGGGGTCGGCCGTGCACTGCGCGATGGTATCCGTGAGGCAAGAGGTGAATATATCTTAATAATGGATAGTGATTTTCAGCATATTATTCCAGAGATGAGGGACATGTTTGATGCTGTTGCTTCCGGTGCTGATGTGGCGGTGGGATCAAGATTTTCACGTGAATCTGTCTTGATTAACTACGGATTTACAAAGATAATAGCTAATCGAACTTTTCATTTTCTGGTAAATTTATTACTTGGTGTACGCTTTCGTGATATATCCAACAATCTGAAACTTTTGAGAAGTGATGTGGCAAAGAAAATTGAGATAGAATCAGATGACTTTGCAGCAAATGTAGAGACAGGCTTGAAACCCATATTATTAGGCTATCGAGTAGTTGAGGTGCCTATTTCCTGGGTTAATCGATCTATTGATATGGGGTTTTCCACCTTTCAAATATTTAAGACTGGTCCGAATTATTGGAAAATTCTCTTCCGTCTGGTGTGGAGGCATATTACAAGGCAACCGTGCCAAAAGGAAATGAGTTAAATGTGCAGAAAGAGTATGGAGAAGGTGTGCCCATTGACAAGCTGGTAGCATTAAAGAAATATGGATAGTATTTTATTTGTTACGAAGCAATAAATAGTGTTCATCAAGAATAGAGATCATACAGAGAAAGTAGTTTTGGTTGTACCGATTAGCCATACACATTATCTGGTGCCGCCAACAGGATTAGGTTATTTAGCAACAGCATTGAGGCAGAGTGGTTTCAATGATATTACAATTCTGGATTGTGTTAAAGAGCGATTGTCATTTAGTGATCTGAGTGATCGTTTCAAGATGTGGAAACCACAGGTTGTTGGTTTTCAGGTCTTTTCATATGATTTTGATTCTGTGGTCAGGAGCATTGGAATCCTGAAAAAGGTATGCCCTGAGGCAGTAGTTATAATTGGTGGTGCGCATGTCTCTGCTACTTCTATGACCGTATTGGATGAAATAGAAGAGGCCGATTATGGTATTGCTGGTGAGGGTGAGATTGGATTACCTATGCTCTCAAAACGTATTTTGAGGGATGAGATAATACCGCTTGAAAATATTCCCGGGTTGATCTGGAGAAATGGATCATCGGTTCACAATAATGCTAGGGCGGGAACTGACGATCTAGACAGTCTAGGTTTTCAGGCCTGGGATCTAATGCCGCCGATTTCATATGATGGCAGCCCTCAAGGGGGTTTTTATAAAAGATTTCCCATTGCTCCAATCTCGACTACTCGTGGATGTCCTTATTTGTGTACTTTTTGCGGTAGTGGAGTGAACATGGGGCATAAATTGCGTCTTCGAAGTATGAATCACGTTCTGGATGAGATGGTAATGCTTTATAAGGATTATGGTGTAAGAGAATTCCATATAATTGACGACATGTTCAATTTTCATAAGAATAGAGTCATTGAGTTTTGCCAGGGGGTGAAAGACAGGAATTTAGACATAAGCTATACGTTTCCAAATGGATTGCGTTTAAATCAGCTTGATAGAGAATCACTTCAGATGATGAAAGATACAGGTGCTTATGCCTTTACTGTTGGTATAGAATCTGGGTCGCAACGTATACTTGATTCCATGAAAAAAACACTTACTCTTGAGTGTATAGAGGAGAAAGTCAATTTAATAAATTCAGTAGGATTAGAGCCAAATGGTTTCTTTATTATAGGTTATCCAGGTGAAACTATTGATGATATTAAGGCAACTATTCGATTTGCAAAAAAATTAAAATTGAGACGTGTACATTTCAGCAACTTTTTACCGCTTCCCGGTACAGAAGCAACAAGAAAATTAATTGAGAACGAGGAGATAGAAAAGCCGGATTGGGGTACCCTGTTCTATTCCAAGGTTGCTTATGCTCCGAGAGGAATTACAAAAGAACAGTTAAAACGACTGCAACGCAGAGCCTTCCTTGAGTTTTATCTTAGACCGCATATATTATTCAGGATGCTTCTGGAGATCAAGAGTATCAGTCAATTAAGAATGATTATTATGAGGGCAATTGATTATCTTTTCAGGAAATAAATCTTTGGTTTTGAAGATATGGGATATTTAGTAATGTCGCAACTAAACACTATTATTGATTTAGTGATTTCCAGGAATAGATTTGTTCTTATCTTCTTATTATTTGTTAATCTGCCTCTAATTATTTTTACGTTGGATACAGGTTGGTGGGGTGATGATTTTGGAGTATTAAATCTCTATTTTACTAAGCTGTCATTTTCTCCGTTTTCCAGAATAGTGTTGGATTTATTGGAGCCGAAGTCAGATGGTCATTTCACACCTGTTTATTATCTTTTTAATACACTGATTTATAAGATATATCCTTCTCCGCAGTTTTTCCATTTAATCATTGTGCTCTGCCATATTGGAACTGCATATATGATATTTCTTATTATTAAGCATACGCATGAAAACAGAAGACTTGCTCTCCTGTCGGGCGTTTTGTTTTCATTGAGCTATTGTGTGTGTTTCAAGGCCTTGGCCTGGAATTGTTTCCATAGTCATGTTACTAATACATTTACGGGCGTTGTTGCATTATATTATGCTTTAAAATATTTTGGACATAAAAGAAAACTCTATTTATTTTATATATTCTTATTTGTTCTATTAACCATACTCAATTATGAAAGCGGATTTGTTTTTCTGGTTATAATAGGAATTTTTGCTTTGTTTGAATTGTTGAAAAGGAGAATTAATATCCAAACGTTACTGGGCTTAATATTGGCAATGGTGGTTGCCATCAGTGTGTATGGCCTTGGGACTTATTGCTTCATGGGCAAAGCATTTCCGATCTTCTTTGGTAGAACACTACAAAATACAGACCAACAGATTGAGAAATTAATTCAGATGCGTGAGCAAGGTCCTGACTATGTGGATCAGGCAGCAGATGATTCGAATGATAAAAAATCACTGGTAATTAATGAAATGAGATCAACTTATGCACCCAGGACCTTATCTGTTTTGGTGATTAGGACTGGAGACTTGATGATGAAAATAGTTAACCTCTCAATAGTAGGATCAAGATTTAAGTCATATTTTAAATCATATATGCAGGACAACTTGACTACTGCGCATGAAAGACAGCTATTTAAGCAGAAAATAAAGCGAATTGCCAAATACATATTTGCCGCTATAGGTGTGTCAGTTTTAATAGCTATTCCTTTTCTAATCTACTTTATTATCAGAAATATCAGAGTAGAGACATATCCGTATTTTTGTGCATTCATAGCATTGTTTATAGTGTTTGTTGTTGTTTTCAACCGAATTGATATTGCGAATTCAGTAGCAATTTTCAGCAGTGTTTTCCTGGCAGATGTTATTATTAGATTGGTAGGTAGAGAGAAATACTTCAAGAAGATAGGTTTAGTGTTATTATCTTTTCTGTTATTTATGGCTTCCGTAAACATACTGAATGGATTTAATGATATTTATGTGGCCACATATGCGCCCACATATGCACCCAAAAAGTATTTGCGTCTGCACCATAGAGTTTATCAAGATATTAATCGTACTATTGGCCATTATACTGAAAATGCTATCGTTTTTCATCCTTTCGTAAAGAATCAATATTGGATCTGGGGTGGTGATTTAACATCTCTGAATATTACCATGTTTCAAGAAGAATTTGTGAAGACAGAACTTGCGAAAGAATATTCGGGCCGGTCATGGAATGACTTTTCTGAATATCTGACTTACAAAGCAAACAGAATTAGGACAGTTACTGTTAATTCTGAAGCCGAGGCGGCAAAATATGTTATTGATAATTTCAAGGCGGATGAGGTGATAGACCATATATATGTGGATAAAGGCCTTAATGTAAAAAGACTTCAGTTTAAATATTAAATTACAAAGATTTTGTCGGATTGACAGAACGTTTAAGTTGGAAAGCAGTTAAAGAAGGCTAAATTATATTTATAGTTAGTATGAGGTATGGTTGTACGCCCTTCACTTTGCTTGCTGACAGAGCCAACACTTCCATGTGGTGGTCAAGCTAATCCTAAGACCAAACGCTTGTGGTTATCCAGTTGTAGATTAATTTATAGTACATAAACTATTTCTGAAAAAGCAGACACTGTACATTTAAAGAGTATGTATGCAGATATACATAAAATGCTAATTAACATAATAGTTAACAGATTGTGGAGACGAATTGATGTACTTTGAAAGACTGACATTCCTGGCTTTTATAAAGTCGTTATCTTATATACTAAGTGAGAATGGGTCTGAAAAAGATAAAATAGAGTTGTTTTATTTTGAGGCTTCAAAGATATGCGTGGCTTTTATTAATGTTATAAGTCTTTTATTCTCTATCAGCTTTAAAAGAATGGATTTTAAATTTGGTGAGATTACGGATGGCAACGGGACAAATATGGGTTATAAAATATATTTTGAAGATTTGGAAGTGGCACTTCAGGAAATTCTTAATAGTAACGAATACTCGAATCTGCTACCTGATGATATTGATAATGGGTGTGTGTCTGCATTTATAAAGAAAAATACTGGGACCACGATATCTACGGGTGAAAGATTTGAGACTAAATCATTGTGGGAAATTCTGTTAATGATTCAGGTTGTATCACAGCATATGCGTAATGAATGTCAAAAGGAAAACAGTATATTATTCATAGAAAGAAGATGTTGGATGTCTGCCATTGTATCTTATTCAAGGCCTCTTGGTATATCTATAGTACAGATAAAATGTATTCTTAATTTGAAGCCGACTTTCTCTTCAATAAAAGAAAGATTACGTGGGAATCCGACTGTTTCCAAAATTGTGCATTATAAAAAAATCCGTAGTATTCCTGGTCTTTTGAGCATGGTGAAGCTTGGTAAGTACCGTAATGGAA
>Ga0187827_10007477_pt1 | contig 12140 bp, 10 predicted proteins | sample ETNtaG_39_FD_167969 | JGI IMG/M metagenome (GOLD analysis project Ga0187827, IMG submission 167969) | Marine microbial and viral communities from oxygen minimum zone, Eastern Pacific Ocean - ETNP2014_SV_150_PacBio MetaG (Illumina Assembly) | ecosystem: Environmental > Aquatic > Marine > Hypoxic... | reverse complement strand
ATCACAGAGAATGAATCCAACTGTTTAGACATATTTAAATGTCACTCCTCAGACGGTAATTGCCTGACGATATGTCCTGGACTTGATCTCTTTGATGAAAAACGTACTAAGATTTCACGCGAATACCTCATCAAAACAAAAGGGGGGAAACAGAAACGGGTAATTACCAACTACTCCATTATAAAGAATGAAAACGATAAGATCGAATATGTAGTTGGTGTTATGCGTGATATAACAGAGGAGAAGATGTTTAATGAAGAATTGATCAGAACCAAAACTCTGTCAACGCTTGGGCAATACAGCTACGAACTGGCACATGAGATTAAGAACCCTTTAAATGCTATTAATATTCAGATGTCGCTATTAGAGAGGGAGATTGGTAAGCATGATCTGAGTGCAGGGAAAGAACTTGCTGACGTCGTAAAAGTAGTTAAGGAGGAGATAAGCAGATTGAATAAACTGGCAAAAGATTGTCTAGGCTTTTCAAAATCTGGCGATTTAAATCGCACAGAAGAAGACATAGGACAAATATTAGAACAGTTGATATTCCTCATCACTCCTCATGCAGACTTGAATGGGGTTAATATTTACCTGACAATTACGGGGAACTGTCCACAGGTATTATTAGACAGAGACAAACTCAAGCAGGCATTATTGAATATTATACTTAATGCAATAGAGGCGATGATAGATGGAGGAGATATAGTAATAAATGTTTCAAAGAAAGATAGTTATTTAAACATATCCATAAAAGATACAGGCCCGGGTATTCCTGATGAACAGCATGATAAAATATTTGGACTTTTCTATTCTACAAAGAACGGCGGGACTGGAGTAGGTCTGGCTGTCACAAAAAATATTATTCATGCCCATGGTGGTAATATAAGATTTGAAAAGCTGGTTGAGGGTGCTGAGTTTATAATCGAATTACCATTGTCTTAACAAAGAGAATGAAAAAACCAAGAATACTATTAATAGATGATGACAAGAATACCGTCAACGGTCTGAGGAAAATTCTCATACAGGATGGCTATGACGCCAGTTGCGTGTACACAGGAAATGAAGCAATAAACTTAATCGATACCGAACGCTTTGATGTAGTAATAACGGATATGAAGTTACCGGATATCAGTGGTTTTTCTATTATAGAGAAGGTTAAGAAGAATGATGCGGACATACCGGTAATAATGATAACAGCGTTCAGCTCTCTACAGACTGCTATTGACGCGATGAAGAAGGGGGCTGATGATTACCTAACCAAGCCGGTAAATATTGAAGAGTTAGAATTGATACTTAAGAAAATATGGGAAAAGCAGCTACTTATACTACAGAATCGTGAGCTGAGGCAGCAACTGGATGATAAGTATGGTTTCTCTGGATTTATAGGTAATACTCCTGAGATGCAGCAGATTTTTAAGACGATTACAGAGATTGCACCTGCAGCTGCCACGGTGTTAATATATGGCGAAACCGGAACGGGCAAAGAGCTGGCTGCTCATGCGATACATCATAATAGTGACAGGAAGGATAAGCCGTTTATTGCGCTTCATTGTGCATCATTGTCTGAGGGAGTATTAGAGAGTGAACTGTTTGGGCATGAGAAGGGTGCTTTTACCGGTGCGGTGAATCAGAGGCTTGGTAGGTTTGAGCTGGCGGATGGTGGTACCCTTTTCCTTGATGAGATAGGAGAGTTGAATTCACATGTGCAGATCAAGTTGTTGAGGGTGCTTGAGACGGGGTGTTTTGAAAGAGTAGGCGGGGAGGAGACTCTGGAATCAGATGTAAGAATAATCGCAGCGACAAATAAGGATTTGGAGATGGAGATCAAAGAGGGACGGTTTAGAGAGGATCTCTATTACCGGTTAAACGTAATCAATCTGGTGCTTCCTCCGCTTAAAGAGAGAAGAGAGGATATTGGGTTGTTGACAGATAGTTTTCTGGTAAAATATGCGGCAAAGAACAAGAAGGATATCAAGGGGTTCAGTTCTCAGAGTGCCAGGTTGTTGAGCAATTATGACTGGCCGGGTAATGTGAGAGAGCTTGAGAACGCGGTTGAGAGGGCGGTGGTAATGGCCAGGAATAAATTTATAGAGCCGGGCAATCTACCATCAAACATAAGTCAAAGTTTAAAGAAGGCTAAGAAAGAAACATTCCGAATACCATCAGGTATAACGATGAAGGAGATTGAGAAGAAGGTTATCCTTGATGCGCTTCAAACGACTAATGGTAGTAAGTCTAAAGCGGCAAAAATACTGGGCCTTTCCACAAGAAAGATCGAATATAAAATCAAAGAATGGTCAAATGAGGTATGATTTTGATAAGATTGGAACACTACTCTACAATCACGCATGGTAGCGGTAATAGATTGAGTAGGAAATTGGAGGATTTGATTTAAGTGAGTGCTAAAAAAATAAATATATTAATTGTTGATGACAACATGGATCATCAAGCTTTAATGCAGGAATCTTTGTTGTAATTAATTGAGAAAGTGAATGTTTTTCAATTGTCAAAAGAAAATTATGAAGCGATTGTTATTGATTTAATCTCTCTGATATGAATGGATTAGAAGTGCTGAGAAGAATGAATAACGATGAATGCAATATTCCGACAATAATGGTAACTGCATTCGGTGACAAAAATATTGCTGTCGATGCAATGAAGCTTGGTGCCGTTGATTATATTGTCAAATCAGATGGATATTTGAATAGATTGTCCTCAATTGTATTAAGAATGATGTGGGAACCAAAGCTAAAGAAGGAAAAGGTTGAAAATGACTTAAGGGCATCTTGTAATATACAAAAACGAGAATGAACTCATAGAGCGAAAGATATGATTAAGACATTATCCTTATTTGTAAAAAAGAGAGCTTTGGCGTAATGATTCATATGAAAGTAATATTGTTTGGTTTGCATGCTAATGATTCAATGTATTCCAGAGGTGGTTGGTTATTCAGCAGGCCTATTTCGATAAAATCGCCGTTACCAGTCGAAATCGTTAACCTACCTGAATCAGTGACTTCAGTAATATGACCGGCATTTCCAGAATTTTTTGAAGAACTATTATTGTGTAGTCTCGTATTAGTTATAGTCGCTTGTGACTTTTTCCCATTCGATAAATGCAAGGAGGTAAGTGGTAGTTGGAATGGTTCAAAGGAGAAGGCGCATATTCTTCTTTGAATTTCTTCTCCTGTTCTAGTCCAGTCTATAATACTGTCTCGGTTGAAATCAATACTATTGTTGTCATAGTAAGGTTTTCTGGACATATCCTGAGAGGAAACTTTAAATGTGCCTTCCAATAGAGAAGGATATGTATCGGAGAAGAGTTTTGCAGCTGCTACACTCATCGAATCAAACAGCTCACGTGCTGTTGTTTCTTCCTTGATCGGAACAGAAGTCTGTGAAATGATATCTCCCTCGTCAAAATTTTCTTCCATGTAGTGCAGTGTTGACCCGGCCTGCTTCTCTCCATTCAGAATCGACCATGCAATGGGATAACAGCCGCCGTACCGTGGAAGCAGTCCAAAGTGTAAGTTTATGGTCTGGTGGGCTATTAGACCTGATAAGTTCAGCGCGTCAGGATGATTTGGGTTTTCTTGAAGGATCTGATGATAAAACGATTCTGCTTCCTTTAGTTGTCCCGCCTGATGATGTTTAAGAGCCATCTGGAGGGCGTTACTAATATCATTCATTTAGGTTTTTCCAGAAGATGAGGGCATTTTTCCTTCACCTGTTTCAATAACTCAGCGTCTAACTTTGATTTATATAAAGTTTTAACTACTGAAAGTTGCTCTATAGTTAAACCAACTGCTTCCTTCAGGTCGGTACTTCTCAAGGTGGCATTCTGAAGGTTGGTATTGCTGAGTTTTGCTTTCTTAAGCTTTGTTTTGCTCAGGTCTGCATCGCTCAGGTCTGCACCACTCAGGTTAACTCCGTTCAGTCTGGCTTTATATATGTGAGATTTAATCAGTTTAACATTACTCATTTCTGTTTTCGTCAGATTAGATTTATACAGATCAACTTCACTCATGTCTGCTCCTGTCAGATCTGATCTATGCAGTACGTAGGCACCTCTCATGTTGGCACCTCTCATGTTGGCGTCCTTCAGCTTTATACCCATCAGGTTGGCACTGCTCAAATCCGCACCACTCAAATTAGCTTTGCTCAGGTTGATTCTAAGAAGCTTCATGCCGCTCATTTTTTTTTCACTCAGGTCAGCACATCGTCCCGCTTCGCCAACAGTACTGATCCAGATTTTGTGATCTTCGTGGGCCTGGCGTAGATCTGCAGTACTAATTTTTCGTCCCATTTTATAAGCTCCTCATGAGAAATTTTAATTTGTAATAATTATTAAAGGTTTAAGTTGTTTACAGTTGCTACTATAGGAAGATTACAATAAAAGTATCGAGGTATAATAGTTGGGTTAGTTTGTTAAATCAAGTGGAAAAGCGAGTATGAGGAGAAGTATAAATATTTATGTATTACGAATTAGGAAATAACGTCTAAAATAATACAGAGAAGCCTCTTTCTTGACACGCTATTACAAAAGTGATAGTATCGTCCAACTTGTCAGAAAATGTGAAAATACTATTATGAATGAAGAGATAGCAAGGATACTACTTGAAAAAGAAGCTGTTAAATTAAACGCAATGGATCCGTTTACGTTTGCGTCGGGTATCAGAAGCCCAATTTACTGTGATAACCGACAGATGATTGCTTACCCTGAAGAGAGGGAGCAGATTGTTGATGCCTTTATTAATGAATCTCAGGGTTGCGATTTTGATATTGTCGCTGGAACGTCAACTGCCGGGATACCGTGGGCTTCCTGGATAAGTGACAAACTGAATAAATCTATGGCATATATCAGGGGGTCGAAAAAAGGACATGGCGTCGGTAACCAGATTGAAGGTGCAGATGTAAACAGTAAAAATGTTCTTATTATAGAAGACCTTATCAGTACCGGAGGGAGCAGCTTTAGTGCGGTTGAAGCAGTGCGTGAGGCCGGAGGAAGTTGTGTCGCTGTAGTCGCAATTTTTACATATGACTTTAAGAAGGCCGGAGAAATATTTAAAGAGGGGGGGTGTAAGCTGTTGACAATTACTAACTTCTCTACCCTTGTAAATGTTGCAAGAAAGAATGGAAATCTAACTGACAGGGAATTGTCCCTTGTGTCTGTATGGAATAAAGATCCTCAAAATTGGTGGCCGAAGTATGGATTTCTCAATGAGGATAAAGGATAATTTATGAGTTATCTAGATGATTTGAGGGTGCGGGCAAAAAAGGCAGAGAGTATTGTCTGTATGGGTATGGACCCTGTTATCGAAAAGATTCCGATCAAGGGTGAACCGCGTCAGGCTATTGAAGAGTTCTATCTTAAGATGCTAAAGGAGATGAATAAGAGGACTTCGTATCCTGCCATAATTAAACCGAATATTGCGTACTTTGAACAATATGGTATTGAAGGGCTGAACGCGTTAAAGTCAATTATCAGTCAATACAAATCATCAGGCATCCCAGCACTTCTTGATGCAAAACGTGGCGACATAGGCAAAACATCAACGGCATATGCAAAATCTGTATTTGAATTCTGGAATTCAAATGCGGTAACCATTACTCCATATATGGGCACAGATTCTGTTGAACCGTTTATTGAATGGTGTGAAAAAGATAAGGGCGTTTATATACTATGTAGGACTTCAAACAAAGGAGCTGTTGATCTGCAGGACCTTAAAGTTGATGGTATTCCTGTTTATATGAAACTTGCAGAAAATATTATTCGGTGGCATAGACCCGGTGTGGGTGCTGTTGTCGGAGCAACCTATCTTGACGAGTTAGAGGTGATCAGCAGATTCTTTGTTGAATCAAAGAAAGAGATTCCACTATTGATACCGGGGGTAGGTTCGCAGGGTGGTAGCGCCGGAGAAGTTGTTGAAGTCTTGAGAAAGACAAAGAACGATATCCTCATCCACAGAATAAACAGTTCAAGTGGAATCAATTACGCATATATCGAAAATGATACATCTGATTATGCGAAGGCAGCAGTTGATGCCCTTGAGAATCTGAATAAAGAAATAGGGAATTTGGCCTAGGTCAGGTTTCTGTACTCAGCATCATCGTCGTTTCATCACAATCGGTTTGTCACGTCTATGATCAACTGTTGAAAATACACTTGATTAAAAACTATCCTTTTTCTACTTGATATTAGTAACATGGCGACTATTATATGAATTTGCTGTCTTTCGGTAAGCTTTTTGCGATTGTTACTAAGAAACGTCAAAAGATATTGCTTATCAAGTTTGTTGATCAGGTCTTGCCTGAAAGTAGATCCTGTAGCAAATTGTTATAATGCGTTTGTTATACAATAGTTGGTACTTGCTCAAATGCTATTATGCCTCTTCTTAGATATTGAGTTGTTGATACAATTTGTTGATTAAAGTGAGGATGACTCCCAATTGCATTCGAAAATATTGCGTTTATGCTTGCTGTTGTATCGAATTTTTTTCTGGATAATGTATTGTAAAAGGAAAGTATAAATAGATAAGTGAAGTTGTCGGCGTAGATTAATTCTATATTTTAAATAGAGAGCAATCTAAAGAGGGTACAAAATGGATGTTACTAAAATTTTTGGAACTAATGTATTTAATGATTCTGTAATGAGGAGATGGCTGCCTAAGGATACTTACAAAGTGCTCAAAAAATCTATTGAACAGGAAACTCAACTGCCTGTGGAGGTTGCGGATGTTGTTGCGAATGCCATGAAAGATTGGGCAATTGAACGAGGGGCAACTCACTATACTCATTGGTTTCAGCCATTGACGGGGATAACTGCGGAGAAACACGATTCTTTTATTTCACCAACCTCGCAGGGCGGAGTAGTTATGGAGTTCTCAGGTAAGCAGCTTGTTAAGGGTGAACCTGACGCGTCAAGCCTGCCAAGCGGAGGGCTCAGAGACACATGTGAAGCTCGCGGTTATACTGCATGGGATTGTACCTCTCCAGCATTTTTGAAGGAAGACGGGGCAGGGGATGTTACTCTTTGTATTCCGTCGGCATTTTGTTCATATACAGGTGGAGCGCTGGACAAGAAGACACCGTTACTGCGTTCAATGACCGCCGTTTCAGAACAAGCGCTTCGTCTATTGCGCTCGTTGGGTAATAAGACTGCTCAGAAGGTTACCGTCAACATAGGAGCCGAACAGGAGTACTTTCTGGTAGAAAAAGAACTATTTGCGCAGAGGCTGGATTTAATTGTTGCAGGCAGGACTCTTTTTGGAGCGCCGTCACCAAAGGGGCAGGAGATGGAGGACCATTACTTTGGGCAGATCAAGGACCGTGTTGCTGAATTTATGAAGGACTTTGACAAAGAACTGTGGAAGCTGGGTATTGCCTCTACAACTAAACATAATGAAGTAGCTCCTTCACAATTCGAGATGGCTCCGATCTTTACGACTGCAAACATAGCGGCTGACCAGAATCAACTTGTCATGGAAATATTACAGAAAGTTGCTCTCAGGCGTGGTCTTGTCTGCCTTTTGCATGAAAAACCATATGCGGGTTTAAACGGCTCAGGTAAACATACTAACTGGTCATTAAGTACAGATGATGGTGTGAATTTGCTTGAACCGGGAGAGACACCACATGCTAACGCACAATTTTTGCTTTTTATTTGCGCGCTTATTAAGGCGGTTGATCTACATGCGGACATGGTAAGAAGGTCGGCGGCAAATTCAGGTAACGATCTCCGTCTCGGCGGTCATGAGGCGCCACCGGCAATTATTTCGATTTTCATGGGTGATGAATTGACAGATATACTGGAGGCTGTTGCGCAGGGGAAGAGGGCAAAGTCAACTGTAGCTACTGACATGAAAGTAGGGGTTGACACATTGCCGCACTTTCCGAAAGATAACGCGGACAGGAACAGGACATCACCATTTGCTTTTACGGGTAATAAGTTTGAGTTTCGTATGGTCCCATCATCGGCATCGATTTCAAGGCCGATTATAGTTCTTAATACTGTTGTGACGGAAGCACTTGATGATTTTGCTACCAGGCTTGAAAAGGCAGAGGACATTCATAAAGAGACTGCATCCATTATAAAAGATACGATGGGAGAACATGGGAAGATTATCTTCAATGGGAACAACTACTCAAATGAATGGGAGAAGGAGGCGAAGAAGCGTGGATTGCTGAATATCGGATCTACAGTGGATGCGCTAAAGGTATTCCTGGGGAAGAAAGCGGTTAGTATATATGAAAAGTATAAAGTTCTTTCAAAGGAGGAAATAAAGGCGCGGTATGAAATCTACCTTGGTCAGTATTCAAAGCAGATTAATATTGAGGCAAATGCGGCGCTTGATATGGTGAGAAGTTTATATATTCCGGCAGTTGTGCAGTTTACTAAGGAGCTTGCTGAGTCTATAGAAAAATTGGAAGCAGTGAAAGTTTCCGATGAAGTACAAAGAGACTTGCTTACTAAAGTATCTGCTCATTTAAAATCAGCATATCGTAGCACTCAGAAATTGGAGAAAGAGCGTGAGAAGGCGTTAAAGATATCAGATTGTTTAGAGCGCGGCGAGGCATTTCGTGATAAGGTATTAGTCGTGATGACTAAATTGCGTGAAGATATTGACACGCTGGAAACATTAACTCCGCGAAGGCTGTGGCCTGTTCCGACGTATGCGGATCTCTTGTATAAGTTGTAAACCTTCAGGTCTTGTAAGATATGCGTTGTGATAATAATGGTGATTAACTGTTTTACAAAATGCTGAAAACCATTCAGGTATTTACTCTGGATTTTCTTAGAATAAGGTAGTCGCTTTCTCATTCCAAAAAACTACCACTGTTCATTGTCACGTAGCACAACTTGGTGACAATACCTTTATGTTGTGGTGGTATTGTCATGCTTAAACAACACACTGAACTCAAGTAATGAGTGCAAGTCTCAAAAGGTTACAAATCCCTTCAATTAAAAATCGCTTACAGCTCGAATCAGCAACCTCTTTTAATATCCACAATAATCCCGACATCTCTTCTTTCACAAAAAAAATAATCCTTACTAATGTTTAAGCTGAAAGTGCCGTTAGTACATATATATACATGTAGACCATAAGGCATTGTTACATGCTTTAAAAATGAAATATAAAGATAGTATGTGCTTTTGGTGTAGGAAGTTACATAACAATAAGTCATCTTCTGTCTGTCTACTCACTAGCGGTAATTTTACGGTTAGAATATGGATATAAAGAAAGAGGAATTAATTAAATGAAAGAATTTCTGGCTATTAATGAAAGTACTTTAATCGAAGATACGGAAGTAGACTGTGATTTATATCTGGAAAGCCATGTTAATGGAGTTCCAAGATATATCTTGTTTAGTCACAGTGGAGAATTGTTTCACGGTGACAGACGAAAGCAATTAATAGAGAATAATATTACAAAGCTTTATGTATATGCAAACAGTTATAAAACATTTAACGACTACCAGGAGCAGAATTTAAAAACAATTCTTGCCGACAGTGAGAAAAGTTCAATTGAAAAATCGAACATTGTTTATAGTGTTGCAAAAAACCTGACTCAGGAACTTTTGAATAACACAAAGTCAGGGGTAAAAATAGATAGAGTTACATCATGGGCTGATAATACTGTTGATTATATATTACGTGACGAAAAGGCATTTTCTAACCTGATAAAGGTAACTTCTTATGATTACAAAACTTATACACACTCAGTAAACGTATCTGTACTTGGCTTACTTTTTGGGAAGCATCTTGGTTTTAGTCAGGGTAGTCTGAGTTCTTTTGGAACAGGTTTGTTGTTGCACGACTTTGGCAAAATTGAAATACCTCTAGATCTTCTCAACAAACCGAGTAGATTAACGAGTGATGAGAAAAAGATAATAGAAAGACATCCTGAAGCAGGTATAAATCTTTTCATAAAAGAAGACAAAATCTTAAAAGAAGCTCTGGTAATTGTTGCTCAACATCATGAAAACTATGATGGAACAGGTTATCCTCATGGAATTGGAGGAGATGAAATACAATTATTTGGAAGGGTGTTGACCTGCCCCCCCGTTGTTAGTACCACCTTTAAGGTTAGGGTTCAGGATAATACAGACAGTTTCCACTACGTTACAACTGTCTGTATTATCCTGAACTTCCATGTTATAACTCAATTATGTAATAGTATTATGTGGTGCGTGATCAGGCTGCCTGATACTTTGGTACTGACAAAAATACAGAAAAAGTGTTTTTACACTTCACAATTTTGAAAAACGCTTGATTTTTAATGGTAAATATGATAAGTATTATTCTTGTAAATAATAACACACCCGATACTTACGTACACAACGGGGGATTAGCTCAGTTGGGAGAGCGTTTGCATGGCATGCAAAAGGTCAGGGGTTCGAATCCCCTATCCTCCACCAGTTTTTTGTTCTTTAATTGGTCAGTGTCTGATGCATAACTATACACATAGATCTGTTTAATAGTGTTGAAAATTAGATGGTAATTTAAAACAATTACTGCTATACCCGCAATATTAAACCTACATATTAGAATCGGAGGGCAGTATTATGAATGGTCGTAAAATTGCTATAATTGCAATTTGTGTTTGTTTGTGTCCTATTGGATTAATCTCTCTCATCTGGTGGAATAAAAAAACTTGAGATTTCACTGTTTAGTTTTGGCTATTAGTATGTTAGCAGGGAGATACCAAGAACGTAGTTGCGGGAAAGAAGCAAAGTTCTCAAAGATTCACGATTCTTCTTTCTATCTTCCTTTTATCTATACTGCCTGCATTAAACAGGTTCTAACTTCGTTCAGGAAGCCCCACCATATCAACAACAAACAGGCAGAGTGAGAGGCAAGTACTCCGATTTACGAATTAAGATTTGGTATTTGGATTTACACCTGCCATTGCCATCTGCTTTTCCAATCTACAATATTAAATATTCAATCTTCAATCTTTAAAGCTTAAGCTCACTTTCTTATTAAGTGAGCTCCTCTAATATCTCTTCGTTACCATCAGTAGAATATTTATCATCAGTTACATATTCGAAGTCGGTATTAGCGCCTGTCCAGGGACCGTAAGCTGTTTCTTGTGATTCTATCTGATGCATTTGCGTTGCCCTGTACTTTAACCTTGCCATTCTTAGAGCATTATCCGACTCTTTTGCCCGCACAATTAACGAACCCTTGAAATTGCTCCCTCCCCAAACACTGGAACCTGGGTCCCTTGGTGATAGTTTGTATATATTCATCTGTTTTATCTCCTTTATGTATTAAGTTAGTGTACAAATTACTAAGAAGTGTGGATTATATTCACATATGTAATTAAGGCAAGGGTTTTATTAAGATGACTACTGACATAATCACTTCAAATTTGCTATCGACACTCTTAAACTTTTAGTGTTAGATATGAAGATTCATGATGCTTATCCGAAGAGTGTTTCATTATATTTGATACAAACAATGGCAGATACGTTTAGAAAACAACACATTAGGTTGAATTTTCCTATTGAATCGTACACAACTTTAGAATAATCTACCAAAGTTAAATTATAGTATACCGATAATATCGAAGAGAGAGAGTTATTTGTTATAGACCTTGAGATCTGAGTGAGTTTTTAATTCTTGAGGAAAGGGTGGCAAGCTGAATGAATATGCTAAATACATGGGTTGGATATATATCGCTGATTATGTTTACAATAGCGTATGTCCTCATCATCCTTGAGGAGAAAATACACTTAAAGAAATCGAAACCTATCGTGCTGGTAGGTTGCCTTATGTGGATGCTTATCGGTATTTATGAAATGATACATGGGGAAGGTCATGGAGGTGCGCACGAATTTGTTGAGCATCTTATTGCGGAGATAGGTGGTCTCTTTTTCTTCCTGCTTGTTGCGATGACATATATTAATACTCTCACCTCTTTAAACGTATTCCAGGCCTTGCGAGCCTGGTTATTATCAAAGGGTATGGGATTCAGATCACTTTTCTGGGCAACAGGGATCTTGACATTCCTGCTGTCCCCTCTGGCAGATAATTTAACAAGCGCCCTGCTCATGTCAACGGTCGCGTTTGCGGTAAGTGACGGTAACAGGAAGTTCATAATACCGGCTTTCGTCAACATTGTGGTTGCTGCCAAT
>Ga0187827_10007475_pt1 | contig 12144 bp, 12 predicted proteins | sample ETNtaG_39_FD_167969 | JGI IMG/M metagenome (GOLD analysis project Ga0187827, IMG submission 167969) | Marine microbial and viral communities from oxygen minimum zone, Eastern Pacific Ocean - ETNP2014_SV_150_PacBio MetaG (Illumina Assembly) | ecosystem: Environmental > Aquatic > Marine > Hypoxic... | reverse complement strand
TTAAGGCTTAATTTATTTATACCACTTAGATATTGCTATAATTAAGAACGTAAACTAATTCAAAATGGGAAAAATAGAAATAAAAGATTTAATTAAAGCTGGTGTTCATTTTGGACATCTTACAAGAAAATGGAACCCTAATATGGCTCCATTTATTTATATGGAGAGGAATGGAATCCATATAATTAATTTATATAAAACAATAAGCAAGCTAGAGGAGGCATCTGCAGCTCTAGAAAAGATTGCATCATCAGGTAGAAAAATTTTATTTGTTGCGACAAAAAAACAGGCCAAAGATATAGTTGCTGAAGCTGCAAAAAAAGTTAATATGCCCTATATAACAGAAAGATGGCCTGGAGGAATGCTTACTAATTTTGTTACAATCAGAAAAGCGGTTAAGAAAATGAGCTCCATTGATAGAATGAAGGAAGATGGCACATTTAATACATTATCAAAAAAAGAAAAATTACAAATAGGAAGACTCAGAGAAAAGTTAGAAAAAAATTTAGGGTCAATTGCTAATATGACTAGACTTCCCGGCGCTATTTTTGTAGTTGATATTGTAAGAGAGAACATTGCTGTTAAAGAAGCTCAAAAACTAAACATCCCTATTTTTGCAATGGTTGATACAAACTCTGACCCAAGAGGAGTTGAATATATTGTGCCTTCAAATGATGATGCGTCTAAATCAATATCTAAAATTTTAGAATATATTTCTGATTCTGTTCAGAAAGGTCTGGAAGAAAGAAAGTCTGAAAAAGAGGCTGAAGAAGCTAAAGCAAAAGAGGCTGAAGAAGCTAAAGCAAAAGAGGCTGAAGAAGCTAAAGCAAAAGAGGCTGAAGAAGCTAAAGCAAAAGAGGCTGAAGAAGCTAAAGAAGAAGACAAAAAATAATCATTGTAATATGACAAAAATTTCTGCATCTGAAGTAAATAGCCTAAGGAAATCTACTGGGGCTGGCATGATGGATTGTAAAAATGCATTAGTAGAAGCTAAAGGAGATTTGGAGAAAGCAATAGAAATCTTAAGAAAAAAAGGGCAAAAAGTAGCAGCAAAAAGAGCTGACAGAGACTCTCATGAAGGTGCTGCAATAGCAATAACTAATAAAGACAAAACTATTGGTGCAGCAATTGTGTTAGCCTGTGAAACTGATTTCGTTGGCAAAAACACTGACTTTATTAATCTAGCACATGAACTAGCCAATATAGCTCTTGACTGTAATTCTAAAGAAGATCTTTTGAAAGCTTCAATTGATAAAATGAGTGTGGAAGAAAAACTTTTAGAACAAACAGGCGTGATTGGCGAAAAAATTCAAATTAATAAATTTGTTAAAATTAATGCACCATACGTTGGCTCATATATCCATGCTGGAAATAGAATTGCAACTGTTGTTGGACTATCTAAAACAAATGATCATTTACTTCCTCCTGATAATATGGTAAATGTATCAAAAGATGTTGCGATGCAAGTAGCAGCTATGAACCCTATTGCACTTAATCAAGAGAGTGTAGATTCTAATGTAATAGAAAAAGAAATTGAAATAGCTAAAGATCAATTAAGGGCTGAAGGTAAACCAGAAGCTATGCTAGATACTATTGCTAAAGGGAAATTAAAACGATTCTTTAAGGACAACACTCTCCTAAATCAAGCCTTTATAAAAGATGCCAAAATTAGTGTTTCTAATTATCTTTCATCTTTCGATGAAGCCCTTACTGTAACCTGCTTCGAAAGAGTTTCGATTGGCTAGTTTTAAAGACTAATTATTTCTGTGTTTCAAGGTTTTTATCAATTCAAAAATGTATAGTATATTTGTATACATTTATTAATTATGAGCTATAAAAGAATTCTCCTAAAACTTTCTGGAGAAGCCCTTGTGGGAGATGATAAAGCATTAGGGATTGATTCAAAAAAATTATTACACTATGCCAATGAAATTAAAAAAATACATGATGCCGGTATTCAAATTTCAATAGTAATTGGAGGTGGCAATATATACAGAGGATTTAATAATGCCGAACATAACATTGATAGAGTACAAGGAGATTATATGGGGATGCTTGCTACATTAATTAATGGGTTGGCTCTTCAAAATACACTCGAAAATATTGATATTCCAACTAGGCTTCAAAGTGCAATAAATGTAAACCAAGTGGCTGAGCCCTATATAAAAAGAAAAGCCATTAGACATTTAGAAAAAAATAGGATTGTAATTTTTGCGGCTGGAACTGGTAATCCATATTTTACTACTGATTCTGCTGCTGTTCTAAGGGCTATTGAAATCGAAGCAGATGTAATATTGAAAGGGACGAAAGTAGATGGAATTTATAATTGTGATCCCAAAACTAATTCAAATGCTATTAAATATGAAAATATTACTTTTAGTGAAGCAATCTCTAAAGGATTAAAAATAATGGATACTACTGCTTTTACTCTAAGTCAAGAAAACAATTTGCCTATAATTGTATTTGATATTAATTTAAAAGATAATTTATTAAAAGCTGTTTCTGGAGATAAAATTGGTACAATTGTAAATATATAATATTAAAAAATGAATGAAGAATTAGATATAATATTTGATTTAGCTAAAGAATCAATGTCTAATGCAATAGTGCATCTAGAAAAAAAATTAATGAATATTCGAGCAGGAAAAGCTAATCCTAATATGCTTTCTGGCGTAACAGTTGAATACTATGGGGCTAACACTCCTTTATCTCAAGTTGCAAATATAAATACTCCTGATGGAAGAACAATTATAATTCAACCATGGGAAAAATCAATTCTTCAAGAAATAGAAAAAGGAATAGAAATTGCCAATCTTGGTTTTAATCCAATGAATAATGGGGAAACTATAATTATTAATGTTCCTGTTCTTACTGAAGAAAGAAGGACAGAATTGGTTAAGCAAGCAAAAATAGAAATTGAAGAAGCTAAAATTTCTATTAGAAATGCTCGGAAGGATGCAAATAATGAAGTTAAAAAATCTTCAGATTTTTCTGAAGATTTAAAAAACAATTCTGAAACAGATATTCAAGAAATAACAAATAATTATATAGAGAAGGCAGATAAAATCTTAGAGCTAAAGCAAAAAGAAATAATGACTTTATAATACTTTTCTTATTTAGGCTAAATCGAGAACTAATTAATAACTTTATAAAAGATAATTTATAAAAATGTTAGAAAAAAATGCAGGTGGATTATGGGAGTCAATTGCTAGAATTATTCTCAACAATAGAATACTTATAATAATTTCCCTAATATTAGCTACATATTTTTTTAGTACGCACTGGCATAAAATTCGTTTTACATATACTGAAGCTAATCTACTTCCTGATACTCATGAAGAAAATTTAAAATACAATTCTTTTACAAGCAAGTTTGGAGAAGAAGGGAATCTAATTGTAATTGGAGTAAAAGACAGTTTGTTATTTACACTCGAAAATTTAAATGCATGGAACAAACTTTCAAATAGTTTTAAAGACCTTCCTGAAGTTGAATCAGTAATTGCCTTTGGAGATTTACAAAAATTAATAAAAGATAAAAATGCAAGGCAGTTCTATATTGAGCCATTTATAGATGATTCTATTAATTCTAATAATGAGCTTAACAATCTAAAAGATGAACTTTTCTTTAAATCTCCTTTTTATGATAAGTTTTTAATTAATACAGAAACAAAATCTGTTAGAAGTGCAATTAATTTAAAAACATCTATTGTCAATACTATTAAAAGAGAAGAATTTATAAATAATATTCTTTTGCCTAGGGTTAGTGCTTTTGAACAAGCTCACAATATAGATGTCAAAATTTCAGGAATGCCCTATGTTAGGACTAAATATTCAGAAACCATTAAAGCTGAACTTGGATATTTCATCCTTCTTGCAATTTTTGTTACCTCCCTTATTTTCTTTTTCTTTTTTAAATCATTTAGGGCAACCTTTATTTCTATCTGTACAGTATGTATTGGTGTAATGTGGACTTTAGGAATAATAGGAATCCTTGAATATGAGCTTACCGTACTAACAGCTGTAATTCCTCCATTAATTATTGTTATAGGAATGCCCAATTGTATTTATTTGATAAAAAAATATCAGCATGAAGTTAATACTCATGGCGATAAATCTCTTTCACTACAAAAAGTTATAACTAAAATTGGAAATGCAACATTAATGACCAATGTAACAACTGCTTCGGGATTTGCTACATTTATTATTACAAATAGTCAATTATTGAAAGAATTTGGAACTGTAGCTTCGCTAAGTATTCTGTCAATCTTTATTATCTGCATATTAGTCATTCCTATAGTATATAGTTTCCTTCCTGTCCCTGATGACAAACATCTAGAGCACCTAAATAAAAAATGGATTGTTTCGCTTTTCGACTGGATGGCATCAACAGTAAAAACTAAAAAAATTGAAATTTATACAATTTCAATATTTCTATTAGCTATTAGTATAATTGGCATATACAAAATAGAAATCTCAGGAAGTTTAATTGATGATATGCCAAGAAATACAGAATTTTTTGAAGACATCTTGTTTTATGAAAAAGAATTCAATGGAATTCTCCCACTTGAAATTTATATTGATACTAAAAGAAAAAAAGCAGTTACAAAGCTGTCTACAATTAAAAAAATGAAAGTATTAGAAGATATTATTTCTGAAATTCCTGAATTATCCAGACCAATCTCTGTAGTAAGCCTAGTCAAATATTCAAAACAAGCCTATTATAATGGAAACCCTAAATATTATCAAGTGCCGACAACTCAAGAAAACAGCTTCATTCTTTCCTATGCAAAAAACTCAACTTCAGGAACAGATGGTATTGACCTAATTAAAAATTTTGTTGATAGTACTGGTCAGTACACCAGGATTACAACTTTTATGAAAGATATTAAAATAGAAAGGATGGAGAGAATAGAAGAAGAATTAGATTATGAGATTTCAAAAATTATGCCCAAGGATAGATATGAAGTTTATCTTACTGGGAAAGCATATTTATTTCAGCAGGGGACATATTTTTTAGTAAAAAATTTAATTATTTCTCTTTCATTAGCAATTGTTCTAATATCAATATTTATGGCATACATGTTTAGAAATTTTAGAATGATTATAATATCACTTATTCCTAATTTATTACCCCTATTAATTACAGCTGGGCTAATGGGTTTTATTGGAATTCCAATAAAACCATCTACAATACTAATTTTTAGTATTGCTTTTGGAATATCTGTTGACGATACTATTCACTTCCTAGCTAAATATAGGCAAGAACTTCAAGATAATAAATGGCAAATAAAAAAATCCGTCTATAATGCTATTAAAGAAACGGGTATTAGTATGTTTTATACGTCTGTAGTGCTTTTCTTTGGATTTTCAGTTTTTATAGTCTCAAATTTTGGAGGCACTGTTGCTCTTGGCGCACTAGTTTCCGCTACGCTTTTATTAGCAATGCTTTCTAATCTTCTGCTGCTGCCTTCATTACTCCTTTCATTAGAAAGAAGTATTGCAAATGAAAAGGTATTAAAGGAACCTAAAATTCAAATTCTTACAGATGAAGATGAATTATTGAATTAATTTCTAGCAAAACCATATCTTTGAAGTAAATTATTAATTAATGAGCAATACTACTATTGTTAAAATATTAGCTGATTCCAAAAAACATCAATTAATTGAAGTTTCTGGCTGGGTTAAAACCTTCCGAGCTAATAGATTTATTGCACTTAATGATGGATCCTGTCTTGAAAATATACAATGTGTTATTGATTTTGAAAACACTGATGATGCCCTACTTAAAAGAATAACAACTGGCAGTGCTATTAAAATCTGTGGGGAAATTGTTGAAAGCACAGGAGCCCAACAGGCTATAGAAATTCAAGTTAAAAATATTATTATTCTTGGGGATTCAAATCCCGAAAAGTACCCTATTCAGCCAAAGAAACATTCGTTTGAATTTCTAAGAGAAAACGCTCATTTAAGGACAAGGACTTCTACATTTAATGCAATAATGAGATTAAGATCATCCTTGTCATTTGCAATTCATAAATTTTTTAATGAAAAAGGGTTTTACTATGTTCATACTCCTATTATAACTGGCAATGATGCTGAAGGAGCTGGGGAGCAATTTAGAGTTACAACATTAAACCCAAAGAGTCCTGGATTAAATTCAGATAAGGATGTTGATTTTAAAAAAGATTTTTTTGGGAAAGAAACATTCCTAACTGTATCGGGTCAGCTTGAGGCAGAAGCATATGCGTTGTCATTAGGTAAAGTGTATACTTTTGGGCCTACATTTAGATCTGAAAATTCTAATACATCAAGACATCTTTCTGAGTTTTGGATGATAGAGCCTGAAGCTGCATTTATTGATATAAATGGCAATATGGATCTGGCTGAAAATTTTCTGCAATATTTATTAAAAAATATTATCAAAAACAATAAGAGTGAATTAAAATTTCTAGAATCAAGACTTATAGATGAAGAAAAAAGAAAGCCAGAAAAAGATAGGAGTGAAATGAGTTTAATTGAGAAAATTAATTTTGTTATAAATAATAAATTTAAAAGAATAACCTATACTGAAGCGATAGATATTTTAAGAGATTCTAGACCAAACCGAAAAAAGAAATTTAAATATATAATTAAAGATTGGGGCTGTGATTTACAAAGTGAACATGAAAGATATCTAGTTGAGAAACACTTTATGTGTCCCGTTATAATATATAATTATCCCGCTAGTATAAAATCATTTTATATGAGGCTAAACGATGACAATAAAACGGTCAGAGCAATGGATATCCTTTTTCCAGGGATAGGTGAAATCGTTGGGGGCTCTCAAAGAGAAGAAAGAGCGGATGTGCTTAATAAAAGAATGAAAGATATTGGGATTGACGAAAAAGAGTTATGGTGGTATAATGATCTTAGAAAATTTGGGACTGCCGTACATTCAGGATTTGGATTGGGCTTTGAAAGATTAGTCATGTTTGCATCTGGAATATCTAATATAAGAGATGTCATCCCATTCCCTAGAACTCCACAGAATGCAGAATTTTAAATATCTCATGTATCATGAAACAATATTTAAAATTAAAATTAAATCAAAAATTATCTCCACAACAAATTCAATTAATGAAGTTAATACAACTTCCCACAATTGATTTTGAACAAAAAATTAAACAAGAATTAGAAGAAAATCCTGCTTTAGAAATAAGAGATAATAGCAATGAGGTGCTAGATGAAGGTTTTTCAAATTCTGATGAAGATGAATTAAATAATGAAACCGTTGATGGAGGAGAGATAGATATTGAGGATTATCTAAATTATGATGATACTCCAGCTTATAAACTAAGCTACAATACAAATAACAATAGTGAAAACAGCGAAATTCCTTTCGCTTCTGGAATTTCGTTTACTGAATATTTATTAAACCAACTTAATACTTTAAGTCTAAATGATGATGAAGCAAAAATTGCAAAATTTTTGGTTGGGAGTATAGATAATAGTGGTTATTTAAGACAAAGTTCTGATGAAATAGTAGATGACTTAGCCTTTACTCAGAATATTAATGTGTCAATTGAAAAATTGAAAAGAATCTTGTCTATTGTTCAACAATTAGACCCTCCTGGAGTAGGAGCTCAATCACTTCAAGAATGTCTTGTCCTGCAATTAAAAAGAAAGCGTTCAAATAAACAAATTGATCTTGCAAATAATATTATTAAAAACTCTTTTGATCAATTCTCTAAAAAACATTTCAATAAATTAATAATAAAATATAATATTAATAAAGATGAATTAAAAGCTGCAATTATTGAAATTGAAAAATTAAATCCCAAACCTGGAAATAGTTATTCAAACTATGGGAAGCCTGTTGAGCAAATAGTCCCTGACTTCAAAATAGAAATTACCAATAATTCATTAGTGCTTACCTTAAACAACAGGAACAATCCTGTTTTAAAAATATCTAATCATTATAATGAAATGCTAAAGGGATATAAGTTAGATAAGAACAAAACAAAATCACAAAGAGAAGCAGTCCAATTCATAAAACAAAAGTTAGATTCTGCTAAGTGGTTTATTGATGCTGTCAAGCAAAGGCAAGAAACCCTCTATGTTACAATGCATGCAATTATGAATTATCAAGAAGAATATTTTCTTTCCGGAGATGAGAAACAAATAAAGCCCATGATTTTAAAAGATATCGCTGAAAAAATTGAAATGGATATCTCAACCATTTCAAGAGTTGCTAATAGTAAATATGTTGACACTCCATATGGGACTAAATTATTAAAAGAATTTTTTAGCGAATCTATGACTAACAGATCAGGAGACGAGATTTCAACAATTGAAATAAAGAAAATTTTGGAAAAAATTATAAAGAATGAAAATAAGAGAGCTCCAGAAACTGATGAAAGACTTGTTAAATTATTACACAATAAAGGATATAAAATCGCTAGAAGAACTGTTGCAAAATATAGAGAGCAACTCAATATACCCGTTGCAAGGCTAAGAAAAGAAATTTAGTTTTTATTTAATGAGACATCTCCAATTCTAGTAGTGTAATTAATCTTAAGTGCATTAACTTTTCTTAATTCTTGTTTAATGTCCCCTACTATTCCCATATTAGTTTCTTTATCTACTTTTAATGCTGTGGTTAAAAAAGGTCTTACCTCTTCTCTCTTTGATTCTCTTTCAGCATAAATAAAAGCTGGTATATCTGAAACTTCTGAAAATTTATCATTTAATTGAATTCTTGCCTCACTACCATACTTTGACTGGTATCCAAAATTAGGTTTCCCTGCATATATATACATGACAAGATCTTTCTTATCAAGCTTTTCAACTTGATTTGCTGCTGGTAATTCATTTTTTATTTTTAATTCATTATCCCGCATAACCGTTGCGACCATAAAGAAGAACAATAGCATAAAAACAATATCTGGAAGAGACGCTGTATTTACTGCTGGAATTTCTCCTTTATTCTTCTTATTAAATTTTGACATAAATAAATTTTAATTATTGAACCTCAGATAATTTTTGCGGATAATCCTTTCTAAGGTTATTAATTTTTTCTTTTAATTTCACCTTATTCCCCGGCCAATTAACATCTCTATAATTTTTCATCATTTCCGAATATGATTCACCATAAAGTTGTTCTGCTCTAAGATTCCTCAAATGCGTATATGCTGCTACAAGCTCATTTTGTACAGAAATGTATGCAGCATAAGAAGTTTCTCTTTCGTTTTTTAAAGAAATTATAGCCTTATCTGGATTATCTGAAGATCCAGGATCTCCTTTTCCCTTACAATAAGCACAGCCATCTTCTCCTTTTCCTCCACCATTATCTAAAAATTCGATTGCAGCTGCTCTAATATCTTCCAGCTCCATTAACTCATCCTCAACAAGAATTTGATCTTTACCATTTAACAAAACAGTGAAAATATTTTTCTGTTTAATTACTACATCTTCTTGATCTTCTTCAATAGGTGGAAGTTTTCTACTAATACCTGAATCTGTTTCAATAGTAGTTGTAACTAAGAAAAAAATTAAAAGCAGGAAAGCTATATCAGCCATTGACCCTGCATTTACTTCTGGGGATGATCTTCTTGCCATAATTTATTTTCTATTTTTTACACTAAACCATAACATTGAACCGCTTGCCATTAGTATAAGAGAATAAAACATAAATAATGCTGCACTTATTAACTTAGATCCTGCAGCTGATAACATTTTACCGTCTCTAAGAGGAGTTTCTTCTCCTCTTGCTAAAACAAAATAGCATATCAAAAATAATATAAGGAAAGCTCCTAAAGTCTTTAATGTAGACCTTAATGAATCTTTGTCAGAAATTACCTTTTTAAACGAATAAAATGCAACGGATGATATAATTAATCCCATAATTAAATAGGCAACCATTAATATATAATCAATACCTTGAAGCATATCCATCATTTGAATCATCAATACAAAGACAACCCCTAAAAATGATAGACCGTATGCTATATACTTTATAATTTTGTATGAATTCATAATTGCTATTTCTTATTATTAACTAATATATCCATAAGTGATATAGATGCATTTTCCATGTCATTTACTATACTGTCAATTTTTGCAATAATATAATTATAAAAAATCTGAAGTATAATTGCAACAATCAATCCAAATACCGTAGTTAAAAGAGCTACTTTAATACCTCCCGCAACTAACGATGGTTGCATATCCCCTGCTGCTTCAATTTTATCAAAAGCTTGAATCATACCAATAACTGTCCCCATAAACCCTAACATAGGAGCAAGAGCTATAAATAGTGAAATCCATGAAACATTTTTCTCAAGCTGTCCCATTTGAACTCCTCCATATGCTATTACAGCTTTCTCTGCAGATTCAACACTCTCGTTTGCTCTGTCTAGTCCTTGATAAAAAATAGACGCTACTGGGCCTGGTGTATTCCTACAAACTTCTTTAGCTGCTTTAATCCCTCCAGATTTCATGGCTGCTTCTACATCATTTGTTAATTTATCTGAATCTGATTCAGATAAATTAAGATAAATAATTCTCTCTATAGCAATAGCTAACCCTAAAATAAGACATAAAAGAACAATCCCCATAAATCCAGGACCTCCTTCGATAAATCTCTTTTTTAATTCTTGATGAAAATTTAGCTGTTCTGGCTCATCCACAACCTCTTCAACCGCCATTGAAGTATCCTCAAAAGCTTCTTGAACCTCAGTTTCTTCCATTTCATCTTGCAAAATATTTACATTTGAACTTAAATTTTGGATAAATACAACTGAAATAATTGCAATAATACTTAGTAATCTTTTCATTTTTTTTCGTTTAATTAATTTAATAGAGCGTTAAAGATATAAAAAAATATAATTAACACGATAATTTCGTGCAGAGAGGAAGGGATTCGAACCCTCGATACACTTTTGGTGTATACACGCTTTCCAAGCGTGCGCCTTCGACCGCTCGGCCACCTCTCTATATAATCATGATTATTATATCAAAACAAATAAAAAGAAAAAAAATTAATTATAAAACTTTATATAATGCTTTTTTGAGGATATTTTTATAATAAAAAAGTGATTGTTTTATGTCGTAAAAACTTCAGCAGAATTATTTGTGGTAATCTTTATAATTTCATCAATATTAACGTGATAAATTTCTGCTAATTTTTTGACAACATGAATGATATATTTGCTTTCATTTCTCTTCCCTCTATTTGGCGTAGGGGCCAAATATGGTGAGTCTGTTTCTAAAACTATATTCCTTAAATTTATTTTATTTAGAAATTTATCTATCATTCCATTTTTAAATGTAACCACTCCTCCTATTCCCAATTTCATGCCCATAGAAATAACTTTATTAGCTTGTTCTAAAGTGCCAGTAAAACAATGAAAAATGCCCGAGAGGTCATCAGTTTCTTCAGATTCTAAAACTTCAAATATTTCATCATATGAATTTCTAGAATGAATAACTATTGGGAGATTATATTTCTTTGCTAATCTAATTTGCTTAATAAACACTTCTTTTTGAATAGATAGATTGTCTGTCTTCCAATGTAGATCAATGCCTATTTCTCCAACTGCTACACATTGGTGTTCTAATATGTTTTTTTCTACATGCTTTAGCTCTTCAGAATAATTATCTTCAATATAACATGGATGAAGCCCTGCCATTAAAAAAATATTTTTAGGAAATTTTTTTTTAAGAGCTAACATAGATTCTGTATGAGAAGAATCTATGGCAGGCAGAAAAAGTCTGGTAACATTAGCCCTAATAGCATTAGTTATTACCTTATCTCTATCTAAATCAAATTCCTTTAGATATAAATGTGTATGCGTATCTGAAATTATCATTAAACTAATTTAATTCTAGTGACTTCAGGATTTTGTTTCCCATCAAAATTTTAGCAGGATTTTCTAATGCTTCTTTAATTGCAACTAGAAATCCTACACTTTCTTTTCCATCAATAATTCGATGGTCATATGAAAGGGCTAAGTACATTATAGGTCTAATCACAACCTTTCCATCAACAGCAGTGGGCCGTTCAACAATATTATGCATTCCTAAAATTGCGCTTTGAGGAGGGTTAATAATTGGAGTAGACAACATACTTCCAAAAACTCCACCATTTGAAATAGTAAATGTGCC
>Ga0187827_10007474_pt1 | contig 12146 bp, 2 predicted proteins | sample ETNtaG_39_FD_167969 | JGI IMG/M metagenome (GOLD analysis project Ga0187827, IMG submission 167969) | Marine microbial and viral communities from oxygen minimum zone, Eastern Pacific Ocean - ETNP2014_SV_150_PacBio MetaG (Illumina Assembly) | ecosystem: Environmental > Aquatic > Marine > Hypoxic... | reverse complement strand
ACCAGGATTTCTGGGAGTCCACTGGTAACAAGATCGCCTCACGCAATCTGTGGATCTCTATTCCGAACCTGTTGATGGGCTTCGCCGTCTGGATCTACTGGGGCATGGTCGCCAAGTACATCCAGAAACTGCACTTCGCTTCCGACGGTGAGCTCTTCAACTTCACCTTCATGAACAACGGTCAGGGCTACGACGACGCTGGCTACCGTGCGTTGATGTTCGCTCTGCCAGCGGTGGCGGGCCTGGCGGGGGCCACGCTTCGCATCCCCAACTCCTTCATGATCGCCATCTGCGGCGGCCGCAACGTCAAGTTCATGACGACGATCCTGCTGATACTGCCCGCCTTGGGTGCAGGCATCGCGCTACAGAATCCAGAGACCCCCTTCCACATCTACATCATCCTGGCCTCGCTCTCCGGGGTCGGGGGCGGAGCCTTCTCGTCGTCGATGTCCAACATCAGCTTCTTCTATCCAAAGCGGATGCAGGGGCTGGCCCTGGGCCTCAACGCAGGACTGGGAAACCTCGGCGTCAGCCTGATGCAGTTCCTGATCCCGTGGGTCGTCACTTTCGGCTTGTTCGGAGGCATGGGAGGCGACCCTTACAAGTACGCCGTGGATGGCGGTACCACAGAAATGTGGATCCAGAACGCAGGCCTCGTGTGGGTGCCCATCCTGGCGACCTGCGTGCTGCTGGCCTTCTTCTTCATGAACAACCTCCCCTTCCACAAGACGGGCTCGACGCCTGTGGCCGTCGGCAAATACCTGTGGCTGACACTTATCGGTTTTGTGGGCGCCTGGGTTGCGATTGTTCTGCTGATCATCCCCTGGGGTGGATTCCCGGTCCTGATCAAGACCTTCATCGTGGCGATCGTGGCGGTGTTGATCACCCTGGGAGGGATGCGATTCCTGACACCCAAGGCCATCCAGGATCCGCTCAAGGAACAGTTCTCGATCTTCAGTGAAAAACACAACTGGATCATGACCTATCTCTATGTCATGACCTTCGGCTCCTTCATCGGCTACGCCAACGCTTTTCCCAAGCTCATCGATGATGTGTTCGGCGTCTACGCGGTGGGCGCCAAGGCCGGTGAGCCCACGGGCCTGTCGTCAGCAGCCTACATCTGGATCGGCGCGGGAGTGGGTGCCCTCCTCCGTCCCGTCGGCGGATGGATCTCCGACAAGTTCGGCGGCGCCCGGGTGACCCACTGGGACACCATCATCATGATCATCTCGACCATCGGTGCCGGCTACCTGGTTTCGCTGGCGATAGTTTCCGAGAATCCGACCCAGTATTTCATACCGTTCCTGCTGACCTTCATCGTGCTCTTTGCCACGACGGGGATCGGAAACGGATCGACCTTCCGCATGATCGGCGTCATCTTCGACAAGGACAAGCGGGGACCGGTGCTGGGGTGGACCGCGGCCATCGCGGCCTACGGCGCCTACCTCATCCCCAAGATCTTCGCCACTCAGATCGAGGCTAAAACCCCACAGTATGCGCTGTACGGATTCGCCGTCTACTACGCAACATGCTTGGTGCTGAACTGGTGGTACTACTATCGAAAGGACGCGGAGATCAGTTGCTGATCCGATTGCTTGAGGACATGGTGCAAACAGAAGAATGATAATGAAAAACAAGTTGCCGCGTTTTGTATTCATTGCTGGCGCCATCATGGCGGTGGCCGGCGCCGTTGCCGGGGAGATTCCGTTGTTTGACGGCAAAACCCTGGACGGTTGGGAAACCGTTGATCGGGACAAGCCGTTTTGGCGAGCGGAAAACGGCGTCATCATGGCCGACAGCCTGGGCAAGAAGATGCCACGCAACACCTTTCTGTTCTCGAAGAAACAGTATGCGAACTTCGAGTTTCGCTGCAAGTTTCGCCTCACCGGCGATCCGAAGACCGGCTTGGTCAACAGTGGCATTCAGTTTCGCACGGCGAAGCACGGAAAAGGAAATGCGATCGGTTACCAGGCGGACATCGGCGAACCGAACTGGTGGGGTTGCCTCTACGACGAGCACCGTCGCGGGCTCATCGCAAAATCGGACGTCAACCGACTGCGAGGCACGCTCAAGCCCTTTGGATGGAACGACTACCTGATTCGGGCGCAGGGGCCCGTAATCACCCTGTTCATCAATGGCATTCAAACCATCCAGTACGTTGAAAAGGATCCCAAAATCCCAAGCAAAGGCCACTTCGCCCTCCAGCTTCACGGCGGCGGCATCTGTCGCATGGAATACAAGGATATCAAACTTACCCTCCTGACCTACGACGCTACCAAGGCACCGCCCCCGGCAGAGGCACCGCCCTCGACAAAAAAAGCACCGCCTCCGGCAAAGGCCAAGCTGGCCGAGGGCGAAGTCATGTTCGAGGATTTTGAAAGCGGCATCTACAAGGGCTGGATCACCACCGGGACCGCCTTTGGCACCGGCCCGGTTGAACAGGGCAAGGTTCCCAGCTATCAGGGCGATCTATTCGCCAAAGGCAGTTTCTGCGTCAATAGTCATGCCAGCGCCACGGGCACCGTTCACCAACGCGACGGAGAAACCGGCACGCTCACCTCTGCCCCTTTCAAAATCACCCATGACTACGTCCGACTGCTGGTCGGCGGCGGTGGCCACAAGGACCGTACCTGTGTCAACGTCATCATCGACAATCGCCACGTCGTCGCCTCCGTCACCGGCGACAACGACAATCGCATGAGCGAGAGGAGCTTCGATCTGCGCAAGTACAAGGGCAAAATGGCCAAGATCCAGTTCGTCGACGCAGTCTCCTCCGGTTGGGGCAATATCGGCGGCGACAACATTGTCTTCACCAACCTCAAACCCAAGAAAACCAAGCAGACGCGCAAGGTTGGCAAGAAGACCCAATCCGGACGCACCGGCGCCTATACCCCCGAAAAACAGCTTGCCGGCTTCACCGTTCCCGAAGGCTTCGTCGTTGAGCTCGTCGCCAGTGAAAAAGACGGCGTGATTAACCCCATCGACCTGACCTTTGACGACAGTGGCCGCCTCTGGAGCAACACGGCCAGGATGTACCCCATGGACCCCAACCCCAAGGCCAGTTGGGGACAAACCCTGAAATACATGGACAACCCCGGTCTGCAGTGGGCCGACGAACGCTTTCGCAAGGTCATGGACCTCTACAAGCGCAAGACCAAAGGCCAGGACCAGATCCTGATCATCGAGGACCCCGCGGCAACCCCAACCAAGGCAACGGTGTGGGCGGACGGACTATCGATCCCCCAGAGCTTCCTCCCCTACAAGAACGGCGCCTTTGTTGCCCACGGCTCCGAGATGCTTTTCCTCGAGGACACCAACAACGACGGCAAGGCAGACAAGTGGAACACCGTGCTGAGCGGTTTCGGCTACACCGACACCCACACCATGGCCCACCTGTTGATTCGCGCCCCAAGCGGCTGGGCGCATTACGGCCACGGCGCCCTCAACAAGGGCGACGTCGTCACCACCAAGACCGGTGAATGCGACCGCGTGGATTTCGCCAAGATAGCCCGCTTCTCCCTCGATGGCATGAAGCACGACGTCATTGTCTCGGGACTCAACAACATCTGGGGTTACCACCTGCGTGGCAACGGTCAGTGGTTCGGCAGCGAAGCAAACGACCTCGGGCATTCCGTCACCCCTATGGAACCGGGCACTGGCTACAATGGCATCGGCAACGCCAGAATTCGTCCCTACCAGCCCATGCTGCCCCCGCCAAACAACTTTCGTGTCGGCGGCACCGGTCTCTCCGGGCTGGCGTTTTCAGACGACTCCGCGGAGGGCTTTCCCTCCGAGTGGCGCAACGTTGGGTTCCTGGCAAACCCGATCAGTTGCACCATCAACGCCGTTCGCATAATCCGCAATCCCGACGGCAGCATCACCTCCGAGCTGCTCGAGGATCTTCTCCAGTCCGAAGACGATTGGTTCCGCCCCGTCAACCTCGAGTTCGGCCCCGACGGTTGCCTCTACGTGGCGGATTTCTACAACAAGATTATCTCTCACAATGAAGTCTCTCGCGAACATCCCGATCGCGACAAGGCGCACGGCCGCATCTGGCGCATCCGCTATCTAGGAGCCAAGCCGCCAAAGCCCGTCAATTTCCTTACCTTGCCCACGGCTCAATTGCCTGGTCACTTGAAGGCTCCGATCCTCTGGGCAAAACGCGCCGCCTGGCACCAGATCGTTGATCGCGGGGCCAAGGAACTGGCCCTGGAAGTGGCGAAGATCTGCGCCGATGCGTCGCAGGACGAAACCACGCGCATCATCGCCCTGTGGTCTCTCGAAGGACTGAAACACTATGATCGGACATTGATGGCCACCTTGTTGAAATCGGACCTGCCCGACCTGCGTCGCGAAGCGGTTCGCGCCTTGGGTAGCATGCCCGTACTTCCGAACGAGTTGGCCACGCTCCTTAAACCCTTCATCACAGAGACACACGTCATGGTGCGCTCACAAGTCCTCCGCACCTTCGCCGACTACGGCAGGTCGAATCCGCAGCTCATCGACTTGGTCGTCAGCTTCTGTCTGCCCGACACAAAATCCGAAAAGCTAGGTGGCGACTACGAACGCAAATTCGAGCGCTACCTTGCCCGCATGGCACTGGAGCAGTATCCCAAGGAGTTGGACCGCTACCTCAATTCTCCCCTGGCGGCCAAGCAGCCCGAAAGTCACTTGGCTTGGGCCGAGCAAGCGCTCTCCATCGACGATCGAGCCAAGAAATTCCTCGCCCGCTGGACCAGTATCAAGGACCAGCCCCTGGGCGAAGACGACTTCAGGATTGCCTGCGGACTTCTGCGGAGTACGCAAGTGCAAGCCGCCTTGAAACCACTCTTTGATGCGCCGGAAGCCGACGCCCTTGTTGCTCTGGCCAAGAAACATGCCTTGGACGTCGCCTCCCCAGTTCTCGGCAAGCTGCTCCAGCCAGCCTGTGAACGGATGCTCCAGAGCGGCAACACAAGCCGCGCAATGGCCGCCGCCGTGGCTGCCGATCGCCTCAACGTCGAAGGCCTTGGCGCGCTCCTTGCGGAGGCTCTTACAAACCGGCTGTCCGATGCAGACTTTGTGACCGCAACCGTCAACGTTCTGGCCCGCAAGGCACAAGCCCATCCAGCTTCCTTCAAAGCCGTTCTGCAACAGGATAAACTGGGGGCTCAGGCCTCCATGACTGCCTTGGCCGCGCTTGCAAGCATCGATCCTGCCGCCGCCAAGTCCTTCGCGGGTTCCGTTGCCGGCAAGCTGTCGCCCATGGCCCACGCCGCCCTCGCGCATCGCCTCACGGAATCTGCCGCCGGCGCCAAACTCCTCCTCGATCTCCTGGACGACGGCAACATCGCCAAAAGCGTCGTCGATCGCGCCCTGGCCGAACGCATTGGCGCAAAAGCGAAAAACGACAAGCGCGCCAAAGCCCTGCTGCAAAGCCAACACACCGCCCGCGCAGCGCAAGTGAAGACCTTCAAGACCAAACTCGAGACCTTCATGCATGTCGCTGAGCAGAAAGGCGGCGATCCGGCCAAGGGGAAACCTGTCTTCACGGCCATTTGCCTCAGTTGCCATGCCGTTGGGGGACAGGGCGCCGGCTTCGCCCCAGCCTTGGATGGTGCTGCCCACCGCGAAACCGAGCATCTCTTGACCGCCATCCTCGATCCGGACGCCGCCGTCGAAGGCAACTACGCTCTCTACCGCATTTTCAAGCGGGACGGGGACGCCATCGAAGGTTATCTCGAAGAAGAAAACGCCCGCGGAGCCACCCTCCGCTTAATGGGCGGCGGCAAACTCTTCGTATCCCGCGACCAAATCGCATCTGCCAGCTTCCTTAACGGACGGTCCGTCATGCCCCGCGGCCTCATTGACGGGTTCGACAAACAGCAACTCGCCGACTTGTTGGCCTATGTTCGCACGTTGAAGTAACTTGGAAGATTGCGGTTGAACCACAACCCTGCTGCGTTCAAGTGGTGGAGTGGGTTGGTTTAAGGGAATGGCAAACTTTGTGCCCTGCGTTCAGCCGCAATTTCTACACCCGTCTTGGCTCCGTGTTTGCGGAGGAGGTCGGCGATTTCGCCATCGGCAAATACCTGTGGCTGACACTTATCGGTTTTGTGGGCGCCTGGGTTGCGATTGTTCTGCTGATCATCCCCTGGGGTGGATTCCCGGTCCTGATCAAGACCTTCATCGTGGCGATCGTGGCGGTGTTGATCACCCTGGGAGGGATGCGATTCCTGACACCCAAGGCCATCCAGGATCCGCTCAAGGAACAGTTCTCGATCTTCAGTGAAAAACACAACTGGATCATGACCTATCTCTATGTCATGACCTTCGGCTCCTTCATCGGCTACGCCAACGCTTTTCCCAAGCTCATCGATGATGTGTTCGGCGTCTACGCGGTGGGCGCCAAGGCCGGTGAGCCCACGGGCCTGTCGTCAGCAGCCTACATCTGGATCGGCGCGGGAGTGGGTGCCCTCCTCCGTCCCGTCGGCGGATGGATCTCCGACAAGTTCGGCGGCGCCCGGGTGACCCACTGGGACACCATCATCATGATCATCTCGACCATCGGTGCCGGCTACCTGGTTTCGCTGGCGATAGTTTCCGAGAATCCGACCCAGTATTTCATACCGTTCCTGCTGACCTTCATCGTGCTCTTTGCCACGACGGGGATCGGAAACGGATCGACCTTCCGCATGATCGGCGTCATCTTCGACAAGGACAAGCGGGGACCGGTGCTGGGGTGGACCGCGGCCATCGCGGCCTACGGCGCCTACCTCATCCCCAAGATCTTCGCCACTCAGATCGAGGCTAAAACCCCACAGTATGCGCTGTACGGATTCGCCGTCTACTACGCAACATGCTTGGTGCTGAACTGGTGGTACTACTATCGAAAGGACGCGGAGATCAGTTGCTGATCCGATTGCTTGAGGACATGGTGCAAACAGAAGAATGATAATGAAAAACAAGTTGCCGCGTTTTGTATTCATTGCTGGCGCCATCATGGCGGTGGCCGGCGCCGTTGCCGGGGAGATTCCGTTGTTTGACGGCAAAACCCTGGACGGTTGGGAAACCGTTGATCGGGACAAGCCGTTTTGGCGAGCGGAAAACGGCGTCATCATGGCCGACAGCCTGGGCAAGAAGATGCCACGCAACACCTTTCTGTTCTCGAAGAAACAGTATGCGAACTTCGAGTTTCGCTGCAAGTTTCGCCTCACCGGCGATCCGAAGACCGGCTTGGTCAACAGTGGCATTCAGTTTCGCACGGCGAAGCACGGAAAAGGAAATGCGATCGGTTACCAGGCGGACATCGGCGAACCGAACTGGTGGGGTTGCCTCTACGACGAGCACCGTCGCGGGCTCATCGCAAAATCGGACGTCAACCGACTGCGAGGCACGCTCAAGCCCTTTGGATGGAACGACTACCTGATTCGGGCGCAGGGGCCCGTAATCACCCTGTTCATCAATGGCATTCAAACCATCCAGTACGTTGAAAAGGATCCCAAAATCCCAAGCAAAGGCCACTTCGCCCTCCAGCTTCACGGCGGCGGCATCTGTCGCATGGAATACAAGGATATCAAACTTACCCTCCTGACCTACGACGCTACCAAGGCACCGCCCCCGGCAGAGGCACCGCCCTCGACAAAAAAAGCACCGCCTCCGGCAAAGGCCAAGCTGGCCGAGGGCGAAGTCATGTTCGAGGATTTTGAAAGCGGCATCTACAAGGGCTGGATCACCACCGGGACCGCCTTTGGCACCGGCCCGGTTGAACAGGGCAAGGTTCCCAGCTATCAGGGCGATCTATTCGCCAAAGGCAGTTTCTGCGTCAATAGTCATGCCAGCGCCACGGGCACCGTTCACCAACGCGACGGAGAAACCGGCACGCTCACCTCTGCCCCTTTCAAAATCACCCATGACTACGTCCGACTGCTGGTCGGCGGCGGTGGCCACAAGGACCGTACCTGTGTCAACGTCATCATCGACAATCGCCACGTCGTCGCCTCCGTCACCGGCGACAACGACAATCGCATGAGCGAGAGGAGCTTCGATCTGCGCAAGTACAAGGGCAAAATGGCCAAGATCCAGTTCGTCGACGCAGTCTCCTCCGGTTGGGGCAATATCGGCGGCGACAACATTGTCTTCACCAACCTCAAACCCAAGAAAACCAAGCAGACGCGCAAGGTTGGCAAGAAGACCCAATCCGGACGCACCGGCGCCTATACCCCCGAAAAACAGCTTGCCGGCTTCACCGTTCCCGAAGGCTTCGTCGTTGAGCTCGTCGCCAGTGAAAAAGACGGCGTGATTAACCCCATCGACCTGACCTTTGACGACAGTGGCCGCCTCTGGAGCAACACGGCCAGGATGTACCCCATGGACCCCAACCCCAAGGCCAGTTGGGGACAAACCCTGAAATACATGGACAACCCCGGTCTGCAGTGGGCCGACGAACGCTTTCGCAAGGTCATGGACCTCTACAAGCGCAAGACCAAAGGCCAGGACCAGATCCTGATCATCGAGGACCCCGCGGCAACCCCAACCAAGGCAACGGTGTGGGCGGACGGACTATCGATCCCCCAGAGCTTCCTCCCCTACAAGAACGGCGCCTTTGTTGCCCACGGCTCCGAGATGCTTTTCCTCGAGGACACCAACAACGACGGCAAGGCAGACAAGTGGAACACCGTGCTGAGCGGTTTCGGCTACACCGACACCCACACCATGGCCCACCTGTTGATTCGCGCCCCAAGCGGCTGGGCGCATTACGGCCACGGCGCCCTCAACAAGGGCGACGTCGTCACCACCAAGACCGGTGAATGCGACCGCGTGGATTTCGCCAAGATAGCCCGCTTCTCCCTCGATGGCATGAAGCACGACGTCATTGTCTCGGGACTCAACAACATCTGGGGTTACCACCTGCGTGGCAACGGTCAGTGGTTCGGCAGCGAAGCAAACGACCTCGGGCATTCCGTCACCCCTATGGAACCGGGCACTGGCTACAATGGCATCGGCAACGCCAGAATTCGTCCCTACCAGCCCATGCTGCCCCCGCCAAACAACTTTCGTGTCGGCGGCACCGGTCTCTCCGGGCTGGCGTTTTCAGACGACTCCGCGGAGGGCTTTCCCTCCGAGTGGCGCAACGTTGGGTTCCTGGCAAACCCGATCAGTTGCACCATCAACGCCGTTCGCATAATCCGCAATCCCGACGGCAGCATCACCTCCGAGCTGCTCGAGGATCTTCTCCAGTCCGAAGACGATTGGTTCCGCCCCGTCAACCTCGAGTTCGGCCCCGACGGTTGCCTCTACGTGGCGGATTTCTACAACAAGATTATCTCTCACAATGAAGTCTCTCGCGAACATCCCGATCGCGACAAGGCGCACGGCCGCATCTGGCGCATCCGCTATCTAGGAGCCAAGCCGCCAAAGCCCGTCAATTTCCTTACCTTGCCCACGGCTCAATTGCCTGGTCACTTGAAGGCTCCGATCCTCTGGGCAAAACGCGCCGCCTGGCACCAGATCGTTGATCGCGGGGCCAAGGAACTGGCCCTGGAAGTGGCGAAGATCTGCGCCGATGCGTCGCAGGACGAAACCACGCGCATCATCGCCCTGTGGTCTCTCGAAGGACTGAAACACTATGATCGGACATTGATGGCCACCTTGTTGAAATCGGACCTGCCCGACCTGCGTCGCGAAGCGGTTCGCGCCTTGGGTAGCATGCCCGTACTTCCGAACGAGTTGGCCACGCTCCTTAAACCCTTCATCACAGAGACACACGTCATGGTGCGCTCACAAGTCCTCCGCACCTTCGCCGACTACGGCAGGTCGAATCCGCAGCTCATCGACTTGGTCGTCAGCTTCTGTCTGCCCGACACAAAATCCGAAAAGCTAGGTGGCGACTACGAACGCAAATTCGAGCGCTACCTTGCCCGCATGGCACTGGAGCAGTATCCCAAGGAGTTGGACCGCTACCTCAATTCTCCCCTGGCGGCCAAGCAGCCCGAAAGTCACTTGGCTTGGGCCGAGCAAGCGCTCTCCATCGACGATCGAGCCAAGAAATTCCTCGCCCGCTGGACCAGTATCAAGGACCAGCCCCTGGGCGAAGACGACTTCAGGATTGCCTGCGGACTTCTGCGGAGTACGCAAGTGCAAGCCGCCTTGAAACCACTCTTTGATGCGCCGGAAGCCGACGCCCTTGTTGCTCTGGCCAAGAAACATGCCTTGGACGTCGCCTCCCCAGTTCTCGGCAAGCTGCTCCAGCCAGCCTGTGAACGGATGCTCCAGAGCGGCAACACAAGCCGCGCAATGGCCGCCGCCGTGGCTGCCGATCGCCTCAACGTCGAAGGCCTTGGCGCGCTCCTTGCGGAGGCTCTTACAAACCGGCTGTCCGATGCAGACTTTGTGACCGCAACCGTCAACGTTCTGGCCCGCAAGGCACAAGCCCATCCAGCTTCCTTCAAAGCCGTTCTGCAACAGGATAAACTGGGGGCTCAGGCCTCCATGACTGCCTTGGCCGCGCTTGCAAGCATCGATCCTGCCGCCGCCAAGTCCTTCGCGGGTTCCGTTGCCGGCAAGCTGTCGCCCATGGCCCACGCCGCCCTCGCGCATCGCCTCACGGAATCTGCCGCCGGCGCCAAACTCCTCCTCGATCTCCTGGACGACGGCAACATCGCCAAAAGCGTCGTCGATCGCGCCCTGGCCGAACGCATTGGCGCAAAAGCGAAAAACGACAAGCGCGCCAAAGCCCTGCTGCAAAGCCAACACACCGCCCGCGCAGCGCAAGTGAAGACCTTCAAGACCAAACTCGAGACCTTCATGCATGTCGCTGAGCAGAAAGGCGGCGATCCGGCCAAGGGGAAACCTGTCTTCACGGCCATTTGCCTCAGTTGCCATGCCGTTGGGGGACAGGGCGCCGGCTTCGCCCCAGCCTTGGATGGTGCTGCCCACCGCGAAACCGAGCATCTCTTGACCGCCATCCTCGATCCGGACGCCGCCGTCGAAGGCAACTACGCTCTCTACCGCATTTTCAAGCGGGACGGGGACGCCATCGAAGGTTATCTCGAAGAAGAAAACGCCCGCGGAGCCACCCTCCGCTTAATGGGCGGCGGCAAACTCTTCGTATCCCGCGACCAAATCGCATCTGCCAGCTTCCTTAACGGACGGTCCGTCATGCCCCGCGGCCTCATTGACGGGTTCGACAAACAGCAACTCGCCGACTTGTTGGCCTATGTTCGCACGTTGAAGTAACTTGGAAGATTGCGGTTGAACCACAACCCTGCTGCGTTCAAGTGGTGGAGTGGGTTGGTTTAAGGGAATGGCAAACTTTGTGCCCTGCGTTCAGCCGCAATTTCTACACCCGTCTTGGCTCCGTGTTTGCGGAGGAGGTCGGCGATTTCGCCTTCGGCCCAATCTAGTGGTGTAATGCCATCATTATTTCACAGATTCACATCCGCACCTGCGGCGATAAGCAGTTCAGCGATTTCCTTGTCACCACCATCAGCCGCATAATGCAAAGGAGTCCAACCCTCCTCTCTCTTTTGGCCAAGAGCGGTCAGCGTGGGCGGTGTTCGGGGCGTGGGAGTCTTCGCATTCACCTCCAGAGTTCTTGTGTCGGTCAATAAAATGAATCAATTCGAGGGCTACAATTGTTAGTCGATTGTTCCCCCACGACTTTTCCTGCGCCCCCACCAATAATTTTGACCCGATGTGCAGTCTGTTTGTCACGAAATCTCTGGACGGTTTTGCCAATTTAGCATTTGGGGAAAACAGTAACCGGTTTCACTGGACCGGCCCGGCCTACAAGTTGCTCGGAAAAAAAGGTGACGGAGTCCGTGGCACATGAGTTGAAGCCGCACCCGTTCGATAAATTCAGAGTCGTTGTCACTGCGAATGTGCTCCGGCGTTCCGTGTTCATCTAAACTTCAATGCACGGCTAAGGGAGGAGTGCCTGAATCGAGTAGGGTTATGGACGCTGACAGAGGCGCGGGGTGTGATTGAGGACTGGAGATGGAATTACAACCTCATGCGTCCTCATCGGCTCGGGTTGCGTCCTTCCTGCGTCCCTGCATTGACTTACTCTATGAGATCGAGCAAATAATCATCCCGTCCAGACTAACGAAAGCTTTGGCCCAGTTTGGATAACTCGATCAGGTTCATATTTCGCATTGTCCTGATTC
>Ga0187827_10007473_pt1 | contig 12149 bp, 9 predicted proteins | sample ETNtaG_39_FD_167969 | JGI IMG/M metagenome (GOLD analysis project Ga0187827, IMG submission 167969) | Marine microbial and viral communities from oxygen minimum zone, Eastern Pacific Ocean - ETNP2014_SV_150_PacBio MetaG (Illumina Assembly) | ecosystem: Environmental > Aquatic > Marine > Hypoxic... | reverse complement strand
GTTCTTTGGGGAGATGTCGTTGGTGGGCCAGCGCCTGGTGGGGACGTGCGCCGTCGCCCTCGAGGACAGCGTCATCTGCGCCCTGAGCCGCCACGACGTGCAATCCCTGACACTGGAGCACCCGGCGGTGGCATTTCGGATCATCGAGGTCATGGGCCGCCGGCTTCAGCAGGCCCGGGACGCCTTCCAGAAGATGGCCTTCAACGACCTGACGGGACGAGTCGCCGGCCTGCTGCTGCGGCTTGCCGACGATGGGACCGACGTGGTGGAAGGGTATTCGCACCGGGACCTGGCGGCCATGTTAGGATGCCTCCGCGAAAGCCTCACGGTGGCCCTGGACCGGTTCAAGGAGAGCGACGCCCTGGCCATCGGCCGCAAGCGCATCGAGATAATCGACCGCGCCCAGCTCGAGACGGTGGTCGGCCAGAGGACCGGTCTATCGGGCTGACGGGCTCCTGTGCCCTTCGGAGTTCCAGGGCGCGGCCAATCCGGCGACGTTCGAACCCTGCCCCAGCTCACCCAGAGTACGCGACTCGGTCTCCCAGCCGAAGGCCTCCCCGAAATGACGGTCCAGCACCGGAATGACCTGCCGGACCTCTATCGAACACTCCAGCTCTGCGGCCCCCAACTCGGCGGCCATGGAGGTCACTGGGGCGTCGGGCATCCCGCAGGGGACGATGTGGTCGAAGTAGGACAGGTCCGGGTTGACGTTCAGCGCGAAGCCGTGCATGGTTACACCCCGGCTGACCTTGACGCCGATGGCGGTTATCTTGGCGTCGCCGACCCAGACGCCTGTCGGCCTGTCGTCGCTCTCGCCCTTGATGCCGAACTCCGCCAACGTGGATATGAGGGACCGCTCCAGCGTCCGTACGTATGCGAGGGGCCCGCCCCCCCAGGCGCGAAGGTCGACGATGGGGTAGCCCACGAGCTGGCCGGGGCCGTGGTAGGTGACCTCGCCTCCCCGGTCTATGTGGTGGACCTGGACGCCGAGTTCCGATAGCTTCTCGGGACCTGCCAGGATGTCCGACTCAACACCACGGCGGCCCAGGGTGTAGACATGGGGATGCTCCAGCAACAGGAGCAGGTTGGGCAGTCGCCCCTCGGCCACCTCCCGATGGAGTTTTTTCTGTTGCTCCCAGGCGGCCGAGTACTCGACCAGACCCGGGGATATTACGACACAGTTGTCTGGCATATGGTTCTTCAAGGGTTCGAGTGAGCGCAGTCTAGTCGATCGGGGTATCGGGCCCGATCGCCCCGAGCCGCTGTTTGACGGTGCGAGTGAAGGCGCCGGCCTCCGCGCCGTCCATGATCCGATGGTCGAATGTGAGGCACACGTTCATCATGGAGCGAATCGAAATGGCGTCGTTGACGACAACCGGTCGTTTGACGATGGACTCGGTGGCCAGGATAGCGGCCTGGGGGTAGTTCACCAGCGGACGCGACATAAAAGAGCCCAGTGGGCCCGTATTGTTGAGGGTGAACGTGCCGCCCTGGACGTCGGATAGCGTGAGCTTGCCCTCCCTCGCCCTGGTCGTAAGGTCATGGACCGCCCCGGCCAGCCCCGTGATGCTCAGTGAGTCGGCGTCGTGGATCACGGGGACGACCAGCCCGCCGGGCGCCGCCGCGGCAATCCCGATGTTGATGCGTCGTTTTAGGATGATAGCGTCGGCGTCCCAGGTGGAGTTGAGCAGCGGGTGCTCCTTGAGGGACTCGGCCAGCACGCTCAGGACGAATGGCAGGTAGGTGAGGTTGATGCCTTCTCTCTGCTGGAACCCGTCCTTGAGCGACTCCCTGCACTGTACCAGGCCGGTAACGTCCACCTCCACGATGCTCCAGGCCTGGGGAATCTGAGTGGAGCTTTTAACCATGTTGTCGGCTATCATGCGGCGGACCGGGATAAGCGGCACCCGTTCTTCGTCGTCGGCCGTGGCTGGAGGCGGCCCGGCAGCCAGCCCACCGGCCGATTCAATGTATAGCTGGACATCCTTCCGTGTAACGCGACCGCCCATGCCCGTCCCGGCAACCCGGGCCAGATCGACCCCGTGCTCCTGGGCGAGCCGCTGGACCGCGGGCGAGTGGCGTTGTCGAGACGGCCCGGCGGCAACCTCTCGGCGTGCTTCCACAACGGGGACGCCCGCACCGGTCGGGCCGCCGGGGGCATCTCCCTTCAGAAGGACCCCCGTCGTGTCGATGGCGCTGGTTTCGGGGGCGGGAACCACGGTGGGCGTCTCGGCGGCGGCGGCTCCCTCGTCCTCGCCATCCACCTGGATGTCGGCGATGATCCCGCCCATGGGGACGGTCTCCCCCTCCTGGGCCAGGATGCCGGTCAGCACACCGGAAACGGGGGACGGCATCTCCATGTTCACCTTGTCGGTGACGACCTCCACCAGCAGGTCGTACTTCTCGACGCGGTCGCCGACCTTCACCAGCCACCTGCCGATGATGCCCTCTGTGACGGACTCGCCTACCTGTGGGAGCTCAATTTTCATAGATAGCAGTCAGCTTTCAGCCATCAGCCATCAGCCCTGAAACCTGAATGCTGACGGCTTCCCCTAATACTGGGCAAGGCGGCGGACGGCATCGGCGATCTTGGCGGAGTTGAGCATGAACATGTCCTCTAGCGGCGGACTGAAGGGCATGGCCGGAACCTCCGGACCCGCCAGGCGGGTGACAGGGCCGTCCAAGTGATCGAAGGCCTCCTCCGATATAATGGCGGCCACTTCGGCCCCGATTCCTCCGGCTTTGTTGTCCTCGTGGACTATCAGCGCCTTGCCCGTCTTCTCGACCGATCCGAGCATCGTCTCGTTGTCCAGTGGCCGGACGGTCCGGAGGTCAACGACCTCGGCATCGATGCCCTCCCCTGCCAGCTCGTTGGCTGCCTCCATGCAGTGGTGGACCATGAGGCCGTAGGTTATCACACTGACGTCTGCACCCTGGCGCTTAACGTCGGCCGCTCCGAGAGGCACCGTGTACTCAGACTCCGGGACCTCTCCCTTGACCATGCGGTAGGTCCGCTTGTGCTCCAGAAATATCACGGGGTCGTTGCTTCGTATGGCGCTCTTGAGGAGCCCCTTGGCGTCGTACGGAGTGGCCGGGGTCACGACGGTCAGCCCCGGCGCGTGGGCGAAGTAGGCCTCCACGCTCTGGGAGTGGTAGAGCGCTCCGCGCACACCGCCGCCATAGGGTGCCCGGACCACCAGGGGGGCGCAGACCTGGCCGTTGGAGCCGTAGCGGATTCGGGCGGCCTCTCCCACAAGCTGGTTGATTGTGGGCCAGATGAAGTCGGCGAACTCGATCTCGGCGATGGGCCGCATGCCGTTGACGGCTGCGCCGACGGCGATACCGGCGATGGACGACTCGGCTAGCGGGGTGTCGATCACGCGGGCCTCGCCAAACTCGGCCAGGAAGCCGTCGGTTGCCAGGAAGACGCCGCCCCTGGCGCCTACGTCCTCGCCCATGACGAACACGCGCTCATCCCGGACCATTTCCTCGCGCATGGCCTCGCGGACTGCCTTCAGCACCGTTTTTACCGCTATGGCGCACCTCCCGGCGGCGAGTAGACGTGGTCGTAAAATCCTTCGGTCCCGGTATAGGCCGCCGCCTCGACGGACTCGGTGGCCTCGTTGACCTCGCGCTTGGCGTCGTCGTGCATCACGTTGTCCGTTTCCTCGGTCAGGATGCCCTGCCTCATGAGCTGCTCCTTGAATATCTTGAGCGGGTCGCTCTTGCGGGCCTCCTCGATCTCCTCTCTGGTCCTGTAGCGGAGGTCGTCGTCGTCGCTGGTGTGGGGCAGGTACCGTTCTACCATGGCCTCTATCAAGGTCGGCCCCTGCCCGCTTCTGGCTCGGCTCACAGCCTCCGACGTGGCCTCGTAAACCGCGAAGATGTCACGGCCGTCCACCTGCACGCCGGGCATGCCGTAGCCCTCGGCTCGGTGGGCGATGCCGTCCACCGCCATCTGCTTGGAGAGCGGTACAGAGATGGCGAACCTGTTGTTCTCGCAGAAGAATATGACCGGGAGTTTATGGACGCCGGCGAAGTTCATGGCCTCGTGGCAGTCCCCCATGCTGGATGCGCCGTCCCCGAAATAGGCGACGACGACCGAGTCCTCACCGCGCATCCTCGACGCCAGGGCGGCGCCTACGGCCTGAGGTATGTGGGTCGCCACTACATTGGAAAAGTTGTAGATACGGTGCTTGGGGTATGCGCCATGTGTGGGGAACTGGCGGGCGCCGCTCAGAGGTTCGCCGGCCTTGGCCAAAAAGCCCAGCATGATCTCTCTGGGGGTCATTCCGGCGCTCAGCAGAACGGCCAGGTCCCGGTAGTAGATGTAGAGATGGTCGTGTCCGAGGCGAAGCGCCCAAACGCTGCCAATCTGGGCCGCCTCATGGCCCTGGGACGAGGCCACGATGGCCGCCTTGCCCTGGCGGTTCAGCATCCAGATGCGCTCGTCCAGGGTGCGGCACAGCACCATCTGGCGGTACATCTCCTGCAGCTTGTCGTTGTCGAGACTCGGGGCGTCGCCCCGGCTGGGCGAATCCAGCGCGGTGATGTCGCTTTCGCCGTCTGGCATAACTGGTCCCTTGGATTGGTGTAAATAGGTTGGAAACCCGGTGCCCACCAAGCCCATTATATGCGGCTTTTTCGCCCTCCGTCAAAATATTTATGGATGACGTGGCCATGGTCGCTCGGCCTGAGAGCCGGCCCCAAATTACATGGAGCGGTTCTTGGACAAGTCTAGAGGGGCTGTGAGACTATGGCTGGTTAATCGGATGGTGTCCCACTCGTATTTGGGTTAAAAACAGAGCGGACCCCGACCGGTCGAGGTCCGCTCCATGGGCTTGACTCAGGTGAAAACAGCCCTACTCCAGGCTGTCCAGGTATTGACCCACGATGTCCGTGCCCACCAGGCCGCTGTAGGCCTTCTGGAGCCTGTCGGTGACCGGCCCCGGCACGCCACCGTCCCCGACGGGCGAGCCGTTTATCGATGAGACGGCGCAGATGCAGAAACTGGTCGAGGTCACGAAGACCTCGTCGGCGATGTAGGCGTCGTAGAGGTCGATGTCAGCCTCGTGAATCTCGATGTTCAGCTCGTGGGCCAGGTCTATCGCAGTCTGGCGGCTGATTCCGGCCAGTATGTACTGCTCCTTGGGCGTACTTATCACGCCATCCTTGACGAGGAACAGGTTGCTGCCCGGGCCCTCGGCGATGTTCCCGTTGACGTCCAGGAGGATGGGCCATGCGTCCGGGTTCTGCGCCTTGACCTCAAGTTCGGCCAGCACCAGGTTTATATAGTTGTTGACCTTGGCTCGGGGGCTTATTGCCTCGGGTGGAGTCCGTCTAATCGACGGCGTGACCACGGGGAGGCCGTCCCGGTAGTACTTGGCCCTGGCCACGAAGGGCAGAGGGGTACACTCGATGATAACAGAGTGCCTCGACGGCTCTCCGGGTCCTCCAGGCACCCCTCTCGTCACCCGTTGAGTGACCCAGTAGTCGTCGTTCTCGCCCAGGAGAGGCTTGTTGGTATCCAGCACCTGCATGGTGAGGTCCGCCATCTTCTCCTTGGTCATGCCGGGGTCGATGCGCATGTACTTCAAGGAGTTGTAGAATCGGTCCAGGTGCCCTCCCAGTTTGAATATACGTCCCCCAAATGTTCGGGTCGTATCGAAGACCGCATCACCGTGGGTGAAGCCCTGGTCCCTGAACGATATTTTCCCCTGGCTCTCGGGGACGATCTCGCCGTCGATGTACACGACCCTCTCGGTGGCCATTTCCACTACCTCCATGTTGCCGCTCCGTATAGAGCGGTATAACTTGAGCAGACGACGCTTGGCCTGGTGGCTAAGGAGATTGGGATCTCAGTCGGTTAGACGGCCCTTCGATTGCTGCTCTGCCATAGACGCGTTCGAATCCGGCCTCAACTATAGCACAACCGAATTTGCGCAGCGACAGGCGATGGGCTTTTACGATGGAGGACCGCGAAAGCGATATCCCACGTTCCAGACGGTCTCGATGAAGGAGTGGCCGGCGTCCTCGATTTTGCTGCGAAGCCGCCGGATGTGGACGTCTACGGTGCGGGTCCCGCCGAAATAGTCGAAACCCCAGATCTGGCTGAGTAGCGCCTCTCGAGTGTAGACCCGGCCGGGGTTGCTCGCCAGGAGTCGGAGCACCTCGTACTCCTTGAACCGGAGGGTGATGCGCCTCCCCCTGAGCGTAACCTCGTAGGTGGTGGGGTTGATGACCAGGTCTCCCATGCGGATAGAGTCGGCGTCGTCCGGCGACCTGGTCCTGAGAAGAACCCGCCGGGCCCGGGTGGCGACCTCCCCGGGCCTGGCCGGGACTATCGCGAAATCGTCGATACCCGGAGGCAAGTCCACGATATCTACCCTGTCCTCTGGGACCAGCGATATCACCGGTATCTTCAACTGCACGCATCTCCGGACGCAGCGTCTGACGTCGCCGTCGCTCATGGAAGACATGTCCACCAGTGCGAGTTGGGGCGGCGAGTCCCCGGAGATGGAGTCCAGGTCCTCTTCGGAAGACACCACCACTGCCTCTATCCCCTGCTCGTCGAGGACGGCAAGCAGTTCAGCCCGTGGCGAGCCGTCACCTGTCGGATGTATTCGCTCGATAGTCATGCGGCGCCTCTTGGATACTCGGCCGGCGATGGTCCGCCGGTTCAATCATCCTTTGGTGTGGCGTCGGTCTCGATGGGCACGCCCACCGAGTTGCCCCACTCTGTCCAGGAGCCATCGTAGTTGCGGGCCCTTTCGTAGCCCAGGAGATATTTCAGTACGAACCAGCTGTAGGAGGCCCGCACCCCGAGGCGGCAGTAGGCGACGACCTCCTGGTCGGGGGTCAGTCCCTTCTCCCGGTACATCTCTCGGAGCACGTCGATGGGCTTGAAAGAGCCGTCTTCCGCACCGCCGTCGTCCCATGCCACGTGGATGGCGCCCGGTATCCGGCCCTTTCTATAGATGTCGGGCTGTGGCGTCCCCGGCGCCGAGTTCAGCGTCCCTGCGTACTCCTCGGCCGTCCTGGTGTCCAGCAGCTTGAGATTCGGGTCGCGCAGGTTGCGGGCTATGTACTCCTTCGTTGCCCTCAGGGTCTGGTCCGGCACGCCTGCCCTGTAGGTCCGGGCCATGGGGGTCGGCGTTTCGGTTGAGAGGGGGCGGCCCTCGGCCATCCACCTGGCGCGTCCCCCATCCATGAGCCGAACGTCACGGTGACGGTAGTACTTCAACACCCAGAAGGCCCAGGTTGCCGAACGGTTGTTGCCGTCGCCGTAGAGCACGACGACAGTCTCGTTGTCGATGCCCGACCTACCCAGGAGGCCCTCCAGCCGCGACACCGTGGGGATATCTCTCCGTACCTGGTCCTCCAGGTCGATGTGCAGGCTCCAGCCTACAGCTCCCGGGACGTGGCTCCGACGGTACCCCGCATCCAGGTCCGTGTTCACCTCGGCGATGACGATAGAGGAGTCGTGGAGGTGTTCCGATACCCAGTCCGGGCTTACAAGGACATCGTGTTGGGCGGGGGATACTGGCATTGGGCGGCTCCCTTTTGAACTGTACACACGAATATAGAGTAGCCGGGCGGTCAAATCAAGCGTGGCTTCGACAGGCTGTTCCGATTTCCCGGGACGTGTCCTCGCTCCCCTGCTTATAGGGCCGAAATACTTTGATTTATTGCATCTTTTCATGTAATATGGTTACGGTGTTAGTGCCTATAAGGCCGTTAGCAGGGTGGATTACCCGGAGGCGGAATGAGTTCCCGGTGGATCCGAAATATTCTGATATATCTTCTGATAATCGTGGCCGTCATGGCCATCTTCTTCACGCTTTTCTCCGAACCGCTGGGTGGCTCGACAGAGGTGCCGTTCAGCGATGTCATAACCATGGCGGCCCGGAACCAGCTTGAAGAGATCGAGATCAGGGGCGACAAGCTGACACTGATCACGACCGGCAGAGAGAAGCTGACCTCTCGCAAGGAAGAGGGCGCCAGCGTGGTCGAGATACTGGAGCAGTCGGGCGTGGATCCGGTCGCCAGCAACATGCAGATCTCGGTCAAGGGATCGGGCGGCCTGAGCAACTTGTTCGGCATCCTGATCAATTTTCTGCCGCTGATATTCTTTGGGGCGATCCTGCTGTTCATGATGCGGCAGGCCCAGGGGAACACCAACCAGACCTTCAGCTTCGGCCGAAGCCGGGCGCGCATGTTCGTCGGCAACAAACCGGCGGTTAGCTTCGCCGATGTCGCCGGTGTCCAGGAGGCCAAAGAGGAGCTGGAGGAGGTCGTCGAGTTCCTCAAGTTCCCGGAGAGATTCCTGTCATTGGGGGCGAAGATACCGAAAGGCGTACTGCTGGTAGGGCCGCCCGGTACAGGGAAGACACTGCTGGCGCGGGCGGTGGCGGGAGAGGCCGGCGTGCCGTTCTTCTCGATCAGCGGCAGCGAATTCGTGGAGATGTTCGTCGGTGTTGGTGCGTCTCGCGTCCGCGATCTGTTCGATCAGGCCAAGCGGAACGCGCCGTGCATCGTGTTCGTTGACGAGATAGACGCCGTGGGACGCCACAGGGGAGCGGGCCTGGGCGGAGGACACGACGAGCGCGAACAGACGCTGAATCAGATCCTGGTGGAGATGGACGGCTTCGACACCAGCGTCAATATCATCGTACTGGCCGCGACCAACCGTCCCGACATCCTGGACCCAGCTCTGCTACGCCCCGGCCGGTTCGACCGGAGGGTGACGCTGGACGTACCAGACGTTAGAGGGCGGATCGAGATTCTGAAGGTACACTCTAAAGGGAAGCCCCTGTCGGAGGACGTGGACTTCGAGACGGTGGCCAGGCAGACCATCGGGTTCAGCGGGGCGGACCTGGCGAATCTGGTTAACGAAGCGGCGATCCTTGCCGCACGTCGGAGCAAAAAGGAGACTGGCCAATCGGAGTTCGCCGAGTCGATAGACAGGGTCATAGCCGGTCCGGAGAGGAAGAGCAGGGTAATCAGCGACCGCGAGAAAGAGCTTACGGCATACCACGAGGCCGGCCACGCTCTGGTTGCGCACCTGCTTCCCCATGCCGACCCACCGTTCAAGGTTACGATCGTGGCGCGAGGCAACACCGGCGGACACACGCGGTACCTGCCCGAAGAGGACCGTCGCCTCTGGACAAAGAACCAGTTCGTGGACATGCTGGCGGCAGCCTTGGGGGGACGCGTGGCCGAGGAGGTGGTGTTCGACGAGATGACCACGGGCGCCAGTAACGACCTGGAGCAGGCGACGAATATCGCCCAGACCATGGTAACCCGTTATGGGATGAGCGAGAAGCTGGGCCCTCGGACCTTTGGCAAACGCGAGGAGCTGGTCTTCCTGGGCCGCGAGATCTCGGAGCAGAGGAACTACGGCGATCGGGTCGCCGAGACTATCGACGACGAAGTCCATGGGTTGATCGACAACGCCTACCGCACTGCCAAGCGGCTGCTGACGGCCAACGTCGACAGCCTCACCCAGGTGGCAAAATACCTGATCACCAACGAGACTGTGGAGGGCGACGCCCTGAACGAGCTGTTCAAGTCGCCGGGACCTGGCTTGTCCGACGCCGCATCTGCCGGCTAATATTCACGTCGACCGAACGAGAAACCGCCCCGATCATCGGGGCGGTTTTTTTATAGCCTATGCCCGGCCGAGGTGAACGGGGTCCCCTGCCTAGGAGAAGCCCACCTGGGGCAGGACAACCGCCAGCGAGTCGAGGACATCCTGTATATCTTCGGCCGTCGTGTATCCCATGTGACCGACGCGGAATATCTTCCCGCTTAAAGGCTGCTGTCCGCCCGCCAGGACCACCCCGTGCCCCTCGCGCATTAGTCCGAGGAGGCGCTGGCATCGACCCCCTCCGGAACGTTCACCGCCGAGACGGTATTGGAAGCGATGCTCTCCTTGGGGAAGACAGATCAGAGTGTCCGAGTACTGTCCCCTAAGGCCAACCTAAGGGGATTCGAACCTTCAGTGCGACACGTTGCAGGTATTGCCCAGCTTATCCTACCTTAAGCTTGCCAATACCCACACACGTAGCCAGAAATAATGCAGGTATTGCTGCGCTTGGCCTTGGACAGGGTCACCGTGAGCAGGTAGTATTTGGGTAATGACGGATAGTATGATTCGTGGTACGGTGCATTCTTTTGGAGGATTTCACAATGGTGGCAATGAACTCTCAAGCCGAGGACCTCAACCGCATAATAACGGACAATAACCCCGTCGTGTACGAGCTGCTTTCAGAGAGGGGTAAGGCGATTTATTTTCCCCGGATGGGAATACTTGCCCAGGGCGCCGCGGCCAAAGGTAAGGAGATAAACGCCACCGTCGGCACCGCTTACGAAGACGATGGCGATCCTATGGTCCTGCACAGTATAGCCCACGGCTTCGACTTGGACAGCAAGGACTCTTTTCCCTATGCCCCAAGCGAAGGCATAAAGCTGCTGCGGGACAAGTGGCAAGAACTCATCAGGACGAAGAATCCCTCTCTGGGCAAGACTGAGATTAGTATGCCAGTCGCGACCTGTGGCGTCACCAATGGCCTGAGCATGGCCGGATACATGTTTACCGGAGACACGGACGAAATCATAATTGCCGACCTCTACTGGGAAAATTATGACTTGGCGTTCACCAACGCCTATGGCGCTGAATTGAAGTTCTTTAACTTCTTTAAGAACAGGCTGTTTGACATCGACTCATTCCGGGAAACTGTCAGTGCCGGCCCCCCCGGCAAGAAGGTGGTACTGCTGAATTTCCCGAATAATCCATCTGGTTACACCCCAACCAAGGCCGCCAGCAGGGAGATTTTCAGTGTTCTAACCGAAGCCGCCCAAGCTGGCAATAGACTGGTGGTTATGTTGGATGACTCCTATTTCGGGCTTGGCTTTGAAGAAGACATTCAGACTGAATCTCTTTTCTCCGAACTGGCTGGATGCCACGAGAACTTACTGGCCGTCAAACTTGATGGCATCACCAAAGAGGAGTACTCCTGGGGTTTACGGGTTGGGTTCGTTACCTACGGCATCAAGAACGGCAGCAAAGAGCTGTATAGAGCCCTTGAGGATAAAACTGCCGGGGCGATAAGGGGTAACATATCAAACGCGTCTCACCCAGCACAGTCCCTTTTCCTGAATGCATTGAAATCAGTAGAGCACGAGAAAGAAAAAGAGAGAAACAATCTGGTAATAAGGGAGCGCTACCAAAAGGTAAAAGAAGTGCTTGACAAGCATGCGGAGTACGAGAAGTACTTTGAAGCTCTGCCGTTCAACTCCGGGTATTTTATGTGCGTCAGGCTGAAGGGATTGGACCCGGATAGAGTCTGGGACGTCCTGCTTAATAAATACAGCACCGGGGTGGTGTGCATCAGCGAAAAGAACCTGTTTCGAATCGCCTTCGCCTCAACGCCGACGGACAAGATAGAAAGGCTGTTCGGTAACATCTATGCAGCCTGTAAGGACTGCGCCTAGCCGGCCCCTGGTCAATTAAGAGATCAACTCCCGGAGTCTCAGATTTCTCGACTCAACGCGGAACGATAGATGGGGGACGCTCGAAAAGGCAGAATATTGGAGTGCCGTTTCGGGCATGCTGTGGGAGATTTCTCGGGCCAAACCTTATAGGTTGGGCGCTCTCGTTTAACGTTTCGGAATTACGATTTTCACAAAGCGCCGCCTTCCGACTCGTATAACATCGCCGTCTGTCAGCAGAGATGGGATGTAATCGCCGGCGATCTTCTGATCATTAATTGCGACGGCTCCCTGGATAATTAATCTTCGGGCTTCGCTGACACTGTTAACGAGACCGGCATCAACGAGAATCTTACTTACTCGCATACCATGTAAATCCGAAGGTATGGCAATCACGTATTGAGGAATATCCTCCGGGACCTCGCTCCTCTGCACCGTCCGCTCGAAATGGGCCTGGGCTTGCCGGGCCGCGTCACCGTCGTGGAACTGGGCGACTAGCTCCTGGGCCAGGCGCTTTTTCAGGTCCATGGCGTTCGCGGCAAGGTTCTCCAGGGCCGCCTCCATCTCGACGATGTCTTTGTCGGAAACGTCGGTCAGGTTCCGGAAGTAGGGGACGATCATCTCGTCGGACAGGGACATGACCTTGCCGTAGATCT